>WNFF01006752.1_pt1 | contig 17222 bp, 13 predicted proteins | sample 5400441 | NCBI WGS metagenome assembly WNFF01 (sample SAMN13153345, study PRJNA577476) | soil metagenome | isolation source: 120 cm saprolite under Douglas fir tree site 2 hole 3 replicate 1 | place: USA:California | collected 2015-04-18 | reverse complement strand
ATCTCGGGGCGGGTATAGCGCGGGATCACGGCAGCGCCCTCTCTAAAGTTGCTGAGAATGGTGGACTAGGGATTCTAAAGGAGGTTCGCTCCGCTTACCAGTCGTCTCCCTGCAGGCAGTACCAGGTCAAACGTCAGAGTGGCCCGCCGTCCCAACTGGGGCTTTCGTTCCCAACATATATCGTGATACGATATAACTTGAATATGGTATTGCTACGATATAATCCGCGGAATGGAAACGACGCTTACGCCAACTGATTATGAATCATTAGCCGAGCTGCGCTACCAGATCCGACGTTTTCTTCACTTCAGCGAGCAGGCGTCCCGAGCTGCGGGTTTGGAGCCGCGACAGCACCAGTTACTGCTGGCGCTGAAAGGCCTTCCGAAAGATACGCGTCCGCGAATCGGAGAACTGGCTGAGCGCCTGCAAATCCAACACCACAGTGCGGTTGAGTTGGTGAACCGGCTGTCGAGAAGTGGCTATGTGAAACGCAGGGCAGGAGAGGATCGACGAGAAGTATTGCTGTCACTGACGCCGAAGGGTGAGAAGGTGCTGCGAGAGCTTTCGCTGCACCATAAATCCGAGCTGCGCAACGCGGGTCCGTCACTGGTGAGCGCACTCAAACGCGCCATGCAGGCGAGCAGAAACTCCACGCGAAGGTCTGCAAAAGACAACCCAACGGAATTGACATAAGGAGAACTGGGCAAGAATGACAGGAGGCGACGGGCGCGAAATGTCTGGAGCGCAGCCGGGAGCATCGTCAACAAATGGCGATTTGAATGGCGCTGCCGCCGCGGAATGGGTGGGCAGAAGCCTGCTAGCTGAGGGGGCGGTAGCGCCACCCGCGCAATTCCGAATGGTATTAGTTTCGTTTCTGGCAGCCGGTATCGGTCTGGTCGCTGGATTCATCGCGTATTTGCTCTATAGACTCATCGGATTGTTGACCAATGTATTTTTCTTTCATCGCCTATCGGCCGACTTCGCCAGTGCCCGCCTAAATCATCTTGGGCCCTGGGTGATCGTTACACCTGTTATCGGCGGATTGATTGTCGGAGTCATGGCGAAATATGGCACTCCGAAAATCAGGGGTCACGGCATCCCGGAAGCGATGGAAGCGGTGCTGGTGAACCGCAGCCGTATCGAGCCACGGGTCGCGATTCTGAAGCCGATTTCCGCGGCCATCGCCATCGGCACTGGAGGTCCGTTTGGCGCCGAAGGACCGATCATTCAGACGGGAGGCGCTATTGGTTCACTGGTGGGCCAGATTGTGCACACGACCGCGGTAGAGCGGAAGGTGCTACTGGCGTGCGGAGCGGCGGCCGGCATGTCCGCCACCTTTAACACACCCATCGCCGGAGTAATCCTCGCAATCGAGTTGCTGCTCTTCGAATTCAAATCGCGTTCATTCATTCCCCTCGTGGTGGCTAGCACATTGGCAACCGCCGTGCATCTGCAATTGCTGGGAGGCGGCCCGATGTTTCAGGTCGCAGCAATGGATTTCGGCATCCCGCGCGCTTTGCCTTTCTACCTGCTGCTGGGAGGAATCTGCGGTCTGGCTGCGGTCGGGTTCAGCAAGGCACTTTACTGGATGGAAGATCAATTTGAAAAACTTCCAGTGGATCAACTATGGTGGCCCGCCATTGGCGCGCTGGGACTCGGCATTATCGCCTATTTTGTACCTCGCGTCCTGGGGGTTGGGTACGACACGATTGGTGACATTCTTAATGCGCGGCTCGGCCTTGAAGTTCTCTTGATTGTAATGGTCGCCAAGGCCGTGGCACTGATGGTCTCTCTCGGTTCGGGGACATCAGGCGGATTACTGGCACCCATGTTCATGTCCAGTGCGGCACTCGGAGGCGGATATGCGATGCTCATGGACCGGATATTCCCAGCCGCAAACCTGGCGCCCGGCGCGTTTGCCCTGGTAGCTATGGGAGCAGTTTTCGGGGCCGCTTCGCGAGCCACCTTCACCTTCATCATCTTTGCGTTTGAGATCACGCGCGATTACAACTCAGTGCTCCCCTTGATGTTGGTGAGTGTGATTGCGGATGGTGTGGCTATGGTGTTCATGCCCAGTTCCTCCATTATGACCGAAAAGCTCGCCCGGCGCGGGCTGCGCATCCATCATGATTATGAGACTGACGTGCTGACGCATGTGATGGTGTCGGAGACCATGGATCGAGAGGCGCCTGTGGTCGCCGCTGATATGCGGGTCGCCGAACTGGCGGATCGAATTGCGCGGCGGGATCCCGAAGTCAGCCGTCACCAGGGAATGGTGGTGGTGGATGAGGAGCAAAAACTGGTCGGTGTGATTACTCGCGGGGATATTTTGCGGGCGTTCGACAAAGATCCTGTGGGGGCAATGACCGTGCGTGAGGCAGGTTCCCCACGGGTGGTGGTCACCTATCCGGATGAGTTACTTTCAGAAGCATCCGCCAAAATGCTGCGCCATAACATTGGACGCTTGCCGGTAGTGGACCGCAACGATCCGCGCCGAATTCTCGGTTATCTGGGACGTCCGGGAATTATGTCAGCGCGGCTGCGCCGCCTTGAGGAAGAACATGTTCGTGAGCCGGGCTGGATTGGTGGATTACTCTGAATGATCTGATTAGTATTGCTTTCGTTTCAGCGATTGATATTCGGCCGCAGTTGTAACACTCGCGGGAACTGGAACACGCCGTTTTTGCGCAGCGGCAATTAGTGGACGTAACGCGTCAGAGGAGATGCCGAGCGTGCCCCCGGAGAATCCGTCCAGATAAGCGGAGTTGATGCCTATTACTTCGCCGCGGCTGTTGAATACTGGACCGCCGCTGCCTCCGTGGGCTGTGGGCGCATCGTAAACCAGCTTATCCCCTACTACATCCCCCAAGTGCCCATAGGTTGCCGATGGACGAATCAGCGACAGAGCGGCGAGTTCGTTAGCGGCACCGATGTCGTCATGCCGGTAGGCGAGTCTTTCGTAAACCGGCGTAGGCGATTTTGCCACCATGCCCGCAATTCCCATGGGATAGCCAATCACCGTCACTAGTTCTCCCGGTGGGGCGGGTCCGCTGGCGAGAGGAAGCGGCGCAAGTTGATGAACTGCAGCGGCAAAGTCAACCCGCAGAACTGCCAGATCTCCCTCAGCGGAAACTACTGAAGGCGTGAGAACGACAGGCGTGGGTAAGCCGGGGAAGAAGGCCAGCAACTTTTCCAATTGAGGAGTAGCACCACGACGAATCAGGGCATCGGCATCAGGATCCCCGTACCAGGGTTCTGCGACATGGCGATTGGTCGCCAGTAACCCGTCGGCGACAACGAATCCGGTGCCGGAAATGCGGGCGCGCACCGAAGTCGGCTCACCCGGAAACCCGACCCGGTATACGCCATATATGTAGCAAATGGAGTTGCGATAACGGTTCAACACCATTGCCGGCATGCCGTGTTCCTGCTCCATCTGGTCGAGTTGTTGCCTGATTTGCTGAACCTGGCGCTGAAGATCATTGGCGGGAAGCGGCACGGGCGTGTAGTAATGCACCACCATTCCCGTTCCGCCGAGCAGGGCGACTCCAAGCACGGTTTCGAGAAGCCATCCCCATTCGATTATGGCGCGGTCGGCTTCCGATTGCGGATCTTGTTCGGGCATAGTGTGAGCTGCCGGTGGGGAGCGACTTGTCAACCAGGTTCTTTACGCATCCCCATGTTGCAGCTTTGCGATGGGGTTTCCTACGGTACGGAAGTGGATGTACAGGTGGGGGTCTTTCAGTATGTTCTTCTAAATAATAAAGTTACGGCTCCGGGACTCCCAGGAGCTCAGACATTTCCTGATCCAGGAACCCTTCTCCGGGGCGGTAAGGTTGAATCCACTCGCCATCGATGACGAACTGCGGGATCGCACGTTTGCCCGTGCGCGCGACAACTTCTTCCGCGGCTCCGGGGGTGGTTTCTATGTCGATTTCTTTGTAAGGAATTTTGTGGTGAGCGAGAAAGCGCTTAGCCTCTCGACAATCCGAGCACCAAAAAGCCGAATATACAATCAGTTCCATAGTTATTGGGTTTCGCGAAAAAAGAAAGCCGTCAACAAAGCTGACGGCTTCTGTGGGTTGATGATCAGTTCTCGTAGAGCAGTACGCCCTCGGTTTCCTTCGAGTCCACGGGCCGGTAATAGAGCTTGTCGCCCTCGAGGAAGACCTCGATGAACGCCGGCCGGGTGGTGATGGTGCCTTGAATCAGAGCCTCCGACAGTGGATCTTCGATGTACTTTTGCAAGGCGCGACGCAGCGGACGCGCGCCATAACTGCGATCGCTCAGCGTCTGATTTAGTATCCACTTCTTGGCCTCGTCGGTCACAGTCACGGTAATCGACTTTTGTGCCAGATTCTGATTCAACTGGCTTACCATGAGTTCCAGAATCTGGATGAGATCGTTCTCACTCAGAGCGTTGAAGATGATGACCTCGTCCAAACGGTTCAGGAACTCAGGATTGAAGGTGCGCTTGACCTCGTTCCTTACCAGATCTTCAATCTTTTCGGAGATCATGTCCTCCTGAGTGGACTGGAAGCCCAGACCCTCGCGCCTTTGCAAATGACGCGCGCCGATGTTAGAGGTCATGATGATGACGGTATTCTTGAAATCTACGGTATTGCCCAAGCCGTCGGTAAGATGACCATCCTCAAACACCTGCAACAGGATGTTGAACACGTCGGGATGCGCCTTCTCGATTTCGTCCAGCAACACGACCGAGTATGGGGCTCGCTTAACGCGTTCTGTAAGCTGACCACCTTCTTCGTAACCCACATAGCCCGGGGGCGAACCGATCAGCTTGGAGACCGAGTGCTTCTCCATAAACTCGGACATATCGAAGCGAACCAGCGACTTCTCGCTGCCGAACATGAACTGGGCGAGCGTGCGGGCCACTTCGGTCTTTCCCACGCCAGTGGGACCGAGGAACAGGAAAGAGCCGATCGGCCGGTTGGGATTCTTGAGGCCGGCGCGAGAACGACGGATGGCGCGAGCCAGAGCGCTGATCGCCTTTTCCTGGGAGATGACGCGTCTATGCAGCTCCTCTTCGATGCGCAGCAGCTTCTGGGTTTCTTCTTCCTTGATGGAGGTGATGGGCACGCCCGTCCAGCGTGAGACCACGTCTTCAATGTCCTCGCGGCCGACAACGCCGGTGGAGGACTCATCCAGGTGATATTTCTCGCGAAGAGCGCGCAGGTTCTCGCGCTCTTTGCGTTCCTCGTCCGAATAGAAGCGCGCCTTCTCGAACTCATGGTTCGCGACAGCGTTCTCGCATCGGTGCACGATGAACTTAATTCGCTTCTGGACCTCGGTGATCTCTTCCGGCAGCGAGGTCTGGCGCAGCTTGACGCGCGCGCCCGCTTCGTCGATGAGGTCAATGGCTTTATCCGGCAAAAAGCGGTCCGGTATATAGCGATTGGAGTGCGAAACCGAGAAGTTAATGGCCTCATCGGTATAGCTGACGGCGTGGAACTTCTCGTAGCGATCCTTAATGCCGAACAGAATCTTGATAGCGTCAGTTTCGTTGGGTGGTGGAACCTTCACGGCCTGGAACCGGCGTTCGAGCGAGCGATCTTTTTCGATGGATTTGCGATATTCGCCGGGCGTGGTGGCACCGATGCACTGAATTTCTCCCCGCGATAAGGCAGGCTTCAGAATATTCGCCGCATCAAGTGAACCTTCTGCCGAACCGGCGCCGACCAGAGTATGCAACTCATCGATGAAGATGATGGCATTCTGCGATTCCATCAATTCCTTCATGATGGTCTTCAGGCGCTCTTCAAACTGTCCGCGATATTTTGTTCCAGCGACGATCAGGGATAGATCGAGTGCCAGGATGCGCTTATCGGCTAGGAATGAGGGCACTTCTCCGTCAGCGATGCGCTGTGCCAAGCCTTCAACGATCGCGGTCTTGCCGACGCCCGGCTCACCGATGAGAACGGGATTATTCTTAGTGCGGCGGCAAAGAATTTGGACAACGCGCTCCAACTCACCCTCTCGGCCGACCAGCGGATCAAGTTGCGTGTCCATTGCGGCTTGGGTGAGGTCGCGGGAAAATTCGCTGAGCAGAGACGATTCACGCTGCCGCTGTGGCTGAGCTTTCTCCTGACTGCTGCGGGCCAGTTCTTCGCGGATAGTCGAGAGCCGCAGGCCGCGTTCGTGCAAGATTTCAGCGGCAAAACACTTTTCTTCCCGCAGTAATCCCAATAACAGGTGTTCGGTTCCGATGTGCTTGTGCGACAGCCGTTCCGCTTCCTCAGCGGCATAGGCGAGCACCCGCTTACATTCATTGCTGAGAGGCAAATCCACCGAGGTCGAAACCTTTTCCCGAATCGTGGTATGTCCTTCGATCTGCTTGCGAATGGACTCCACCGAGGCATGCGAGCGCAGGAAACGGTTCGTGAGGGCTTTGTCTTCGCGCAGAAGTCCCAGTAGCAGGTGCTCCGTCTCAATATAGGGAGACCCGAACTGGCTGGCCTCATAACGCGCAAAGAAGATGACGCGCCTGGCTTTCTCCGTATAGCGTTCAAACATATTGCCCTTCCCTGAGTTCTCGGGAGAAGCGGGTCGGCTGGTGCTGGCCCAAAACTCCCAGGGAGCAGTCGTCCCTCAATTCATTATGCAATCAATGTGCCACGAACCCAACAATTAAATCGTATCAACTACAGCCTTCGGTTACTAATGGCACTTCAAGTCGAATACTTAATGCAATCCGCAACAGATTGCAACTTTATCCCTCCGCCTGCGCCGCGGAACAACTTTAACCGGCCGTTGCTCACGTGAAAAGCGACTCCGGCGATGCCTCCTCAAGCTTACCTTGGTGCAATCGCAATACCCGATGGCAGCGACGAGCAAACGCAAGGTTGTGAGTAGCAATAAGAGACGTAAGTTGATAATCGCGATGCAGCCTGGCAATCAATTCAAAAACTGAATCCGCCGTTTGGCTGTCAAGATCGCCGGTTGGCTCGTCGGCCAGCAAGAGCTTGGGCCGGGTAATGAGCGCACGTGCCAGGGCCACTCGCTGCTGCTCGCCGCCAGATAACTCTCCAGAGCGATGATCCGCGCGTTGATCCAATCCTACCTCGCGAAGCCAATGAGAAGCTTCTGCCAGCGCTTGCTGTTTGGCGACCTCTCGCACGAGAAGCGGCATAGCAACATTTTCCAGGGCGGTGAATTCGGGTAGCAGATAATGAAACTGCCACACGAAGCCGATCTCACGGTTACGAAACTCGGCGGCCTTGTCGTCTGGAAGTGAGTTTACCTCTAATTCGGCGCAGTATACGTTCCCCCCAGAAGACCTATCAAGAGCGCCTACGATCCGGAGCGAAAGACCTTTTTCAAACCCGCGACCCGCACAATCGGCGCTTCATCTATTTGATGCAAACCGCTGCTCCTCCGTCACAATTAGGGTCCGGCGCAACAGTGGGCAACCTTTTGCAACCTGCTAAAACGGCGTGGTTGCCTCCGCCTCATTAAAACACGCCACTGAAAGCTGGAGCGCAATACTGGGCTCCCGATTCCGGAATGCATCTGCAGAAAACTGTATACCCGATTGGCATCACAGGAACATAACGTTGGTCACTTCATTCATATCGTAGGGCCTCGGCGGGGAGTATGCGGGCTGCGGACCAGGAAGGATACATGGTGGCGATAAAAGATACACCTATCGCCACTAGAGCTACGAGAAGGCCATCCATGGGACGAGGCGCGAAGGGCACATAGTCGATGGAATAAACTTCGGGAGAGAGCGAGATGAGATGATAGTGGGCGCCGGCCCAAGCCATAGCGTAACCGAGGACAAGCCCTACCGCTGTGCCAATAACGCCAATGAGCACGCCCTGGGCGATAAACATCCACCGCACCTGTGCTTTGCGCGTCCCCATCGACATGAGCACGGCGATGTCTTTGGTCTTTTCCATGACCATCATTGTAAGCGAGATGAGGATATTCAGTCCGGCGACGAAAACGATTAGGCCAATGGTGATGAATGTCACTACACGCTCAAGCCGCAGAGCCCGGAAGATCGCCTTATTCTGTTCCATCCAATTGGCGGCCATGAATCCCGGACCGGCCGCCTGCTCCAGGGCCCTCGCAACCTCGCCAGCTTGGTAGATGTCGTCCACCTTGAACTCAAGTACGGCAACCACGTCATCTTCGCCGAACAGATGTTGTGCATCAGAAAGACGTGTGAACGCCCAGGAACTGTCGTAATCGTAAAAGCCTGAGGTGAAGATACCGACGACACGAAAACGCAAATACTTGGGCACCATGCCATAAGGCGTGAGTTCGCCTTGCGGGCTGGTGACGAGAACGACAGAGCCGGCCGTCGTGCCGAGGTTGTCAGCCATGTCTTTGCCGAGCACGATCGGGGGCATAGACGAGACGCGCTCCTGGAGGCCCTCAAGAGAACTGGGGGATTGGCCGGCTCGTGTATTGTCGCCACTCTTGCCTCCAGCCAATGGTGCTGCTGCTGGTGATTCATCCAACGCGTCGGCAGAACCGATGTTCACTGAATCCAGCAAGTGGCTGACTTTTCGTTCGTAAGCTGGAACCATTCCCTTTAATACGACGCCACGAGCCCTCGGACCTCGCGAGATGAGTACCTGTTCGTAGATGGCGGGTGCGACAGCCACCACATGAGGGGTCTTCGCAAGAGTATCCATTAGCGAACGCCAGTTTCTGATGCCATCACTCTGGACGCGCAACAGACTAACGTGCGCAGTTGAGCCCAAGAGACGGTCTTGAAGATCCTGACGAAAGCCGTTGTTGATCGCCAGGGCAACGATGAGCGATGCCACCCCCGCAGCTACTCCGGCGATGGAAATGCCTGTGATAACTCCGATAACAGCCTGGCGGCGTTTGGCGCGCAAGTAGCGCGTTGCAACAAAAAGTTCAAAGCGCATGGGAAGCTGTCCGCGGCCAGTTCACTACTTGCCGCGAATCAGGAATTTGGCTGAGCTCGTATTGTCGTAACGATCAAAAACCCGCACCACGACCACGTGCTCGCGGCTTGCGGTGCTCCGGGTCTGCAGATCTGGATCCGCTCCCGCGGAGTTACCTGCAACTAAATTGGTTTCGGGCGCAGGTATCGGGGTCTTGAAATCGTAACTTTCAGACTTCGCGTCGGACAGTTGCCCGACAGGTTCGACGAATTGCCAGTCATTGGCATCGATGGAGTATTCCGCGCGCTTGATTGGCGAAAAGCTGTCAGCCGCGCGGAACGACACGTGAATCTGATTTCCTTCCACGGTGGCGTTCAGCGCTTCCACGCGGGGCGGAGTGGTGTCAATTTCGACGCGGGCACTTTCTTTCTCAGTACTGAGAGCTTCGTTCGGTGAATGCGAGGGAGCGTCGGACGCGATGATCTTGAAAGTGTATCCGCCGTCAGGCAGCAGACTGGAATCGAATGAGTAGAACTTATCGGGGAGATTGTCTTTCAGGAGCAACCAGCGTGACTGTCCGTCCGTGCGGTAGTAGACGGCATAGACAAGTTGGTCGTCATTGTCGTCATGGGCGTTCCACTTGACGCCGATGGAATCCCGGTCATGCACTGTCGGTGGATCGAAGTGCTGTTGAGATGCGTTGCCGCCACTGTTTGAACCGGTGTCGCTCCCTGCCGGCTTAGGAGAAGGTTGGTATCGTGTTCCAACCTGGACGCTGATGTCGTCGATATCCGGCGCAATGTTCTTAGGCAAGTAGTTCAGAGTAACGCCTTCCACTCGCGGAGATGGACTTCCGTCACGCAGAACGGTCCTCCACTGAATGAAACGTGCGGCCGGGACACCCGCGACGGGATTCTTCTGAAGATCGATTTTCGTCCACGGGCTCCAGTTGCGGTCGGGATTATCCACATTTCCGCTACGCGTGAAGAGTTCCACGTTACCCGCGCCACGAAACTCAGCGTGGCCCCAACGAGAGAAGATATGAGCGTCAAAGACGTCACTGTCGTAGGTGCCTTCTGAATCGGCCCCGGGACCGAGGAGGAAGAGCTTACCTAGATTACTGCTGGAGACGTAGAGCCCGCCAGCGGGAGCTTTGGTAAAAGCTGTGACCTGCGTGGCACTTGCCTTGAGCAGGTCGGTGAAGTCGTCTTCGCCATTGATGGCAAAGATATGACCCCGGTTACCCGTTCCCGCCAACAAGCGCCCGTGCTGATCGAAGGCAAGGGCATACACCAGATCGTCGCGTGAAGTCCAGATACGATTGGGGGAGCCATCCGGCGCAATACGGTAGATTTCCGATCCCCCACCGGGCCCTGAACTCGCAGAAGGGACGTTTGCGGTTATCGTTGACGTGCTCGGTTGAGGTGCATTGATGACGATGCCGGGTTGCTGAATGCCGGAGGTGGATGGTGTTGGCGCCGTCGGCACAGACGTCGAGGAGTAGCTGGAAGGAGTCGCACTGGGACGTTTTTCACCGGCTCCGGCGGCGTAGATGTTTCCCGCGGAATCAATCGCGATGGCCGTGATTTCTTTTTTGGGGGCGCCAAAGAGCACAAACGCGTCGCCAGAAGGCGAGATGCGATAAACCAGGCCGCTGCCGTCGGAGCCAGCGATCAAATTACCCTTGGGATCGAGCGCGAGCACGCGAATGTGGACTTCGTCGCTTTTGAAAAAGAGAGAATGTTCGCCTTTGGGCGTGACCCGGTAAATCTCGCCGTGATCCCCAGTAGCAACATAAAGATTGCCGGCATGATCCAGGGCGAGGTCCCAGATGTATTTTGTTCGCGGGTCGAAGTAAACGCTGGCAGTCCAGGAGGGCTCGGCTTCGATTTTGGTCTTTTCCAGGGCAGCCTTTTTTTTCCCGGTCTCCCTGGGCGTGGCTGCGGCTACCTGCTGGATCTTGTAGACCTTGCCATCAGGCGAGGTGGCGGCGTAGAGCACACCATCATCCTGAACGAGAGCCTGAACTTGTAATTCCTGAGGCTCAAAAATCGTGCTTGCCTGGCCGTCAGGCGTGATCCGGTAGACGCGAGCGGGCGCACCGGCAGCGGCATAGATATTGCCGGCATCGTCAGAGGCAAGGGCCCAGATATAGGTTGAAGGAGTTGTGTGGAGCGGTTTGAACGAGGGCGCCAGTTCGAGACCGCCGGAACTGTGGACGGCGACTCCTTTGGGCGTACCTTTTACCAAATCTTCAAACTTGGATTGTTCCCAGGTGCGAGTGCCTTCGGCAAAGGCGGCACCGGCCTGACAAATCAGCAATGCAACAAAAAGCACGGAGAAAGTTTGCGGACGAATCGCCAATTTCATACCTCAATCGAAGTCATGGAAGGATTAAGCTCAGGGTACCACGGTGCGCACGAGATTGCGCGGCCGGGGTAGTCGCATGTTGTGGGCGGCCCGCTAATCAATTGCAAATTTATCCGAGCCCTGACGGCAGCAACAGCATGCTTACTTAATGGTAATAGTTAATACCTGGCCGCCGGCCACCTCATAATCGAGAGGCGCAGTTGCAGCCTCGTTCACAGATGATTCTCCCAACACGACCATCTCTTGCGTCCCCCGCATTCCCTCCATGACATTCATGACAGAGAGAGGCAGAGTTGGCATAACTTTATCGGCAACCATCGCCTCGGGATCCGCTTCCAGCAGGGAAACGTAAACCCGGTTATTGGCATGCTCTTTGTTCAATAGAGCGATGGTGGGACCAAGTCCCAGTTTGCGACCAAAAATAGACGAGCCACGGCGCATGCGGTCCAAGGTTTCACCGTCACTGACCAGAATGCGCAAAGGTCCCTTAGAGGTGGAGGTCGGAATGTGGATTGGAATCTGGCGCAGGATTCTTTCCCCACGGTAGGGACGAAGAACCGTCTCAACTACAATTTCGTCTCCCGGGCGCGCTTCCGTGACATCAGTCCGGGTGCTTTCCAGACGAGCCCAGCGACGTTCCTTTACCAGATCGAAGTCCACTTTTACGCCGCGAATATCGGGCACATCGTAGTGATTGTCATAAATCCTGCCAAAGCGGTCGCCTAGAGAAAGTGCTGCCAGCGCCGCGGCCGGCTGTCCGTTGTCACCAGGGGCGAACATATTTTGCAGCGTCACGTCGGGATAGCCCTTAACGCTGATGCTGCCGTTCATGCGATAGGTGATCTCCTCGCCATATTCATTAATGCCATGAAGCGCATTGAAAACCGTCGCCATCATGGCCACAGGGCTGAGCTTCGCGTTGTTGAGGACTTCGTAGTGGAACTCTTTTGAAGTCGGGCCACCATGGATCGTCAGAGTGACCGGGATCATGTCCGGCTGCTTATCAAATACACCCATGATTCCGGTGTGGCGATCCTGCACGAACGTGCCGACTGATTCCGTCGTATTGACGATTTTGAAAGCGTTGAGAGGAGATGGCAGAGTGGCCAATACCTGCGCCTTGGTCATGGGAAGATCGACCATGCCGAATTGCAGCAAAGGATGACCACAGGCAAGCAGCCGCTGCGGGTCTACATAAGTGACGGTGCAAGTGGCGGCTATATCCATGTCACCCCGCACAAGAATGGCGCTTACGGCGGAGCCGGGCTCCAGGGGTTCTGGTTGTTTCATATCGCTGTGCGAACCCGCTCCCATCACGGGCACAATGCCAGCGGATGCGAACTGTGGGGCAAAGCGACGAATGGTTTCTTCAGAAAATCCGTTGAAGACCAATGGAGTGTCGATCGGCTTTAGATAATTGCCGAAGTTCTGCGAAATGGAGGCAGAATCCAAGCCCGGACCGGAAGTCTTGGTTTCCGCAGATCCGGCTCTCGCCTGTATGGGAGCGGAGTCCCCGCCGGGCCTTCGATCCATGGCGTTAATCTCCAGCATTTCAGAGATTGGGGTGACGCCAGCGATCGGTTCTTTGGAAAATTCGCCGATGCGAAAGGCAAGCGCTCCGGCAAGTTTGCCGTCAATATACACCGGGCTGCCACTCATGCCAGCGACTACGCCAGTGTATTCAGCTTTGGTGCCGTGAAGACGAATGAGAATGATGTCGCCCTTCGGCCCGTTGACGTTTTTCATCACGCCGAGCACTTCAACGTCCATGGGCTCTGGTTTGACGCCCTGAAAGACGGTATAAGCGACGCCACGCATTCCGGCGTGGATCTCGTTCACTGTAATCGTTTGAAACGGTTGACTCTGAGCTGTAACTGTGGCAGACGACAGCAAACAGCAGAGGGCGGCAAGCGAGAGAACTGCTTTTCCCATTAATTTGCCCCGGAGGCCAGTATTTGGCCCAATTATCTGTTAACTAGACTCCGCGTAATGTTTTTATTTTTGCTAGTGAGGGAGTTGTCGAGCAAAATATCCCAATCGCGAAGCTGTGCATCTATACTAGCAGGGTATCTTCCGAGGGGAACATGTTTTTTTGCCAAATTGCCCGCCAGATAAGGCAAGTCCTTGCATGGCCGGTGGTTATCGCACTCGCACTTTGGTACTCGGTGATTTCCCTTAGCGCAGCCCCACTGCTCCCGGCGCAGAATCAAAACCAGCAACAGCAACAGTCGCCGCCGCCGGCGAATAGCCAGCAAAAACCTGCCGAAACACCACCCCCGGAGGCAGGCGGCCCGGGAAATGACGTGGGTCCTTACGCCATTCCGAAGAAGAAGGAAGAGGCTCCGCCTCCTCCTCCGCCCGAGAAACCCAAAAAGATCGAGGGCATGCCGGATTACTCAATCCAGGTGGATGTGCCGCTGGTTAACGTCGATGTGTCGGTCGTGACCAAAGACGGTCAGTTTGTTCCCGGCTTGAAGAAGGACAATTTCCGCATACTGGAAGACGGGGTGGCGCAAAAGATCGCGACGTTCAATCAGACGCAAGCCCCGATCACCGCCGTGCTCCTGGTGGAGTTCGCTGCTACTAACTACTACTTTATGTACGATGCGCTGAATGCCTCCTACACGTTTGCCAGCGGCTTAAAGAAAGAGGACTGGGTGGCGGTGGAATACTACGACATGAAACCGCACATCCTGGTCGATTTCACCCAGGACAAACGTGCCGTGATGGGCGCGCTGAACAGCCTGCGCATTCCGGGTTTTTCCGAGACCAACCTGTTCGACGCCCTTTACGACACGCTGGACCGTTTGGATCGGGTGGAGGGGCGAAAGTACGTCATCCTGGTTTCCAGTGGCGTCGACACATTCAGCAAGCTGAACCTCGATCAGATTCTCAAGAAGGTAAAGGCCACCCGCAACATAACCATATATCCCGTAAGCATCGGCCGCGCGATGAGGGAAATGGTCGAAGCCCGAGGCGGAACTATGCCGCATGGCTTGGCGCCGATTTCAAATATCGACTATCTCCAGGCCGACAACGAAATGAACACTTTTGCCCGTATGACCGGTGGAAGAGCCTATTTTCCACGGTTCCAGGGCGAGTTGCCGGAGATCTTTCACGACATCGCTGCCGACATCCGTAATCAGTACGACATCACCTACCATCCCACCAACACCAAGCTGGATGGAACCTACCGCAAGCTGAAGGTTGAAATAGTTGGTCCCGACGGCAGCCCGCTGAAGGTTAAAGATCAGAAGGGCAAGGACGTCAAAATTCAGGTCATTGCCCGCGACGGATATACGGCCAAACACACCGTCGAGTAACGTTCGTCCCTAATAACGAAGCTCTTTGCGTTGCTTCTCGGTGCGAATCGCGCCTCGATGGTATGCTGCTCTCCGCCCAATGCACCCGATCTCCCTCAGTCTTACGCTGGGCCTTACTGCTGCCGCTGCGAATATTTTTGGTGGCGCTATCATCGTTCAGCGGCATTGGGAGCGCCGCTATCTCAGGTACTTTGTCGCGCTCGGCGCTGGTTTCATGCTCGCCACGTCGATCGTGGAGATGGTCCCAGCCAGTCTGCAATTGCGCGGCAAAAATGCGGCATTTCTCATCCTGATCGGATACCTCATCATCCATTTTTTTGAGCATACGGTGACGCCCCACTTTCACTTTGGGGAAGAGACACACAGGGATGAATTCCTTCACCCCGGCAAGGGATATTCGGTTCTGATTGGACTGATCATCCACACCTTTTTCGATGGCATCGCGATCGCGTCCGGCTTTTTGGTTTCCGAGTGGCTGGGGTGGATTATTTTCTTTGCTGTTTTCCTGCACAAGATCCCTGAGGGATTTACCGTTGCCTCGGTGATGCTCGCCAGTGGCCGCAGCCGCTGGTTTGCGTGGGGATCCTCGGTGCTACTGGGAGCGGCCACGCTGGCTGGTGTTCTTACGATGGCGCTTTTCAGGCATCACGTGGCTGCCGGACTTCCGTTGGCCGCCGGGGTGACCATCTACGTTGCAGCGTCAGACCTCATTCCGGAGGTGAACAGGGAACCTGGTGTGAAAATGGCTCTCGTGGTATTTCTCGGGGTCGGATTGCTTTTTCTCCTCGATCACTTCGTGCGCTCGCATTAATCCTGCCAGCGGTCCAGCGGCGTGGAACGTCACCCTGAATGCCGAATGTGCAGGACATCTCCATCCTGAACAATGTAGTCTTTACCCTCCAGTCGCAACGTGCCTTTGGCGCGGGCGTTGGCTTCGGAGCCGGCTTCGAGGAGTTGATCCCAGCGGATAGTTTCAGCGCGAATGAAATGTTTTTCTAAATCGGAATGGATGGCTCCCGCCGCTTCAACGGCTCGGGTGTTGATCGGGATTGTCCAGGCGCGGCACTCGTCTTCGCCGATGGTGAAGAATGAGACGAGTCCGAGCAGAGCATAGGTGGTGCGAATCAGGCGCACTAGACCGCTTTCGGTCAAACCGTAGCTGGAAAGAAATTCAGCCGCATCTTCGTCGGGCATCTCTCCCAGTTCTGCCTCGACTTTTCCGCAGATCGCTGTGGCCCCGGCATTCGGGCGGCCCGCGACTTCCTGCAACTTATATTTACCAACCGCAGTCTCCAAGTCCTTACCTAAATCTGTCGCCTCGCTTACATTCAGGACGTAGAGGATTGGTTTTTCGCTGAGAAACATGAATCCGCGGATACGTTTCTTATCTTCCGGTGTCAATTCCATTTCGCGCAGCGGGCGCTCGGCTTCCAGGTGAACCTTAGCGCGCTGGAGCAGTTCATTTTCTTTTTCGAGTTCCGGCGACCGCATTTTTTTTAAGTCTTTCACCAGCCGTTCGAGACGCTTCTCAATCTGGCCGAGATCGCTGATCATCAAGTCGAATTCGACATTCTTGATGTCTCGGAGCGGATCAATAGGACCAGCGTGTGGAATCGAAGGATCCTCGAACGCACGGACGACATGTGCCAGCGCATCTACGGTGCGTAGGTGTCCGATATAAGAACTCTCTTTGAGGGCTTCCTGGCCAATGGCCCCAACGTCAACATACTCGACCGAGGCATGGGTGAGTTTCTTTGGGTTATATATGGCGGCCAGGCGGTCGAGGCGGTCGTCGGGTACTTTGGCTACGCCGATATGAGCCTCGCGAGGATTCGCGTAGGCCTGTGCTGAAAGATTCCCAACAAGAACACAGGTTTCTAGCTCCTAAAAGTTTTTAGTCCTCAATATCCCCAACAATTGCTTTTGTTCTGGCTATATCATTTGCTGTATGTCGAAGGTTGCCCAACTCGCCTTACTAATCGTATTTCAAGCTTCACTGGCGGATGCCAGCGGGTCTTGCCCGGTTACGCTGGTGAGCGGCACGCGCGGCCTGAACTCAATCGCCATCACCTTTAGGAATGCCAGCAAACAGCCGATTCGGCGGCTGGAATTCAACTGCACGCTGGCCAATGCTAAAGCCAACAAAAACCAACGTACTCCCTGTTATGAGAAGAACGCCCTCTTCTTCCCTGGTACCGAGTATACGGTTATCTATGCCTACCCAAGCGGCGTACGCGGGCCGGCACGGGTATCTTTGAAAAGCGTCACCTTTGCCGACGGACCTGCCTGGAAGCCATCGAAGCGCGACTCTTGCCGAGTGCTGAACATCTATCTTGCAAAAATCAAAAGATAGCGCAGCGGTGGTCTTCCCTTGAAATCATCAACGAGGGCCAGCTTCGAACTGAGCAGCTGTCAAATACACCACCACCAATGCCAACAAGAACACCGCGATCTCCAGTCGCGTTGACCAGCGGTGCAGCGCGTTGAATTGGACGCGGGTGAGGTCCGACGCTGGCACGTTATCAATCTCGCCCAGCGAGGCACGCAAAGCGGCCATCTTCGGCGAAATCCCAAACTGAGAAACCGCCGTCAATACCAGCATAGCTACGATCAGGAGATGGCGCACTGCGAGTGGATGTGCCGAGCC
>WNFF01010676.1_pt1 | contig 17234 bp, 17 predicted proteins | sample 5400441 | NCBI WGS metagenome assembly WNFF01 (sample SAMN13153345, study PRJNA577476) | soil metagenome | isolation source: 120 cm saprolite under Douglas fir tree site 2 hole 3 replicate 1 | place: USA:California | collected 2015-04-18 | reverse complement strand
CCAACCATCTCGCCTCCTCGAGAAAAAGGCGAATCGGCGCCTCAGGATGCCGGTGCTGAAGCGCCACCATCGGACCGAACGCAAGGGCGGCTTCGACCCTCTCCAGCAACAGAGCGCGAGGCATCCGCCAATCGGTAATCACAATCAGCCGAGGCAGATCGCGGGGCACTACTGGACGAGGCCCTCGATTGGACTGGAGGCCGAGCCGTAGGCCTTGCGCGGGATCCGTCCTGCGAGAAAAGCCTCGCGCCCGGCTTCGATGGCTTTTTTCATCGCCGCGGCCATCCGTACCGGCTCCTTGGCACCAGCAATCGCGGTGTTCATCAGCACTCCGTCGCAGCCCAACTCCATCGCGATCGCCGCATCCGAGGCTGTTCCGACGCCCGCATCGACGATGATCGGCACCTTGGCGGCTTCGAGAATCAGCTGGATGTTGTGGGGATTGCGGATTCCGAGGCCGGAGCCGATCGGAGCCGCCAACGGCATCACCGCCGCGCACCCGAGATCCTCAAGCTTTTTGGCAGCCACTGGATCATCGCTCGTGTACGGAAGCACGGTGAAGCCTCGTTGGACGAGCGTCCGCGCAGCCGCCAGCGTTTCCTCGACATCTGGAAACAAGGTCTTGGGATCCCCGAGTACCTCGAGCTTCACCCACCTGGTCAATCCTAATTCTTCCGCCAGGTAGCAAGTTCGAATCGCCTCTTCCGCCGTGTAGCAGCCGGCGGTGTTGGGAAGCAGGGTGATTTTGCTGCGGTCGATCCAATGTAAAAGCGCAGCCTCGCCCTTCGCGGAGAGATCCAACCGCCGCACCGCCACCGTCACCAGCTCGGTGCCCGAGGCTTCGTGGCACTGTTTCATGATCGCGTGGCTCGGATATTTGCCTGTGCCGACGATCAGCCGCGATTGAAAAGTTCGGTCTGCAATCTTGAAGGGTACATCCTCCATGGCATCTCCCTATCCGCCTCCGACGAAGGTGATAATTTCTACCTGGTCGCCAACTCGCAGCTGATGCTCGGAATGCCGAGCCTTCTTCACCAGTTCCGTATTGACCTCGACCGCGACCTGCTGTGAGCGGACATTAAGTCGTTCCAACAATGCGAGGACCGTAGTGCCTTTCGGTATCGAAAGAGACTCACCGTTCACTGTGACCTCGATCATCTGTGACATCATGCTTGGGATATCGGTCATGTTCCAAGGTGTCAACGCGAGGCCCGCCTGAAGTCCATTTTCGATCGCGTGGCCCGCTCGTGGAAATTCCCCAGCTTACTCGGAACGTTGGTGGTTTTGGGGCTTGGAAAATTTGCGTGCCGCAGCGGCTCGGAGGTGGATGCGAGCGAGGCGGCGGGTGTGGACGCTGCGCAAGCCAAAAACGCAGTGAGGCAAATTCGTCAGGAGCAGGCTCGAGCCAAGCGCGAGGTCCAACACTCCCAGCAAACCGCCGACGCTGCGCGCGAAGTGGCAGCGCAGATGGAAAAGCGCGTCGCCGAGATACCGGGCGACCAGGGAACGCAGGCAAGCGCTCCAACCGAGCAAGATAGCCATCACGCTTCCCCGCACGAGGTAGGAGAGAACGAGCTGATCGGTTTGCTTGAGGGGGCGGGCCCTGGCTGGGTTTCAGTCCGCGATCGCTCCGGGTTCGAGTACGTGATCAAGACGGACGCCCACACCCGAATCACCGGCCCCGGCAAATCGGTGAACTTGTCCAACCTCCCGCAGGGCTCACAGCTCAGCGTCGGGTAGCGGCTAAGCCGCCGGGCTCATCGAGGCGGGAACAAATGCTGAATCAGAGCCCGGTCGCCTTGCAGGGCGACCCGGTTGAGGTACAGCTGCAGTCCCCGCAGTCCACCCAGTTCCTCGCCGCCTCCGGCTCGTCCGGGCCCACCATGGATCAGCTGGGGAAGGACTGTGCCCGGGGAGATCGACTGCCCAGCGAGTTTTTCACCCGCGAGGACCAGGCGGCCATGAAATGGGGCGATCCCACCGACGACCTCTCCCACAAACTTCCGATCATCCGAGTACAGCGAGGAAACCAGCCCGCCACCGCCCGCCGCGATGAGTTGGATCAACTGCTCGGCGTCCACGTAGGGCATCAGCGTCGCCACCGGCCCAAACACTTCATGGCGGTTCAAAACATCCTCGGAAACCGGCTCGCGCCTGACCAGGAGCGTGGGGGCGACGAAGTAACCGTTTCTCGCCTCGACGCCAATTGCGGCGACGGGCTGGGAGCCACCGATCGCTACTTCGGACTCCGCGGCCAACCGATCAATGCCGGAGCGGACTCCCTTCAGCTGCTCGGCGCTCGCCAAGGGTCCCATCGTGGTCTTCTCGTTGGCCGGATCACCGACTCGAACGTCAGAGAATCGTTCCACCAGCATCTCGCGAATCTCGTCCAGCCGTTCGCGCGGGGCGTAGATTCGGCGAATCGCGGTGCATTTTTGGCCGGCCTTCTGGGTCACCTCCTTGACCACGTCGGCCAAAAAGAGATTGAGCGCCTCGGATCCAATTGCGACGTCGGGGCCCAGCGCCGCCGCGTTCAAGCTGTCCGCTTCTACGTTCAGATGGACGTTGTTGGCGCTAAGCGTCTCGTGGGAGCGCAGCCGAGCGGCGGTTTCGCCCGAGCCAGTGAAGGCCACCACGTCTTGACCGGTGAGGTGGGAGAGCAACCCGCCGATCGATCCACAGAGCAGCGAGAGCGCGCCGTCGGGAAGAATCCCCGCTTCAATCCAGCGCTCGACGATCCGATGCGTCATCCAGGCGGTGGCCGTCGCGGGCTTGGTGATGGTGGGAACGGCCGCCAACAAGCTGACCGCAAATTTTTCCGCCAAGCCCCAAGCCGGAAAATTGAAGGCGTTGATGTGAATCGCGACCCCGTGCCGCGGCACCAAGATATGTTGTCCGTAGAGTCGGGCCGAACGCCCCAAGCTGGTGCCGTCCGCATCGAGGATGAAACGATTCTCTCCGAGCGTGGTCGCCAGTTCCGCGTAGAACATCAACGTCGCGGCGGCGCCATCGATGTCGAACTTTGCATCCGAGCGGGTGTTACCGGCATTGATCATCCCAAGGCCAATCAGCTCCTCGCGAGCGTCGCCAATTACCTTGGCCAGCTTTCGCAGCACTTCCCCTCGCTGCGCGAAAGTCATCGAGCGCAAGGTGCGTCCGCCGACTCGCCGGGAAAAGTCGACGGCCTCGGCCAGCTCGAGGCCCTCGGTGGACGTCTCAGCGACCGGTTCTTCGTTGGACGGATTCACGAGCGGCGTTTTTTTGCCGGACCCGCCCCTCCACTTTGCCGAGAGATAACTCTTCAATTCGGTAGCCATGACGGGCGCCAAGCTACCACACCGGTGAGAGCCCTTCGGCCCTACTTGAGCGAGGGATCGTCCAAGTAGGTTTGAGTCAACAACTTTGGGCGAGGCAAGAGCCGGCTGGACCAATGGCGCAAATAACTCTTGGCAATCAGCCACACTTTCCGCAGCGCCCCGATCTCGGCGAGCGAGCCCTCGAGCACACCCATTCGCTGCAAGCGAATCTCGAGGACCGCAGTCAGACGCCTGAGGAAGGCCGGAATTTGACGAAGCACCTCGTGGTCCTGGCCCAGCCGCTTGCCGATGTAGCGGGCCAGCCGGTCCATCGCGAGCAAGGAAGTGAGATTCAGTCCCAAGAGGTAGTCGCGCAGCCGCGGGTTCGCCTGAACCAGCCGCTGGGTCTGGCGTTCTCCAAAAGCGACGTGGCGCTCTTCCTGGCGGGCGGCGCTTTCGAGGATTTTCACCACCCGCTCATCCTCGATGGTGTCGATCAGCGCGTAGAAGATCATCAAAACCAGTCCCTCGCCCACTGCCATCTCCGTCGCGACGTGCTCAGCGTAGGTCGATCCCATTGCCCCGGTCGCCATCAAGCGAATGATCCGATGCGCAGGTCCGGGACGCGCGCCGATCAGATCGTAGATGCGCAGAAATTGGCGGACATGGCTCAGCTCCTCGACCGCCTGGCGCGCGAAAAAGCCAGCGGCTTCCAGAGTCGGAGCATGGTAGAGCCAGTGGCCACACTGAATCCCGGTGACTTCTCCATAGAGGAATTGATCGAAAATCCAGGCAAGCCGCTGTTTATCGCTCGGCAATCGGAACCGCGCGCCGCCGAAATCGAAGCGCATCTCTTGACGCGACACCAACATCCCGCCGGTGTCGGGGGTCAAATCGGCTTGAGCTTCGGCGGGTTGGGCACTCACGCTAACGAATCTACGGCGGTTGAGCGATGATGCGAAGGGGGCAGAGATAAGTTGACTCTTTTGATCGACGCCAACGGACTGCATCAACGGGCGTGCGTAGCCGACGCGCATGCCGATTCACTGATGTGGAATCGGGATCTGACCCAGCAATTGTCCCGCGGCCATGTCGATTTCGTCCGCCTCAAGGCGGCGGGGGTTAAGCTTCAGTGTTTCACGATTGTGACGCGCGGGTTTCCGGTGCTCGGGGCCTTTCGTGTCTTCATGAGCTATCGACGCTGGCCGAAACCAGCGCGCAGGTCCGAGTGGGTGCGAGCGATTTGGCAAATCGATCAGATGATGGATTTCTGCGAGCGCTCTCGAGGCCAGGTCCGAGTGGCGAAGCGACGAAAGGACCTCGAGGACAATCTCCGCGAAGGGAGAATCTCCGCGGTGCTCGGCGTCGAAGGCGCCCATGCGGTGGAGGGTCGGATCGAACGGGTGGGGGAACTCTTCGCCAAAGGCGTTCGGTTCATGAGCCTCACCCATCTTTCAAATAATGAGCTGGGTGGATCGTCGTTCCCGCTGATGCCGCCGAAGAGGCTCACCACGCTGGGAAGAGCGATCCTCGACGAGATGACAAGGCTGCGGATGGCAGTCGACGTGGCCCATGCCTCCCGACGGACGTTGAAGGACATTCTCTCGCATCCCACGGCGCGTCTGTTTTGCTCACACACCGGCGTCAGCGGCGTGGCCCCGATGTGGCGCAACCTTTCGGACGATGCGCTTCGGAGAATTGCCGAGCGGGGTGGGGTGGTCGGGATCATCTTCGGGACCGTCTATCTCGGAGGCAGGAAGATCGACGATCTGGTCCGGCACATCGAGCATGCGGCAAACGTGGCGGGCGAGGATGCGGTGGCGTTCGGCTCGGATTTCGACGGCATGGTGCCGTTGCCCCGTGGCATGAACGACGTTCGCGACCTTCATTTACTGACTCAGGCCTTATTGCAACGCCATCCCGAGCGCTGGGTAGAAAAGATCATCGGAGGAAATCTCACCCGATTTCTTGCTGACATTCTTGGCGAGGAGTCGCTGCCTGCGCCGGCGTGAGAATTTCATGCCGCTCCTGGTGTCCTCTTCGCTTCAGGAATTGGATTCTCTGCGTAGAGGCGAGCCACGAGAGCCGAATCGTGACGGTGCATTCGTTCTGAAATACGCGTTTTCTAAGGACCTTTGCGCGGCGGCCTTGGCGACTCCCTCTTGGGTGCATACCGTGCGGCCAGACCTCGATTGAGGCGGCTTGAGCTGGTCGGAGGCGATGGATGGCGGCAAGGGCGTGGTGGGGTTGGTCGTGGGTGGCGGCTTGTGCCCTTTTGAGCTGTCAAAGCTCGAAATCGGGTCCGCCTGACGGAGGTGGTGACGAAGCCACCCTCAACAGGACGGCAGCGCCGAATCCGATTCCCGCGGAAAATGCGCGTCCCGGAGATTCGAGCTGGCTGTCCGCAGGGCGTGAGGCCAGCGCAGGGCAGGTTGAGGTTTATCTCTCGACCGATACCGGTGAGGCGGGCGACACGATCTCTGCAAAGGTCTCCAGCGACGCCGCGGTCACGGCAACAATCTTTCGGCTTGGATATTACCAGGGCACCGGCGCGCGGAAGATCTGGACCGGGGGTCCATTCAACGCTCAGCGGCAGGCGACTTGCCCCTTATCCACGCCCACTGCTCTGATCGAGTGCACCTGGCAGGAGACGTTTTCGTTCCAGATCAGTGCGGACTGGGTTTCAGGCCTGTATCTGCTCAAGGTTGAGCGAGCCGACGGACTGAGGAGATTCGCGCCGTTCGTCGTGCGAGACCACCGCGCCGCGGAATTGCTCTTTCAAGCCGCGTTCAACGATTACCAGGCCTACAACACCTGGGGAGGCGAAAGCCTCTACGTTGATGCATCGGGGACGATGCCGAAGGGTCGAGCCAATGAAGTCTCTTTCAATCGACCATTCCGAGATGGAGAGGGCAGTGGCCAGATGCTCCGTTGGGAGTACTGGTTGGTCAAGCTGTTGGAGCGTGATGGATACGACGTCACGTATTCCACCAATCTCGATTTCAGCCGATACCGGGACGTGCTCGGTGGGATTGGCGCTTTCGTTTTCGGTGGACACGACGAGTATTGGACGGCGGAGGAGCGGGACCAGGTCGATGCGGCGATCCGCGCCGGAACCAGCGTCGCCTACTTCGGCGCCAACGGGGCATATCAACGGATTCGGTTTCGTGCTGACAGCGCGGGCAAGTCGTTGCGAACGATCGTCTGCTTCAAGAATGAGCCAACGCGCGATCCCATTCCGAACTCGACGATCCGGTTCCGTGACCCGCCCAATGCCAAACCGGAGAATCAGCTGTTTGGCTCAATGTACGACAGCTGGGAGCTCGTGCCGTTTCCAATGCTGGTTGGCAACCCGAGCCATTGGCTTTTCCAGGGGACCGGCCTCAATGCTGGAGACTTGCTGCCCGGACTGGTGGGATACGAATTCGACCGCGCCTTTCCGGACTTGAATACCCCCGCCGACGCATCGGTGATTATGGAGAGCGCCGTCGTCAGCGCGGAAGGTGTTCCATCGGTATCGGATGTGATGGTGCGAAACGTCGCGGCGGGAACGATCGTTTTTTCTGCGGGCTCGATATTTTGGCCAATCGCACTCAGCTCAGATCAGACGGTTGCGGATGGCCGCGTCGTCCGAATGACCGAAAACGTCCTCGAACAGGCGCTCGCTCATCGTCGCGCCGCGCGCCCGCTACCACCGTCTGGCTCCGAGCGGCCGCTGGAGTTTCCCACGGACGCCCAATGGGCCCAGTCTGTTGATGCATTCGCGGGAGTGGTCGGCTCGGCCGCACCCGCGGATGGGCCGGGACCCGCGGCCCAGTTCTCGGGACCCACGGGCCTCGCGGTGACCGCAACCGGGCAAGTGATCGCGGCCGACACGCGCAGCAATCGAATTCGCTTGATCGGGACCGATGCGTCGCGGACCGTCAGCACCGTCGCTGGAACCGGGGAGCTCGGCAATACCGACGGACCGGGAGCGCAAGCCAGGTTTCGCGCGCCGACCGGCGTGGCCGCTGGGTCAGCGGGCATCTTCGTAGCCGATTCGGACAACCACGTGATTCGGCAGATTCAGCTGAATCCTCCTACTTGGACCGTTTCGACCTACGCCGGAGTAACCCGGAGCCCTGGTTACACAGATGGCGCAGCAGCGACCGCCAAGTTCAATCGCCCGACCGCGATCGCGATCGATGGTCAGGGCAACCTCTACGTGACGGAGCAGGCTGGGCAACGCATTCGAATGATTTCCGCTGCGACTCAACAGGTGACGACCCTGGCTGGCAGTGGTCAGACGGGATTTGCCGACGCCGCCTCGGGCTTGCAGGCCCAATTCAACGGTCCCAGCGCAATCACGCTCGCGCCCGACGGCGCGGTGTACGTGATCGATTCAGCGAATCGACGAATCCGGCGGATCGCTCCGGACTCAAGCCACGCGGTGACGACAGTCGCGGGCGGCGAGCTTCCCTTCGGTTATGCGGACGGCCCCGCTTCACAAGCGCGCTTCCGGGCCCAGATGGGTTTGGCCATGAATTCCGCGGGGGAGCTGCTGATCGCCGACACGGCGAACTTTCGCATTCGCAAGCTCGTCCGGCCCACGGACCCCACTGCACATGTGTACACGATTGCCGGATCCGGCAAAGCAGGGACCAATCTCGGCCCGGCCGGTACCGCGGACTTGGCTGCGCCCGCGGGTCTGGCGATCCTGCCGGATAGAAGGATTCTGGTCTCGGATTCCTTCCACAATGTGATCCGGGCCATCACGCCCTAGTCCGTCAGATTGTTCTACGCACGTGCAGCTTGCCGCGGATCAGGTCGATATCCGGTCCATTGCAGGCCAATCAACTCCCCGAGCCGTAGTCCCGCCTTGAACGGAAGCGCAAGGACGTGAAGCGAAAGGCCGCCTTTCATCACAGAACTTCGGCCAACCTTGGGGTGCTTACCCGGAGTGAACGCGACGTGATCCCAAAAGTGCTGGGCGTTCTCTAGGCCCACGCAGTCCGGCAGGCTTTTCCACACCTCCAAGAACTGATCATGAACCAAAACGCGAATTTCGGCTTCGTGTCGCCGGGGGGTCTTCCTCCTGGCCTGCGCGCAGAGAGGTAGGGCCGATAGGCGCCCGGCTCGGGATCATTTTCTTTAGCCAGGGTGCCCTATCCCCGAGACGGGTGTTTAGCGCCCTTCAGCCAGAGCCTGAGCAGGCGAATCTTCTGGCCGCTCGACCTCGGTGAACGCGGAGAGCTGGTCTCCTGGCGATGTGAGAACGCGCCGACCCTCGGGGTTTGAAAGCGCGCTTGCCGTCGTACGCCAGTCGCGGATCAGGTTCTCCACGGGCTCAAAGGAGTCCAAGCTGAGTGACCGATTCAGCGCTTCCAACAATTCTTTCCTAAAGACTTGCCGATCCTCTTCGTCAAATTCGGATAGCCAACTCAATTCACCAAAGTCGGTCGGTCGTCGTTCCGAGGTCGGTCGTTCAAATGCCGCCAATACAGTTACGAATTTAGAAAACCATTCACGCACTGAGCGGAGTAAGACGAAGTTGCTTTTTCGTACCAGAACTAGACCCGTTCCGTCTTTGTCCCGAATCTCGGCGCACCCCGATCGGGCTTGATCTAGGATTATTCGCCGTTTGCTACTCTGAAGATCGCTCGCTGTGTAGATGACCGCTTCCATGTCTTCTTTCCGATTTCTTTGTTCGTTTTCCGAGCTCCAGCTGTTCCACGCGCTTCTAAGGCAATTTAAGTGCATTACGAATGTCTCGCAAGATGTTATGCAAGATCTTGCATACTCTGGCATTAGACGCAGCTTACCGCCTGGTCTCTTTCGTCCTGTGCGAACTACCCAAAGTCCTTGAATACTCAGGGAAATCCATAGCAGCCGCAAATGCGGGACACTGCCCAAACTTCGCAAAGATGTCACAGCTGCCCAAACTTCGCAAAGATGTCACAGCGAGTTGCAGGAGTCGGATGCCCCATCGGCCTCGGAATGCGACCCCGATGACCCCAAAGATGTCACTGTGTTTCACTGGGGCCGACCTCGAAAAGATGTCACGAACAGTGAACTGGACGAGCCAGTCCCATGCGGGCAGTTGGAGAGCCAAAATCGAGCGGAAATGTCACGGAGATAGGCAGCCGATCCCGGACAGACTTCTGTTGGATTATGAGAAAGATGTCACTGGATTCCGCAGGACTCGGGGGCTCGCAGCTTGGGTCCGAACCACGGCTACCTTGAAAGATGTCACGCTCGAAGGGCCCGGCGCGGCCTCTGAACCACGCGCTTAGTGGTGAACCCCCTCGGCCTAAACATCGCGTTTCGGCAAGCCATTGAAGCGGCTGGGAAAACTCGGAAGATTTGTTGAGGCTAAGCTCTTGGCAATCGGACCGCCGATTGTGAAGATTTTCCTCTAAGCCAAAAGCTGTTGTAACCGGCTGTACTCACTGACGAAACTCAGAGCAGCCGTTTAGAGCAACTTCCTTCACCACTAGCGGCCAGCTTTGGCACCCTCACCCCATCTCGGCGCTGGCTGCCTGCTCACGCGACCGAGCTCGATATGAAGCCATCCAAGGCCCGGTTGAACTCCACGGGGGCTTCCAGGTTGGAGAGGTGACCGGCGCCCGGGAGGATCACCAGGGATCCTTTGGCGAGCAATTTCTGCATTTCCAAGGACTTCTCTGGAGGGGTCAGCTCGTCCTTGTCGCCGACCACCACCAGGGCGGGTCCAGCGTATCGGGCGAGAATGTCCTGGCTATCCTGGCGTAGTGCCATCCCAAGCAATGCCGCCGCCGCTCCTTGAGGAGGGTTGCTGCGGATAATTGACTCCACCTCCGCACGAAGCGTCTCCGAAGCCGCTGGAGACACGAGCTTGGGCAGCATCGATTCGACGAGCACTCCCATTCCTTTTTTGAGAACGCTCTGCGCCGTTTCCTCGCGACGCTTCTTTGCGGCGGCATCGTCTGCCGTGGCTCGAGTGTCCACCAGCACCAGCGCTTTAGCCCGTGCCGGATCCAAGCGCAGCAGAGCCATGCTCGCGTAGCCGCCCATGGAAACGCCTCCGACGACCGCGGAGGAGATCTTCAAGTGATCGAGCAAAGCTAAAGCATCGCGAGCCAGGGTGGACATCTCCGTCGGTCCGGCGCCTAAACTGCTTTTGCCGAACCCACGTTGATCCGGGACGATCAACCGGTACTTGCTTGATAGCAACTGCACCTGGGGTCGAAAGCCCATCGAGTTGAGAGGAAATGCGTGGAGAAGGAGAACCGGCAAGCCCTTTCCCTCATCGAGGTAATGAAGGGCAACGCCGTCGGGCGTTGTGAACTGCATCGAAACCTCCAGGAACAGCCAATCAACCGCTCGGTTTCGCTCAGACGGTGCCCGACCACAAGGTATATCTGACGCACTGTGACTCAACGTCCTAAACCCATCTATTCGGCCGACTTTCAAAACGTACTCGCAGTGTTTACCGACGTGGACGGAACTTTGACGACCGACAACGCGCTCGAGAGCCGGACCCTTGCGGCGATGGAGCGGCTCCGGGAGCGTGGCATCAAATTGGTGCTCGTGAGTGGACGACCGTCTGGTTGGGGCGAGTGCTGGATCCGAACGCTACCCATCGACGGCGCGATCGTGGAGAACGGAGCGCTGTACTACGCCCGCGAATCACCCGGCATGGTTCGCAAGCATTACGTTCAAAGCTCGGCGGTGCGTCGGCGAAACCGTCTTCGGTTGTACCGCGAAATTCGCGCGGCGATCCGGCGCGTCCCGCGCGCGCGTTTTTCCGCCGACAGCCTTCAGACGGAAGTCGACCTTGCGATCGACTACAACGAGGAGGCTCGGCTGGGTACCGCGGCCGCCATTCGACTCGAATCGATTCTTCGGCGACGCGGTGTCACCGCCGTTCGATCGTCGGTTCACGTCAATTGCTGGATCGGCCGGTTCAACAAGCTTTCCACCGCCCGCCAATTCATTCGCCGTGAATGGGGCCTCACCCTGAGGAAGGAGGATCCACGGTTCGTCTACGTCGGAGATTCCTTCAATGACGCGCCGATGTTCGCGCGCTTTGGATTGTCGGTTGGGGTCGCCAACGTCCACGAAATCATCGAGCAGATCGAGCATCGCCCTGCATTCGTCACCCGGGCCCGAGAAGGTCGAGGCTTCGAAGAAGTGGTCCGGCGGATCTCGGCCAGCAAGCGATGAGCCTGGTCAAAGTCGAGCTGGCGAAGGGACTGGCGCGGCACCTGCGCGCGGGCCATCCCTGGGTTTTCCGCAAAGCGCTGCGCCAATTGCCCAAAGTGCCCGCCGGTAGCGTGGTGGACATCCTGGAACAGGGAAAGTTCGTCGCGCGCGGGTATTACGATCCGCACTCGCCGATCGCGGTCAGGATTCTCAGCCGCGATCCACGCGAAGCCATCGATCAAGCATTCTTCGATCGGGCCGTCGAACGCGCGTGGGCCAGTCGCCAGACGCTGTTGGATCTCAGCAATACCGATAGCTACCGGCTGCTCCATGGCGAGGGCGATGGTCTTCCGGGCGTGGTGGTCGATTGGTACGCGGGCTATGCGGTGCTCAAGTTGTATTCCGCCGGCTTGACGCCCTACCGCGCAATCCTGGTTGAGGCGCTCAAACGAAAGGCGCCCGGGCTCAAGGGGATCATTGGGCGGGACGAGATCGGCCGAGACGACGCGGAGGATGATGGCGCTCAGAATCAGGGCAAGATGCTCTTTGGAGATCGGCCTGGCGACCGAATTCTGATCCGCGAACACGGTGCGGTGTTTTGGGTCGATCCCTATCGAGGTCAGAAGACGGGTTTCTTTCTCGATCAGCGGGAGAACCGGTTCTTGATCCGACGCTTGTCGAGGGGACGCGAGGTGCTCAACTGCTTCAGCTACACAGGGGGATTTTCAGTCAATGCCGTGTTGGGCGGAGCGCGCCGGGTGATTTCGGTTGATTCCGATCTCGATGCCTTGAATCTCGCTCGCGAAAACTTTGCTCAAAATGGTCTCAGCATCGCCGACCACCAGTTTCTCTCCGCCGACGTATTCAAAGTGCTGGCCGGCCTTAAGCAACAGGGCGAAACGTTCGATTTGATCATTCTCGATCCGCCCGCGTTTGCGAAGAGTCAGCGCGCGGTCGACGCAGCCGTGGCGGGTTATGCGTCGCTCAATCGACAGGCGCTTGCGCTGCTGCGTTCCGGTGGACTTCTTGCGACCGCGTCCTGCTCGGCCCGGGTCACCCCCGAAGCGTTCTATGACGCGATCAAGGAGGCCGCTTTCAAAATAGGCGTGGACCTCTCGCTGATCGAGGAGCGTTACCAGCCGCCGGATCATCCGATTCGAATTCAGTTTCGCGAAGGCCGTTATCTTAAGTTCCTGGTTTTCCAATCGCTGTGTTAGCAGAGGATTTCGTGGTCCTGCGCGGACAGTTCCTCGAGCGCCCAGCCTTGATCAAGGTTGGAGATGACCTGCTCGACGGACTGTGGCATCGAGGCGACAGGCACCCTCCACTCTTGATTCTTCCACCGCATCCTGGCGAAGGGCCCGGAATGGATCATCCCTTATGCGCGGAGATCGCTTGGGCTGCCGCCACCGCGGGCTTTCCAACGCTGCGGTTCAATTTCAGAGGAGTTGGTGCGAGCCAAGGCAAACGGAGAGGACCGGAAACGGACCTCGAGGATGCCGACGCGGCGGTTCGGCTTTTGATGGAAAACGCTGCGGTCGCTTCTGCTGCCGCGCTGGGGATTTCTGGCTCGGCCGCAACCGTGCTCGAGCTGTTCAAGCTCCATCCGGGACTGTCCGGGATCTGCCTGGTCCAGCCGGTGGAAGACGTCGTTTCGGAACTGCCCCGACTCTCCATTCCGCTGCTGCTCGTGATTGGAGAAGCAGACTCGACCATTCCCAGCGCAGCGCTGGTTGCTTCCGCGACGGAGGCGGACGGACGGGTTGAAATCATTCCTCACCTCGACGCAGGGCTCTCAGCTGCCTCAGGTACTCGGCGATTGAAACTTGCCCGCGCCGGGCCTTCGCGCGCAGCGCCTGGAGCTGATCTCGCGCCTGCCGCTCCACGGTCGGCGCATCCTTCTCGAGGGGAGGAAGGTGGTACGCGAGATCATAGAGATTCAGGACGACCCCGCGTCGATCCAGCGCGGCGAGGAGTAGGAGCGAGGCGGCAGCGGCGGCCAGCCACGGAGTCAGCAGCCGCCAACGCGATGGGCTGGCGGCTGCTTGGCTCGCATCCTCCGCCAATTGCCCGCTCGATTCCTCAGCGGCGATCGCTTCGGGTTGAGCAGGAACTCGCTTGCGGCTTGCGATTGCGACCAGCCAGGCCATCACGCACAGGCCGGACAATGAAAGAACAGCGACGTATTGCCAGGCCTGCTCCGCTTCGTTGGACGGCGTGATGTTCCGGGTCAGGAAAAACAGAGAGGCCGACACCAGATTGTTGGCCGCATGGGCCATTGCTCCTGGCCAGAGACTTCCGCTTCGCTGGTAGAGCACGCCGAAGAGGATCCCCAGCTCGACCCGGGAGACGAACCCCACGGGATCGAGGTGGAATGCGCTGAACAGTAGCGCGGTCGCGAAAATTGCGGCTCGCTGAGTAAAACGGGCCGCAAGTCCCTTTTGAATGATGCCCCGGAAGACGAACTCCTCACAAAACGGCGCGGCGATTGTGATCGCGGCAACGATCAGGATCAGCTCCAGCGGGCTTTGATTCTGAAATAGCCGGCTGGTGTCAAATTGCTCCTTCAATCGCTGCGGGATCAGAGGCTGCTGCAGAAACTGAAGCGGAATGATGACGCCGAAGAAATTCGCCGCACCCATCGCGAAGCCAAGCGCCAGCTGCCCCCTGCTAGGGCGGCGGGCTCCCACGAATCGCAGCGGATCGTATCCGGCCCAACGCAGGATGATCCACCCAGGACCCAGGAATGCGAACACCTCGGCGAACCAGAGGCCGAAGGAGGTGTTCAGCAACTGGATCGGAGCTCCTAAGCTGATCAACAGCACGCCGCTAACCGCGGCCGCGACGATCGCCAAGGCGAGCCCCGAAGTTCGGTGGTTCAAGAGCCTTTGTTTCGTGTGGTCGTCGGCAAAGATCAAGGCATAGTTCCGGTACACCTACGGTACGATCGGAATCCGCCTAGACCGCTTGGCGCCGGACGGCCGTTTGCGAGGCTGGAAAGCTCAAGTGATTGGCGATCCGCTTCGCCAAAGACGAAATGACCGCACGCCCGGAGGCCGGATCCGCGAGGCTTAAGCCCTGGTCCGATTCGACGAGAATTCCGCGGTCGAGGAAGAAAAGCAGGGCGTTCTCGACATTGGGGCGGGACAGGGATTCGGGCGCGTCCAAGCGCCCGGCGAGAAACTCCGCTCGCGCGGTATCCAACGACGCGTCGACAAGAGCCTTGCGATCTACTGATTCTCTCGAGATCAAGTCTGCTTCGAGTGCCAGCGTAGCGGCCAGGTAAGATTCCAGGTAATCGCGAAGGAGGTCCGCCAAGAAAACCAGCTGCGGCCGAGCGCGGGTTTGGGAAGGGACGTACAGGGTGGAGCCCTGATGCAGCAAGATTTCACGCCGCACCAGATTGTCCACCGCGGCCGAGAACAAGGCGTCGAAGCCCACCCCCACCTGGTAGATGAATTCGAACTTGAAGAGCCGCGAGAGGAACTGAGCATTGTCGCGAACCCGATCTCGGTTCGCGCTCTCGCCCTCCACCAAAAGCCCGTTTGCGACCAGGCTCAGAGGAGCCACCCAGTTCATCAGCGTATTTTTGTGAAACGCCAGCTCGAAGCGGCGCTCCTCCACCGGCAGGTACATCATCTGTCCCCTGGCCTCTTGCCGCCGGACCATCCCCTCCTCAACGAATCCCTCCAGCGCCTGATCGACTGGAGCCGGCGAAATCGAACGCCCTTGATCGCCGGCGAATTGCCTGAGCACGCTCACCCGCTCATCCAAATCCCCGGCCGCAACGGCCACACCCCGTCCACGCTGTGCAAGTAGCGCCGCGCTCGCCAAGGCCTGCGGAGTGACCGTGGAAACCCGGTCGATTCCGTACATGATCCGATGGGCTAACGCCCGGACGAGGGTCCTCTTGGAACGATCTGGAATCGGCTCTCCCGGAAACAAACCCCGAGCTCCCATGAACTTCGCCAGCGAAATCGGCTCATCGAAAGTCAAATGAATCCGACCGAAACGCGAGCGGAGAACCTTCCAGAGCGAAAGCAGGGCCTTGATATCCTCGGGGCGTTTTTCGTGGCCGGCTAGCTCTTTCGAATAGCTCTTGGACTCCGGCACTTTCTCGTAGCCAATCGACACCGGAACGAAGTTCAGATCGTCCCGAGCCCCCTCCAAGACGGCCTCCACCTCCCAGGTCAGCATTCCAAGCTTGGGGGTGAGCAACTTGCCGGTCCGAGATCGACCGCCCTCGGGGAAGAATTCCTGATGCACCCCTTCGCGCACCAGCTTCTTCAAATAAGCCTTGAATACCGCGGTGTAGACCACATCCCCCTTGAACGAGCGGCGCAGAAAGAATGCGCCGCCTCGTCGAAAAAAGGGCCCGAGTGGGAAGAACGACAGGTTCGCCCCCGCAGCCACCAGCGGCATCGAGTAGCCCCGTTTCCAGAGGACGAAGCTCATCACCAGATAGTCGATATGGCTCTTATGGCTTGGGCAGAAGACGACCGGCGCGCGCGCAGCCGCCTTCATCGCTCGATCCAAGCCCGCGTCGTCGACCTCGATTCCAGCGTAGATACGATTGAAAACCCAGCTGAGAATCGGAACGGCAATCGCCACCACGCTCGGTTCGAAGCGGGCGGCGATCGACTTTAGAGTCCTTTTCGCCTCCCGGGTCACCTGCTCTAGGGGTCGGTGGGTTGCGGCGGCCTGCTCTTCCAAGGTCTTGCGAAGCGTTCGATCTCGAAGGGTCTGCTCGATCATCCGGCCCGGGTGCTTTCGGGGTGGACCAAAGACCGCGCGGGTTTCTCGCGCCAGGTGCTGGTACAGCGTGCTTCGGACTTTGCGGCCCACCACCTGATCGGTTCTGCCTTCGTTGTCCGAGACGAACCGCCGCAGGTCGATCGGCTCGCCGACCCGAAATTGAGCTCGCTTGTAGTTTCGCCGAAACGCGATCAGCGTGTAGACGAAGCCGGGCGCTTCGGGGCTGCCGAAGACGTAGTCCAAAACACTCGGTTGCAGGCGTTGAGTAGCCTTCTCCCAAACGAAGAGCTCGGGGACCAAGTAGATCGGCACCGGGCTCTTGCGAGCCATTGCCACCAGCGCAGGAAAAGGATCCTCCTTGAAATCGCGCCCCTGGGCGCTGCCCAGAAATGAGCTTCTAAGGAAGATCAGCCCCGCGCCTCGCCGGCGTCGGGCATAGGTGAAGCGGGCTTCAAAATCACCGCGCTGGGTAGCTTTTCGCCAGGGCCGGGTGAACCAACGCCGCAGATTCACCACCGCGCGGATCGGCGGAAGCCCGCGCCAGACCAATGTCCAGGCCAAATAAAGGTAGTTGATCCACGAAGTGGTGCGCATCACGTGGATGACGAGACCCTTATCGCTCAGTGCGGCAAGCTCCTTGTCCGCGTTGGTGGTGAAGCGAACCGTTTCGAAATAGGTGCTGCACAACCAACGGAGAAGTGGACCAAACTCCGTTTCCAGGGAGACCGAAGGTTCCGGGCTTACTTGCCGCATCACGGTCACTCCCGCTTACGCACCCTCACAATCGCCATATCACGATTCAAGTCCGGCCACGATCTTCGGGGGCGACACTCAGCGCGCGAGAAAGCCTTCGGTGAAACGCTTGAACTCGTCGTAAATGACGCGCAGCTCCGAAGGCTGGGCGAGAAACACGATGCGCAAGAAACCGTCCTGCGGACGAGTTCCGAAACCCGAGCCGTGTACGAAGAGAATTCCGGTGTTCCGCAGTAGCTCGAGCACAAATTGTTCATCGGTCGTGCC
>WNFF01005720.1_pt1 | contig 17234 bp, 15 predicted proteins | sample 5400441 | NCBI WGS metagenome assembly WNFF01 (sample SAMN13153345, study PRJNA577476) | soil metagenome | isolation source: 120 cm saprolite under Douglas fir tree site 2 hole 3 replicate 1 | place: USA:California | collected 2015-04-18 | reverse complement strand
TTCTCGACATGGAACGCCGCGACTACGAGCGCGAGCACGGCCACGTCAACACGGGCGAGCTCTTCCGTCTGGTCATCGACCACGAGCAGTTCGCCTGGCTGCACAACATCTCCGAATTCGTCGTCCGCATCGATGAAACCCTGGGTGCCAAGGAGCCCATCACCCCGGAATACACCAGCGGATCTATCTCTCTCGCCCGGAAAATGTTTGTTCCCACGGAATCCGGCGACGCCTTCCAGAAGAAATACTTTGACGCCATTCAGCGCGATCCCGCCGTGGTCATCGATCACGCTGAACTCGCCCGCCTCTTCAACAACGAGCCTCCCGACTCCTCTGCCCCGTAGTTTTTCCAAAATCCCTGATAGACTTGCCCGGTCACCCGGAGGTCCTTATGAGCGAATCCGAAATGCCCTACACGAACGGCGAAATCACCGTCATCTGGAAACCCGGCGTCTGCATTCACTCCGCCAAGTGCGTGCAAGGCCTCGGCGAAGTCTTCAACGTCAGCGCTCGCCCGTGGATCAACATGGACGGCTCGGGAAGCGATCGCATCATCAAGCAGGTCGACCAGTGCCCTTCCGGCGCGCTCAGCTATTTCCGGAATGAAAAGACCAGCAAAGCTGCGGTGTGATCCGTGGGCCTGAACCTCAACGACGTAAGCGTCACCCACAACGAACAAGCGCAGCGTTTCGAACTGCTCGTCGACGGCCTTCGTGCCCTAATCACGTATCGCCGCTTTCCCGACCGTATCATTTTTGTCCACGCCGAAGTGCCGCCGCCACTCGAAGGGCAAGGGCTGGCAGCAAAACTTGCGCGCGTTGCGCTGGATTTCGCCCGCGTCAATCATCTCCGGGTTGTCTCACTCTGTCCGTACGTATCCAGTTTTATTCGCAAGCACCCTGAGTATCAGGATCTCGTTTCTTCGGACGACCTGCAGAAACTGTTGTCCCACTGACTCGACTTCCCATGTCCCCATCGCGCGCGGCTCTGAAATCCTCTCCGGTGAAATTCACCATTCGCCGCCTCCGCCGCTCCGAGCTTCCCTCGGACACTGTCAATCTCGCTCGCTTCCTTATTGGAAAAGTCGTCGTCCACGATCTCCCCGCGGGCCGCCTCTGCGGCCGCATCGTGGAGACGGAAGCCTATCCGCCCGGCGATCCAGCCGGACATCATTTCCGCGGGCCTACTCCGCGGATTCGCTCGATGTATCTCCACCCCGGCCATGCTTACATTTTTTTCAATTATGGCGCGCACTTTATGCTTAATGTCGTGAGCGAGCCTGCCGAAACCGCGGCCGCGATCCTCATCCGCGCCCTCGAACCGCTTGAAGGCATCGAGCTCATGCAGCGCCACCGCAAGACGACTCGAGTGCTCGATCTCACCCGCGGCCCCGGACGCCTCGCAGCCGCGTTTCAAATCGACCGTCGCCACGACGGCCTCGATCTTTGCGCCCCCGGCTCGCTCTGGCTGGGCGAAACCACCCATCCCACCGGCCCAATCGGGAAAACCGTGCGCATCGGCATTACCCGTGCCGCCGATCAACTCCTTCGCTTTTACGAGCGCGGCAATCCCTTCGTCAGCGGCCCCAAACGCCTTCTACTCCCGGTTGCGAGCCGCAAGAAATTGTCTTTCGGGTCAACCGTGGCCAAGGCGATCTGAGGTTGACACGAGAGGGCGACTGCCGTATGGTTCTGCGCAAAACGAATTTGAAATCGGAAATTTCCGATTAATGGGGTGGGGACCAGTTTCAACGGAATGGCAAGCTCTGCCCGCACCGACGCGGGCCTCCCAGAAAGGAGCCTGGAATGAAAGAACTTCACTTTGAGTTAAAGAAACGGGGCCGTTTTTTCAGGCTTAGACCCGATAACCTGGCAGCGATAAAGCGGCTTACGTTTAAGGAAGGTAGTGCTATCTTTGCGGGTATCCTCAAAACTTCAGAGCGTGTTCTCCGCAAACGCGGTTTCACTTCAAAACCTGTTCATCCGGGAACTGTTCTTCAAATTAACCCATTTGCAGTTTTGACCGGTAAGAAGCCGGTTCCATTGACGTTGGTGCACCCTGCCGAAAAACCAAAAGCGGATGGAGGGACGGTACCGATTTACCCGCCCATAATTGTGTGCATGAATTGCAAGGGAGACGGTGGGTGCACAGGACACATTTGGAAGTGACTGGTCTCTTAATCGTGAGCGCGACGGGGTTACACCAGCGATCCCGACGATCCCGGTTGGTTTCTCGATGATTTCTGCAGCTGGCAGGAAAACGAAGCCCTTGGAGCGCGGTCCGCGCGGCTCTCTAGCTATTGATTGCTCAAAGCTTTCTCTTGGGTTTTCGAAGCTTCCACGCGGCGCGCGAGATAATTCTGCAGAAGTTCGTTCAGTTCATGCGACCGGATCGGTTTTGTGAGATATCCATCCATTCCCGCGGCCAGGCATTTCTCCCGATCGCCCATCATAGCGTGCGCCGTGAGCGCAACTACCGGCAGGTGGATTCCACTGCCTCCCTCCTTCTTTCGAATCGCCACGGTCGCTTCGAACCCATCCATCACGGGCATCTGCAGATCCATCAAAACCAGGTCAAAACTCTCTTTTTCAAGCGCCTCAAGCGCCTCCAGTCCATTCCCTGCTACCACCACGGAGTGGCCTCTCTTTTCCAGCAGCCGGCTCGCCAACCGCTGATTCACGGCATTGTCTTCCACCAGCAGAACGCGCAGCGAAGCCGAAGGCTCGCGCGCATCCTGCAACGAGTACCGCGTAATCAACGGAATCGCGCCCTTCTGCTCCTTTGCCCCAAGTACTCTGGCAACAGCCTCTCGCAATTCGGATTGCCGTATCGGCTTTAGCAGATACGCAGAAACTCCCAACTCCTGGCAACGTGCCGCATCGCCCCGGTGGCCCGCCGAGGTAAGCATCATGATGGTGGAGGTTGACAGCTCCGGCTTCTGCCGTATTCGCTCGACCAGCGCAAAACCGTCCATCCCCGGCATGTGCATGTCCGTCAAGACGAGCCCGTAAGAATCCCCCGATTCCAGGGCTGCGCACAATTGCTCCAGCGCTTCTTCCGCTCCTTCGACGGTCGTCACCTTCATCTCCCAGCGCTTCAGCATCCCTTCCAGGATGCGCCGGTTGGTCCGGTTGTCGTCCACCACCAACACTTTCACTCCACGCAACACTTCTGGCGGAGCAATCGTTCCGATTTCAATCGTCTGCAGATCGGCAACTTGGAGCCGCACCGTGAAGTGAAACTCGCTTCCGCGGCCCACTTCGCTGATCACCCAGATTCTCCCCCCCATCATCTCCACCAAGCGCGTTGAGATGCTCAGTCCCAAACCGGTTCCTCCGTACTTGCGTGTCGTGGATGTATCCGCCTGCGTGAACGGCTCGAAGATCGCTTTCCGCTTCTCTTCGGGGATCCCAATCCCAGTATCCGCCACCGTGAAGTGCAGCAGGTAAACTTCACACTCTTGGGCATCGCTCTTCACTTTCAACGCCACATCACCCCGGTTCGTAAACTTGATGGCGTTACCCACCAGGTTGATCAGTACTTGCCGCAGCCGGCTCGAATCTCCCCGCACCACATCCGGCACTTCCGGCGCTACCTCGCATAGCAGTTCCAGCCCTTTTTCATCCGCGCGCAGAGCGAGAGTCTTGAGCGCTGTTTCCAGGCAATCGCGCAGGTTGAAATCGACGGCTTCCAGGTCGATCCTCCCGGCTTCAATCTTTGAAAAATCCAGAATGTCGTTGATCACGGTAAGCAGGGCATCGCCCGACATCTTCACGGTTTCCAGGTATTCGCGTTGCTCGGGAGTAAGCTGCGTCTCGAGCGTCAGATCGGTCATTCCCATGACGCCGTTCAGCGGGGTGCGAATTTCGTGGCTCATGTTGGCCAGGAATTCGCTCTTCGCCCGGTTGGCCGCTTCCGCCGCCTCTTTCGCCCGGCGCATTCCTGTTTCGGCCTGCTTGCGTTCCATAATCTCCTTCTGCAACTCCTCCGTCCGCGCTTGAACCCGAAGTTCGAGGTCCTCTTTCGCACGCTGAAGGGCTGCGTCGCGTTCCTGTATGCGCTCCAGCATTTGATTGAAAGAGGACACCAGGGTTCCTACTTCGTCGTTACCGCCAGGAATCCCCCGAAGCGTGTAGTCTTCTTTCGCGGAAACCCTTGCGGCAATCCCCGCGAGTTGCAAGATGGGTTCGGTGATGAGCTGAACCAAACGATCGGAGACCAAAACCGTTACGAGAATCGAAATGATTAGTACGAGAGCGGATATTTCTCTGAATTGGTTCATCTTGGCGGTGAGTTCGGAATAATCCGAGATGAGGGATATACTCCCGATCTTTTCACCGTTCAAGGAAATGCTGCGAAAAAGAGTAAGAGCCCCCGGCCCAAATTGCGTTCCGTCTTCGTGCCAGGCGGGCATCGTGAAATCTCCGCCGGCTCCGGCACGCCTGTACTCCGCAAAGATGTTTCCGCGCCGGTCGTAAACGCAGGCCGCGACAATATTGCGCTCGATCCGGAGAGGCGCCAGGAGGTTCAGGGCGGACTCCCGATCGTTGAACGTCAGGGAAGCTGCCGTGTTCAATCCCAGCACATCGGCATGAGCCGAGAGAGCGCTGGTCATCGAGGCACGGAAGCTGGCCCTTTCGTAGACTTCCAACGCCAGACAAGTCATGCTCAGCCCCAGGACACTGACGAAAAAGACAACGAGGGTCAATTTGCGTTGGATGGACGCATTACGAATAAATAGCATTTCAAATCCCTCTGTAGGCGCCGATTACAGTCTTCGCAAGTGCCAGCAGCCGGGAGCCCATCTTCAAATTGGCGCGTTCCGTGGCTTCCATATTGATTTCGAAACGAAGATTGTGGGCCTGCTGTGACTGCGAGCTTTGCCCCCATGCTACTTCGCACCCGAGCAAGAGAAGCAATATCGTCGCTCCCGCCTGCCGAACTCGTGGCGGGCACTTCCATCGTTTGCCGTACATTGCAAACACCCCCTTGGATCATATGCACGCAACTCGCCAGCTACGGCCGTGCGCGTAGTCGCCATCTCTTTTGCAATCAGCGTTTTCTCGTTTTGGAAATGTCTGGGGATTTTCAGGGTTTGGAAGTTAACGGGTACGTGTCCCAAATTGGAACTGTGCCGATCAGTCTCTCGGCTCAGCGTTTCTATCATCTATAGCAGTTTGGTGGCGCACCGCCCTGTTCGGAAAGGGACTGCTGCACAATACGCGAACGAGAACAGCCCTCCCTTGAAACACGCTCCACTATTTCTTGCGGGAAGAAAACCAGGAAGCTCGAGATGGCAATGGAGACAAGGAAACGCGTATCAAGGGACTCTGCGAAGAAGTTTCCAAAAACCTGCTCACCGGAAGAAACCCGCAACTAATTCTTTCAATCAGTCGCCGCTTGTCTCCGTAAGCCGGTCGCACACGGACCGATAATTCTCGTACCACGTCTCCGTGAAGCTGGTGATGACCTGTTCTGCTGTTCGCCCTGCAATCTTCACGCCTGAATGGACGATGCTCCCCAAGTGTGCACCCGCGTCCCTCTTCCCGCATGCTCTTCGAAGCTGACCCACTGTGCGAGTGCCACGCCGAGCGTGTGGTCGATCCATCCCACTCTGCGCGCGGGCTGGCAGCTCGTGATCACGTGACTCACAACGGTCTTCAGCGGGTCCAGTATTTCAATCTCCAGCCGGCTTCCTGCTTCCCATGGCCTTCCTTCGCGCCAGTTCAGTTCTCCATAAATGGCTGCAAATTCATTCCATCACCGCCAATTCGAAAAAACTTCCCAGGCGAGCTTCCGGCTGGCTGTGATCGTCACACTATATTGAAATCGAAACATAACTTGCTGACGCGAACTCCTGTTTTACGATACTTTGAAGGATTTCAGTGAGGGACGTTGCGGGCCTATTATTTGCACAGTGTATCTTTAACAGTGTAAAGGATATAATCCCGCGCAATCGAGAGTGGGGGGCGTTGCATGCCTCGCAAAGCTGATGCTCGCCTGGAAGGCCGTATCCTTGATGCCGCGTACCGCATGTGGAGCAAACGCGGCGAGCATGCCCTCACCATGCGCGCCGTCGCCCTCGCATCGGGCACCACTACTCCAACTCTCTATGAGCGCTTCTCCAACAAGGATGATCTGCTCTCCCTCCTGCGCCGCCGCGCGCGCCTGAATCTTTTCGCGGCCATCAAGCCCTCACGGACTTCCGGGCAAATTTGCCGCCGCGTTCTTGACTTCTTTGCGGCTCACCCCAGCGACTACCGCCTCATCACCGAGGATTGGGCCATCGCCTTCGCTCGCAAAGAACACATGCCTTCGTTCGAATTCTTGAAACGGCGCCTGGCCGCTCAACTTGGTGGTGAGCCCGATCAACAAACTCCCTTGGCTCTGGCGCTCGTCGCGCTCCTGCATGGCACGGCTACCTTCCTTCATTCAGTGGACATCCATAAGAAAATCTCCCGTGACTTCCGGCACGCCTGCACCTCCGCTTGCGAAGCCTTGCTCCATGCCGCCTCCGCAAAAGCCGCCCGTTCGAAACGCCTTCCACACGGCCGCCCGCAAGCTTTACATAACCGATAGAAACCACGTTCCCCTTCTGGCCTGTTTCATGCCAGAATGTGGGCGACGAGCGCCCGGCCCCAGGCGCCTGCGAATCACGAGCCTAGACGATCCAGCCCTGCCTCAGACGCCGCGGTGCTCTTTCCGCGGTCGCATGCGACGCGTATCGGGATGTCCCCATTGGCGGGCTCCGAAGAATACACAGTTGGAGGTGCAATATGAGCGATGTCTGGAAACAGTGCGAAGGTCAGGTCATCGATAATAAATTCCGGCTGCTGCAGTACTTGGGCGGAACGGATGACTCCGCCGTTTTCCTCACGCAGCTCGCCGGGTCACCATCACAAAAAGCCGCCATCAAGTTCATCACCGCTGGTACCAGCGCCGATCTCCAGATCTCTCTATGGCGCCGCGCAATGCAACTCGCTCATCCCCATCTGATCCGCATCCTCGACTTCGGCCGCTGCCGCCTTTCGAACCGGGATCGTCTCTACGTCGTAAAACCTGTGCTCGACGTTCTCGTTTTTCTCCACGGCAATGGCCTTGTTCATTCGCGGATCAAACCTTCCAACATTCTCGCCACCGCCGATCAACTCAAGCTCTCCAGCGACACTCTTTTCCCGATTGGCGAGCTCCGCAAATCTTCGCGCAAGTTCGATGCTCACGACGCTCCTGAAACCGCAGCCTTTCCGCTCTCCGCTGCCGCCGATGTCTGGTCTCTGGGCATGACCCTGGTCGAAACTCTCACGCAGCACGCGCCTGCCTGGCACCCCGGAGACCAAGCCAACCCGATCGTCCCCGACGCTCTTCCTGAGCCCTTCCTCGACATCGCGCGTCACGCACTCTGCCGCGAACCCCGGCGACGCTGGACCATTGCCGAAATCGCGGGCCGTCTCAACCCCGTCGCCGTCGGTGCTGCCGCTGGCCAATCTGTATCTCCTATAGCTGTCCCGCTCTCACCGGTTCCTGCTGTCCCGGCGGCAAAGCTGCAAGTGCCAAAGTTCGACGTTCCTTCGCCAAGAGCGCAAGCGCAACCGCTACGTTCGCAAGCCGCGAACGCACCAAAGCAGACACTTGTTCTCCCCAATTATGTCGTTCCCGTTGCTGCCGCGATTCTGGTCATCGTCGCCATCATCGCGCTCCCCAAAATCCTCGGGCATCGTCCCGACTCTTCGTCCTCCGCTTCAACGGCCCCCGCTCAGACTGCAGAACAGCCAAAGCCGCCCGAGCAACGTGCGCGTCGTGAAGCCCAGCCCGCCCCAGGGCCGTCCGCAACGCAAAACTCGCTGAAAGCCGCTGCTGAGAAAAAACCTGCGGCACAGCCGGAGAGTTCGCCGGTTGCCACATCCGCCCCTGCTTCTGTGCGCACAGGTACCTTCCCGTCCGCAAACGCGCCGAGCACTACCGCGTCCTCTCCCTCGCGCGGTGAAGTCCTCGAACAGATATTGCCCGAAGTCTCCGAGAAAGCCCGCGCCACCATTCAGGGCATCGTCCGCGTCAGTGTCCGCGTTCACGTCGACCCCACGGGCAATGTTTCTGAGGCCTCGCTCGATTCTCCTGGTCCCAGTAAATACTTCGCCGACCTTGCTCTCAAAGCCGCCCGCCGCTGGCAATTTGCTTCACCCGAAGCCGGCGGCCACAGTGTTCCCAGCGAATGGCTCATCCGCTTCCAATTCTCGCCATCCGGCTCCAAAGCATTTCCGAATCAAACCACGCCTTAGCATTCTGCTGGCGGCCTTTTCTGAATTTCCGATGGCGGTCGGACGATCATTTCGCGAGAGCCCCCTTTCAATCTGGCGGAGCTCGGTATCGTAATTTGCGGTGGGTTTTTAGGGTCATAGAAGACTTGAATGCGATGTATGCATTCCTTGGCTATAGCGCTCTTCTTCCGAGATACGTAAGCCGTTAAAACCTTGGTGAGTGTCCCCTCCTTGGCGAGGCCGCCAGGCACGGCGGAATGTCACTGACCTCGACACTCGTTTCAACACTTGTAGAACCCTTTGACACCTGCCCGGCACGATGACAGGCCGGTTTCATACCTCCCGGCGCATCGAACACTTCGATCGATTTGCATTGCTCCTCGATTCAATCACTTACAGTCCCAGGCTCCGGGTCGTGAACCTGCTTTCTTCATGGCAGCACGTTTGCAGTCTCTCCATGCCGGAAGCCAAGGACGGGCTGGCGAGGAAACGCGGCGCTTGGCGTTAGAGATTCAAGTCGCAAGGCAAAGAAGGAAGCAAGACTGCCTTGATCTTTGATGGAAGTTTTCGGTGAACAACGGAGGACTGGGGTGAGTTCCTCGCGTGAAGAAGGAGTAGGAGTGGGGTGAGTTCCTCGTGGGAAGCAGGCATTAGGACTCGGGAGGCCTTGTTTAGGCAGTCCCCACAAGGATGGACGGTATGCGCAGGAAACTACTATTGATCACATTGCTCCTCACGATCGTGAAGCCGGATTTCGCACGGGCCCAATCCTTGGCCCCGGCGTCGATCCCGAAATCATCCCGATTCGATCTGAACGGAATGACCAAGGAGGCGAATTCGGGAAGTATCAAAGCGCAATTCCGGCTCGGTGTGGCTTACCAGTTTGGCCAAGGAGTCGATCAGAATATTTTTGAAGCGATCCGCTGGTATCGCATGGCGGCGAACCTCGGTGATCCGGGAGCACAGAACAATCTCGCATATCTGTATCAGACTGGCCCGAAAGGGGTCAAGGATTCCGGGGAAGCATATAAGTGGTACTTGCGCGCCGCCACGTACGGGAACCCATTGGCTCAATTGAATCTCGGGCTTCTTTATCTCCGGGGTGAAGGAGTGAAAAAGAGCCCCGAGGATGCCCTGCATTGGATCGGCCGTGCGGCGGATGCGGAATTTCCTACGGCCATGGCAGCCCTTGGCTACATATATGCCATTGGCGAAGACGTGCCTCAGGATCTGAGCAAAGCGCTGAAGCTGACCCAGAAAGCCGCCAAGAAGCACAGTCCGGAAGCACAAGCAAGTCTGGGGATCTTCTACGTTCGGGGACTGGGTGTTCCTGCCGATGCGGTGGAAGCCGCGAAGTGGTTTAGAAAGGCGGCGGAGGCAGGTTATGCCGATGGTCAGTACGGATTGGGAGTCATGTATGAGAAGGGCCAAGGCGTGAAGCAAGACACTGAAGAAGCTCTGCGGCTGTACCGGCTTGCCGGCGAACAAGGTTCGATGCAGGCGCAAGCAGCTCTCGGTGAAATCTACGAACTCGGTCAAGGCGTCAAGGCCGATTACGAAGAAGCCGCCAGATGGTATCGCCGAGCTATCGAACAGGGCGAAAGCAGTTGCGCAACGCGATTGGGAGCTTTGTTACTTCGCGGCCAGGGAATCGGCCGGGATGTGCAGGAGGCGTTCAAACTGTGGACCTGGGCTGCGGAGCAGGGAAATGCATACGCGCAATTCGATCTTGCGCAGATGTATTTGACAGGTACGGGCGTTCCGCGCGACCTGGCCAAAGCGCATTCCTTGTTTACTCTTGCCGGAAAAAAGGTGGACGTAAGCAAGCAATTGAGCGAGCTTTCTTCCAAAATGAGTGAAGACGAATTGGCTAAAGTTCAATGACAGAGAGTCCACAGTTGAGGGAGCTTCGATGTCTTCGCGCTTCTTTCTTGCAGCTTCGCTGGTGATCCTGTTGGCCATGCTGGCGCTGCGCGCGGTCTGCTCCAAAGCGAAGAACTGCATGACCTGAAGGTTGATTCTCCTTGGACGGGCGCGTCAACTGTTTTGAAACCCTCGAGCTACTGGGAGCAGTGAGAAAACACAGGTACTAATTCCTATCGCGCCTCTCTTGCAAAGCAGCGCGGCAACCTCTACGCTACTCACTTCATGCCTGACCTCTCGCCCGAACTGCTGGCACTGGGTTTTATCTGGTACGTCGCGTTTCTTTTCTCCACCACCTGCCACGAAGCGGCGCACGCGCTGGCCGCCAAGATCGGCGGGGACGACACCGCGTTCGCCGGGGGACAGGTGTCGCTCAATCCTGTTCCGCACATCCAGCGCGAGCCCTGGGGCATGGTGGTGATTCCCATCCTCTCGCTCATCATTAACGGGTCACTTATCGGCTGGGCGAGTGCGCCGTATGATCCGCTGTGGGAGCGGCGGCACCCCCGACGGGCCGCTTGGATGGCTCTGGCTGGCCCGGCGACGAACTACACGTTGATGCTGATCGCAGCCGTCGCACTGCGAATGGGCTGGTCCCATGGCTGGTTGCACGACGACCCTCGCACGGGCAACCCGGACTTTGCGAGCAGTGTCTTGGGCGCTTTCTTCTCGCTCAACCTGCTTCTCGGCACCTTCAATCTACTACCCGTTCCCCCCCTCGACGGCAGCACGGCCATCATGCTGTTCATGGGCGAGACACGCTCCCAGCGCTACTTGGATTGGCTGCGGGGGAACAGTTATGCCATGGTGGGCCTGCTATTGGGCATACTCGCTTTCCGCTATATCTACGGCCCCATCAAGGCCATCGCCACCTATTACCTGCTCCAAAGCCACATGTGAAGCGGGGTTGCCGGGAACTCGGCGCGGCAGTCTCGATGCCCCACGCGTAAACTTCCAGCGCCGCGTTGCCCCGTCCGCGGGTAGTTTCCCAGATGTCATCCTCCTCTAAACCTTCTTTTTTCAAGCACTTGCAGCAAGACCGCATGGCTGCCCGCCTGCGCTATCTTCCAGAATTCGATTGAGAGAGTGCGCTGTTCCTGGTGATTTTCGTTGGCGGTGTTCCGGAGTGGGAAGAGAAGAACCATTTCTGCACCGAATTGGTGCAAAAAAACCTGATTTGAAAACCAATTCGAATCAGGAGCTGTATCCATTCGGAAAGAATCCCCGCGCGAAGCCAGGTTTTCGCCCGGCAGAGAGAAATAACGACAGTATTTTCAATGGAGTGGTGAATTCGAAGAAATCCTTGGGGAATTCCAATACCGGGCAGGAGGGAGAAGAACGCGGAAGGCGCGGAAGTGGCACATGGGTTGCCACGAGATATGGCATTGTGGGATTAGCTTCGACAAAGACGGTTGAAATCGTCGCTCCGAAATCTTCGCTGACGCCATGCATCCTGGATGACGATCCGGCGCAACTGGAAATGCTGTCGGCGGTGATTACGGACATGGGATATCAGGCCATCCCTACGTCCGATCCGGAGGAAGCACTGCAACTTGTGAAGCGCGGCCAGTGCCGGCTGGTGCTGGTGGACGTGCATATGCCCCAGATGGACGGATACGAATTTCTGGATCGCGCGTCACGGAGCGATCCCGGGGTGCACGTCATTCTGATGACGGGAGATTACACACTGGACTCGGCGCTGGAAGCGATCCGCCGGGGAGCGGCGGATTTCATGCCGAAGCCCATCGACCGCGCGCGGTTGAAGAGATCGCTGGACGACATCGCGGCGCTCTACGACCAGAGGCGGCGCGTAAGCGTGCTTGAGGAGCAATTGCTGAAGGACCTGGAATTCCACGGGATCGTCGGGAAGGGGCCGGCGATGCTGGATGTATTCGATTTTGCGCGGAAGGTCGCACGGCACTACACCAACGTTTTGCTGGTAGGGCCGACGGGAACGGGAAAAGAACTGGTCGCCAGAGCCATCCATCAGATCAGTCCGGTGAGCCAGCAGCAACTGGCGGTATGCAACTGTTCGGCGATGGTGGACACGTTGCTTGAGAGCCAGCTCTTTGGACACGTGCGCGGCGCGTTTACAGGGGCCACGGATACGCGGCCGGGATTGTTCGAGTATGCCAACGGCGGAACAGTGTTCCTGGACGAAGTGGGAGAAACTTCGCTGCCGATGCAGGCGAAACTTCTGAGGGTGATCCAGAACCGCGAGATCCAGCGAGTGGGCTCGCCCGAAGTGAGGCACATCGACGTCCGGCTGATCGCCGCTACGAACCGGAATTTGCGCGCGGAGGTGCTCGCGGGGCATTTTCGCGAAGATCTTTTTTACCGGCTGAGTTCGATCCAGATCCGCATTCCTTCGCTGACGGAACGGCTGGAAGATATTCCGCTGCTGGTGCAATTTTTCCTGAGGAAATACAACACCGCTTACGGAAAAAACATTTTCGGGCTGACGCGGCGGGCGCAGACCGTTTTGTTGCGGCACGCATGGCCTGGAAATGTGCGGGAACTGGAGAATGTCGTCTCCAGCGCGTGCATAACGGCGACGGGAGATTTCATCGATCTGGCGGATTTGCCTGAGCAGCTGCAGCACCGCGATGCGCGCTCCGTGGGAGGTGACGATTGGAAACCGCTTTCGCTCGAAGAGGTGCAAAAAGCGCACATCCAGCGCGTGCTGGGGCTGTGCCATGGCAACCGGCTGAGGGCCGCGCAATTCCTGGGGATAGGGCGCACCAGTCTGTATCGCTACCTGAAACGCGACGGCATGGACACCAGGAAAGAAAAATCGGGCGGCGCCGCAGCGTGAGATGTGTGGAGAGACTCCATTGCCGGCGTTTGGCGGTAAAAGTGCCGCGAAAGCTCCTTGTGAGCTGCAGGGGCCGATTCGTTTGTAAACGGGGTGGTGTTCCAACCGGCACCAGTTTCCCGACCTGAATCAGAAAGTGCACTCCCGGCAATTTCCAAAACACTGAAAGTGCATGGATTAAGCCGATTGTTCTTTGGCAATCGTCCTGCCTTCAATAACCTCGACAGCAGGCAAGAGGAATCAGCGAGGCCAGCAGACGAGCGGCCAGCCGGGGCGTGAGACTTCCTGGCTTTCGTCCCAGCTGCTGGAAGGAAATCCAGAATCCGAGGAGATTGAAGCGCACGACGAGCAGCGCAACGATGCGAGCACGATTCGCGAAACAGTTCCTACCAACAGTAGTTCCGCAACTGAACCGCTAGCAACCAGCCAGAATCCCCTGGAGCGCCGCGTATCCCGCACCCACGCGGAACGCGGCGCTCATTCCTCTTCTACACAAGTCATCCACGATTCGCGACCTTCCGTTGAGCTTAAGGATTAGCGGGCAAATCTTGAGACTGAGGCTGTCGGAATGGGAGGTCATTCACATCCGCAGGAGGCTTGTGTTTGGTGGAAACGGCCTCTTTCCGGGTGAACCGCTAGCCTCGTGGGCGGAGCGGCGCTGTTGGTGCTTAAGCTCGAGCTTTACTTGCCCGAGAAAACTTCCGGCTGGCGCTCCTGTTCCGCTCTTTGTGCGCACCGAAGCGGCCGCGCCGGTCCGACACCGCCAAGTCCAGTTGGCGCCTTGAATGGCCATGCCGCCGCGCATAAAAGGCGGATGATGTGGTATCCTGCGGGTCCCCGTTTCTCCAATCGAAGATTAACAGCTCGACCGCTCCGCGGTCGTATATGACAAGGAGAGAAAAAAATGAGAACCAAGTCCCTGGCAGGGGTGTTGATGGCGTTGCTCTTGATGGCGGGAGCCACGGCTGCATCGGCGCAAGAGGTAACACAGGCCGAAAAGGAACGCGCGCTGCAGTATCTGGAAACGACAAAAAAGAATGTCCTGGAGGCGACAAGCGGGCTGTCGGAAGCGCAGTGGAACTTCAAGCCGGCGCCGGACCGCTGGTCGGTGGCGCAGGTGATGGAGCACATCGCCGCAGCGGAGGACTTTATCCGCGGATTGGTGAAGGAAAAGGTCATGATGGCGCCGGCCGGGGACGCTGGGCGTGACGTGAAGAAAACCGACGAAGGGGTGCTGGCGATGGTTCCCGACCGCACCAACAAAGTACAAGCGCCCGAGCCACTGGTACCAACAAACCGTTTCGGATCGCCGGAAGGCTCGCTCAAGCATTTCGTGGAGAGCCGCGCGACGACGGAGGACTTTCTGAAAACGGCGACGGGACTCCGCGATCACGTGACGGACAGCCCGATGGGAAAGCTGGATGGGTACGAGTTCGTTCTGCTCATCGCGGCTCACAGCGAACGGCACACCAAGCAGATCAACGAAGTGAAGGCGGATCCGAACTTCCCGAAGAAATAAGAAGGAGACAATTTAGCACAAAGTCCAGGGAAGACACGGAGTTCGCAGACAAGAGAATAGAAAAGATGACGTGGAGACCGGCGGCTTAGGCCGAGAGCCTTCCACACGGTAAAGAATGCGCCGCGCGAGGAGATGGTGGAATAGTCCTAGCGCGGCGCATTCGTGTTTTTGGCGAACGTCAGCCCGTGGCAGTGGAGAGCGAGGCGTTGCCGGCGCTGGTGACCGGCAACGTGATGGTGTTGTCCATTCGAATCAACATTCCCGTTGGCGCGGGCTGGCCTCGTATCGTGAGAGGGCACTGAGGCGATGCCTAGGCGCGTACCGCTGGCGCGGCGGACCCGGTATTCAGGCCAAGCCGGGACCCAGGGCGGATGAGGAGGAACTCCATCCGAGAGTAGCGTACTCGATTCATGGAATGCCTGGTGCGGCTTCTCGAGGATGCTTCCTGTGTGTCAAGAGTCCCACGACAGCATGATTGCTCACTTGAGCAGGCCAAATCTGCCCGCGTATTGCCCCAGGGCCGCGACAAGAGTATCTTTTGCGCAGCAAGTGGTTGCCCCATTTCCAAAGAAGGAGATGCCTATGAAAATGAATCGAGCGGGAAGTGTCTGCGCCGCACTGATCGGGCTTGCGGTAATCGCAACGGTAGTTCACAGCCAAGAGAAAAAAGAGAGCGCCATGCCGCCCAAAATTATGCACTTCGGCGATTTGAAGTGGACGCCGATCCTGAAGGGATGCGATCTCGCGACGGTGGGTGGCGACCCAAGCGCCGAAGGAACGCCATTCGTGGTGCGCCTCCGGTGCGTTGACGGCGCCAAGATTCCGGCGCATTGGCATCCGACGGATGAAAACGTAACCGTGCTGAAAGGAACCTTTCTAGCCGGCATGGGCGACACTTTCGACGAGACTAAACTGACAACGATGAACGTCGGGAATTTTGTGACCATGCCAAAGGAAATGCGGCATTTCGCGATGAGCAAAGGCGAAACCATCGTGCAGGTGCACGGCGCAGGCCCGTTCAAAGTGAATTGGGTGAATCCGTCCGAGGTGCAGCCGCCGGATGCTCCGGCAGTTGCGGCTGCAAAGCCGAAATCCTGATCTGCGCGCGAGATTCGCGAGCGGAAGAAGGAATCAGCAAAAAGGAAATGGAAGAAGCGGAGGCCGGGCATTCTGGCTGGGCTGGAGACGCTGTGCTAGACTTTTCTCTGCGCTCGCGGGAAATAGACGCGAGTGCCGGAGCGTGGAACTTCGGGCTCTGTGCAACGAGGTCCCGCGAACCCCGCCAGGCCCGGAAGGGAGCAACGGTACCGGGAACGCCTCGGGTGCCGCAGATCACCCGAAGTTCCTCTCATCGGAAAGCGTTAATTTGTTAGTTCTAAGTTGTTAGTGGTAAGCAAAAAAAACTGAGAGATTGAAGAAGGAATATGGGCTTTTTTGGTTTTACGAGGGACAAGAAGATAACGGCCAAGAAACAAAAGCTGAAAGCTTCGAAAAAGACTGTGCTTTCCTGTTTTCACTAAGAACTTAGAACTAACAACTAAGAACTCGCAAATGAGCTACCAGGTCATAGCCCGCAAGTGGCGCCCGCAAACGTTTGACGATCTCGTCGGCCAGCAACACGTAACAGAGACGCTGAAAAACGCGATCAGGAATGACCGCGTGGCGCACGCCTACATTTTTTCGGGAGCGCGGGGTGTGGGAAAAACGACGGCGGCGAGGATCCTCGCGAAAGCGCTGAATTGCGTGAAGGGGCCGACGGCGCAGCCTTGCGGGGAGTGCGATTCCTGTACGGAGATTGCCGCGGGGACTTCGCTCGACGTGATTGAGATCGACGCGGCGTCAAACCGCGGTATCGACCAGATCCGCGAATTGCGCGAGATGGTGAGGTACGCGCCTGCGGCTTCGAGAAGCAAAGTTGTGATCCTCGACGAAGCACACATGCTCACTGGCGAAGCGTCAAACGCGCTGCTGAAGACGCTCGAAGAACCTCCGGACCGCGTGATCTTCGTGATGGCCACTACGCAACCGGAAGACCTGGTGGATACGATTCGGTCGAGGTCGCAACACTTTCATTTTCGCGCGCTGACCTTCGCGGAGATTGCGGGACGCCTGGAAGAAATCGCACTAAAGGAAAATTTGAAGATCGAGCCGGGCGCAATGGCGGTGATTGCGCGTATGGCGGAAGGCAGCTTGCGCGACGCGCTGTCGCTGCTGGAGCAGGCACGGGCGTATTGCGGCGATACGATTCCGGACAAGGAGGTGCGCGAATTGCTGGGCGTGGTGCCGGATGATGCGCTGGAGGAGCTGGTCGGCGCGATTTCGGAAGGATCGGCGGACCGCGCGCTGGGGCTGGTGCACACCTTCCAGAAGGAAGGGCGCAACCTTCAGCATTTCTGCCGGGAAGCGATCCGGCACATGCGCAATCTGCTGATCGCGCGAACGTGCGGGGCGGATTCGGATTTGATTGCGGCGACGCCGGATCAGCGTCCGGCGCTGGCGAAGGCGGCGGCGCTGTTCAGCGAAGAAGACCTCACGCGATTTTTTCAGATCTTGCTTCAGACCGATGATGATCTGAGGCGGAAGCCCGATCCGCGCGTGCATCTGGAGATGGGATTGCTGCGGCTGATCAACGCGGCGCGGCTGGCGCCGCTGGAGGAGTTGCTTGCGGAATTGAAGAGCGGCGCGCCGGGCAGCGTTTCGAACACCGGGGTGGCGCGAAGCG
>WNFF01003675.1_pt1 | contig 17234 bp, 14 predicted proteins | sample 5400441 | NCBI WGS metagenome assembly WNFF01 (sample SAMN13153345, study PRJNA577476) | soil metagenome | isolation source: 120 cm saprolite under Douglas fir tree site 2 hole 3 replicate 1 | place: USA:California | collected 2015-04-18 | reverse complement strand
ACTCCACGACGACGTCGCCGGGCTCCATCGCCCGCCGCACGATCATCTTGCCCTGGTCGCTCTGCCTGAGTTCCACGAGCAGCTCTCTTCCGACGAGCAGATCCTTCACCCCCTGCACCACCTCTCGAAAGCCCGGATCTCCGGCGACCTTTTGTCGTTCCATCCACAATTGCTTCAGTGCGTCCGACCGATTCGGGGTGACATGGCGAAGCAGTCCGCGCGCGGATGCGCCAGGCGCACTGACCGGGTGCCTTGCATCGTAGCTCGGCGGTCGGCTGGTTCCGCTTCCGGGCATGAGCGTGAGCGCGTACAATCCTTTGCTGCATTCCGGAGCAGGGGGCCACGTGAACGCCGTCCTCCTAGGATTGCTCGCTGCCGCGGCCGGCGGTGCAACACCTGCTGATGTTCGGCTGCTCAACGGAGCGGGTGCCACCTGGGCTCTCTACTCGAAATGGGCCGGCGAGTACCACCGGCGCTTTCCGGAAGTGGCGATCAACTTCCAGTCGATCGGCTCCGGTGGCGGGATCAAAGCGATCACCGAGCGAACCGTCGATTTCGGCACCACCGATTTCCCCCTGACCGACGAGGAGACTCGGCGGGCGGAGGGGATCCGGCAAATCCCGACGGCCGTCGCGGCAGTCGCGATCGTGTTCAACTTGCCCGCGACGAGCACCCTGAGGCTCACGCCGGACGCTCTGGCGGCGATCATGCTGGGACAGATCACGCGTTGGAACCACCCTGCAATCGCAGCGACGAACCCGACCGCCAGACTGCCGGACGCAGCGATTGCCGTCGTGCACAAATCAGGTGGGTCGGGAACGACTGCCATCTTCGCCGAGTATCTCGCGAAGGTCTCCGCCGAATGGAAGTCCGGACCCGGAACGGGAACGTCGGTTGCCTGGCCAGTCGGAATCGCTTCCAGGAGCAACGAGGGCGTGATCGCGGCGGTCAGGGAGGCGCCAGGAAGGATTGGGTACGTCGAGCGCGCGTCTGCAATGAGGGCCAACGTCCCCGTCGCCGAGATCAGGAACCGGAACGGTCAATTCATGGCGCCTACTGACCATGCGATCTCGGTTGCTGCGGAGCGGGCAGTCACCGATGACTATCGCGTTTCACTCGTAGACTCGGATACCAAGGGCGCTTATCCGATCGTGGGAATGACCTACCTGCTCGTGTACGGGGACATCCCGGACGTCGCGAGCGGGGAGGCGCTGCTCAACTTCCTCTGGTGGGCATTCCACGATGGCCAGCATCTCGTCAGCGATGCCCATTACGTACCGCTTCCCACCGGCTTGGCTGCGCGAGTCGAGATGACCCTTCGGAGGCTCACTGTGCAGGGAAAGTCGGTGCTCGCAGCCAGCCGTTGGGCGCGCAATGGACAGGTTCCCTGATGCGCGTTGTCTTTTGCGCGCGCGGTAGAGTGGCGTTCGAAATGGATCGCCGCGTGCGACGCGCAGGCCGATCCCCGCGCGCTGGATGCGGTAGGCGTCCTCCAGGTCCAACTCGGCGAATGTCAGGCAGCTTCTTCGATGGCGGCTTGAGATGCGCGCACGGATCCGGTCTTGCCCGAGCAGAGCAGGAGACCTCCGCGCCGCCGTCGAGCTGTACCGGCGCTCCATCGAGACCTGCCCCACCGGACGCGATGGACGGATGGGCCTGCCGGAACTACGAGTGCCACCCGTAGTCCCGGCCGCCGATCATTCGCCGATCACGAACATGTGGCCGTCGTTCTCCGTGTAGATCTTCCCGTCCGGCCCGATCGACAGCGGCGTGTAAGCCGCCCCGATCGCCAGCTGGGTGAAGACGTTGCGCACGAGCTTCCCGTTGCGGTCGACGACGTAGAGGTTGCCGTCCTCGCTGTTGAAGTAGACGGTCCCGTTGACATCGACCGCCGGCGCGTTGACGCACCACTCGAAGCCGTTGGGATGATCGGACACGCAGGAGAACGTGCCATTCGGTAGAGTCGAGCAGCTCAGCGTGTTCGTACTCTGGAAGCGCCAGTTGATGGTGCTCACCGACCGCGACCCGGAAGACCAGGCGCCTCTTCAGCTTGTCGATGAGGACGTCCAGCTGCACGCCCATCTCCTCCGGTGCGAGCCAGCCTAGCAGGTCGCGGCGAGGGCGGCGTCGCCGCCGATAGTCCGAGGTACCCGAGGTCGGTCGCGGGAGGCGTCGTCGAGGTGATGGTCAGCAGCATCGGGTCATTCCGAAGCGGCGGAGGTAGTACGGCTGCCGTAAGGTGCCCGCAAAGAAGGGGAGCAAGCGGCCGAGCGTCTTCTTGCCGCCGGCGCTTGCCGGTGGGCTCTTAGCCGCTATGATCGTGTAGTCGCGGGCTCAAGCTGGTGCAGCGTCACCAGAGCCTGGACGGTTTCGTGGCTTGGTCTTGCTTCATGGCCCTCCTCGTAGCGCGTTCTGCAAGTCGCAGTGAAGAAGTTGAGCGAAGAAACACGGAGGTCACCATGAACAAATCAAAGATGGCGGTGCCCGTAGTGCAAGCTGTGCTGGAAACGGGCTGGGCCATCGGAGCAAGCTGCGCCGCGAACGCCGTACCAGCCTGAGCCCACGACGTTGACGTCGCGGCAGCGTTGCAAGCCGTATCTTACGGGTTCGCCAAGTCCCGGATACCGCGAGCGAGACGGGTCGCATGCTTCACGGGAGCCGCGGCCACAAGTGGCTCAATGTCGGCGATCGACCCCACCAGCGGTGGGCGTGCGGCGGCCATCGCCTCGACTGCGCTAACAACCACGTCCCAGCGACCGTAGTCGGCCAGCTTTCGCAGCACGGGCGCAATTTCAGTAAGTGTCAGGAAACGGGCCGGCCCCGCGACACTCCAGGCTGCTTCTGTCGCGATCATCTTGAGGATCGCCGCCTCCACTTCCTGATCCGCACCGGCGTCGATGAGCGGCTCGACGGAATCATAGAAAAAGTGTGGCGCGTGACCGGTCAACTGCGCGTCGGGCAACATCAGGATGTAGCGCTTGAGCGCCTGTGCGTGGCTTGCGTCCTCTTCGACGGTCTTGAAGATCATGTACGCGATGGCGTGTCGGAGCGCCTCACGGCCGCGAAGCAGCGCATCCTCTAGCCGCGCCGCAAACGGTGCCGGGTCGAACGGCCCTGCGAATCGCGGATGGCCGGCTCGGAATACCGCGAAGAAGCCGAGCAAGCGTGCCACGTCCTGTAGACCGCGATCCAGATCACTCGCCAAGAACACACCGAGAGCTTCCTCCGCTTCCGCCTGCTCAAGGTCTGGCATGTGGCCGAACACAAGGGCGACCCAGTCGAGAACTCGTGGATACTCACGATTTTCGCGAAGCATCTTGAACGCTAGGGCCTTCACGCGTGACCGGACATCAGCCGGCATTCGGTACTGCCCTGCTTCATCGACCCATCGTCGTCGAATCGCGAACTCCACCAGCGGCACACATGCATTCTGTCTGATGTACAAGTTCGGGCCCGTCGCGAGGCGCTCGATGTCGTCGATGAGCTGCCACGAGTGCTCTGGTGCGGAGCAAACGAGCCGCTGAATCAACCAGCAGACCGCTGCGCGAACACCAACAGAAGTTGAGGGATCCTCACCACGCTTCACTTGCTCGTGGTAGTTGAAAGTCCCTTCTGGATCGTCAGGGTAGTTCTCCAAAGGCGGGTCGACGTCGTCGCGCAGATGGGCGACAGTCCATAAGCCAGCGTCGTGATCGCCACCCTGGACCCGCTTCGCCGCCGCTCGGACGAGCGCCTCGCGCGTTCGCCGGTCTGCGAACCGGGTCGCCGTAGCTGCCTGATCAATCATCTTGCGGGCAACCTCGAACGCGCCCGGCATTTCCTTCTCAAGCCTCGCCGTCAACCATACTTCGAGCAGGATGCTCTCTTCGGCGTCGAGAGCGATGAGGACGTCACCAGCGAGTGCGTCACGAACTGCGCGCGCGTATACAAGTTGATGGCCTTTGGTCGAGTCGAAGTACACCTTGTCGATGTTGACGAGGCCGGACGTGTCCATCAGCGCAACGGCTTCGGCCGCATCTTCGCCGTCAACGGGCGGTGCCCAGTTCGCGCAGAGTGCAATGCGCTCGCAGCCCGTCGTCGCTAGCTGGCGGTCCTTCTTCGCGAGGTTTTTCAGAAGAGGAGGCGTGGCAATTCCTACGCTGTCGATCCACCGCCCGTCGGAGTGGCTGCCGCATACGACCGTGCCCAGTCCGTCCATGCGCTCGACCTCGAAGCCGCCTTCGAGGCGGATTTTCTTGCCGTTGGGGCGCGCATTGGTTTCCCTCATCAGGAGTGTTGCGAGCGCCTTCGCGAACTCTGTCGCCTTACGCGGACGGACTGGCGAGTGATACGGCGTGTGAACGAACAGGTCTTTGAGCCCGGCGTTTGCAAACTCCGTCTTGATCGCCTCCCATAGAACACCAAGGTGGCGGCGCTCCGCGATCTCGTCCTCACTCTCGATGAGCCGGAAAATCTCGACCGCGAGCGGTGGACCATCACCGGCCGCTGTGAGCCGGTAGTCATAGTTCGTGCGGGTGGCCTGATCGACGATCACGTCCTCGCCAGTGATGGCGTAATCGATGCCGCGTGTGGCCTTGAGGAAGGCCATGAAGCGGTTGATCGCGTCGACCTCGTAATCCGCCTTCATGAGCACGCCGATTCGATGAGCCGCACCACGTGCTTGGCAACCTCCCCGACCTCGTGCTCCCAGACGCGCAGCACCCGTACCCCTTGTCGGCGGAGGACGCGCGAGGTGGCCCGATCACGCTCCCGGTTGCGCTGGATCTTCGCACCCCAGAACCGGGAGTTCGTCTTCGGGACGTGGCCGCACCGCGCGCAACCGTGCCAGAAGCAGCCGTCGATGAAGATGGCCAACCGCTCGGCGGTGAAGAAGAAGTCCGGCCGCCCCGCGACGTCGCGAGGGTGCATGCACCAGCCCCGGACGCCCGCGCGAATGAGGAGCGCGCGGGCGCGGATCTCGGTGGTGCGATTGCCCTTGCCGCGTACCGTCGCCATCCTGCGCGAGCGCTCGGCGGAGACGCGTCGGAACTCGCCTCCCGGCAACAGCGCTCGCAGCATCTTCTCCACTGGCTATGCCTTCCCCTTCGCGGGCCGACGCTCCAACGCCTTGTGCAACGCTTGGCGGCTCATGCCGAGCAGCCGCGCCGCCTCCGCCACGTTGCCGCTAGCTTTCTCCACCGCCGCCTCGATGTACTGCTCGCGCTCGCGCTCCAGATGCGCCGCGAGGTCGAAATCCGGCGGGACGTGCTTGGAGCCGCTGGTCGCAAGCGGTACCGGCACGGCAACTGCCGGCGGGCGCACTCGGGGTGCGGAGATGATGTAGCGGACGTCCTCCTCCGCCATGTTGCCGTCGGGGCAAAACGTGATCAGGCGGATGATCGCGTTGCGCAGTTCGCGGACGTTACCGGGCCAGTCGTGCTCCGCCAGAAGCTCGACCACGTGGTCGGGAAGCTTCTCGGGCATGGTGACGTCGAAATCGCCGCCCTTGCGCTTCTCCTCCTCGTACAGGGCCTGCGCGAGCAGCCCGAAATCCTCGCGGCGCTCACGGAGCGGCGGCACCACGGCGGTCAGGACGTTGAGGCGATCGAGAAGGTCGCTTCGGAACTGGCCGTTCGCCTGGGCCTCGACGAGGTTCCTGTTCGTGGCCGAGATGAAGCGGACATTGACCTTTTCCTCCTGCCGCGCGCCAAGCCGACGGAGGCGGCCTTTCTCGACCGCGACAAGCAGTTTCGCCTGCACCGCGCGCGGCAATTCGGCGACCTCGTCGAGGAAAAGCGTCCCGCCGTTCGCCTCGTGAAAGAGCCCGATGTGGTCTTCGCTCGCTCCGGTGAAGCTGCCCTTCTTGTGGCCGAAGAGGATGGATTCCGCCATGTCCAACGCGATGTTCGCGCAGTTCTCGTGGACGAACGGGCCCCCTGCGCGAGCGCTGTTGCGGTGGACCGCCTCCGCGACCAACGTCTTTCCGGTACCCTCCTCGCCCAGAAGCATCATTGGGTATTGCGTGGGAGCAGCGCGGTCGAGAGCCCCGACGAGCTTTCTCATGCTCTCGCTGCGGTAGATGATGGGCGTCCAGTCCGGCATCGGCTTCTCGGCGTCGCGGGCCCTTCTCGCAATCGCCAGACCAGTCTTGCGTCCGCAGCTATGCGGAGGATCAGCCGGACGGTGGCGTAAACCGGAGTTGACGCCTTGGGCACATTGCTGTCAACCGGGGTTGACGGCATCGCAGCGCGCCCGTGTGCTGCCGTCTGGCATGGCGCATGCTCAAGGAGTTTGGCAACGTCTCGGAGGTCTACATGGCCAACCGCCGCCCCGCCAAGGACAACTCGACGCTCTCGATGCCGATGGTGAAGCCCAAGCTGCTGCTCGACACGCCGCAGCCGATCTTCAACACGCGGATCTTTCACCGCACGCCGGTCCCAGTCATTGAAGGCAGGATCAGGCTCCGCGACATCCAAGGGTGGGTCGAGAACGAGCGCACCAGCGTCATGGTGAAGGAGTTCGAGCACGACCACGGTCGAAAGCCCAACAATGTCGAGATGTACAAGCTGCTCTTGAGGTACGATACCGAGTTCAAGATCAAGGAACTCGCCCGCAACATCGCCCACAACGGCGTGCGTGTCCCCATCATCCTCGACGAAGACGGGACGCTGCTCGACGGCAACCGGCGGTACTTCGCCTCGCTCCACCTTCTCCAGACCAACGAGGAACAGGCGGAGAACTACTCGACCATCAACGCCATGGTCCTTCCACACGGCGTTGATGAGGACGCGAAGCGGAAGATCGTCGTCGAGATGAATTTCGTCGACGACGGGAAGATCGAGTGGAGTTCGTACGTCCGCGCGAGCTTGGTGTACCGCGAGTGGGAGGACCTCCAAGACTACAAGAAGCTCGCGGACCGGTTCGGGTGGACCGTCGGCAAGATCAAGGAGACGATCGAGACGATGGACATCGTCCAGGAGTTCATCGCCTTCCACTCGGAAAAAGCGGACGAGGGCGATGAGCACAAGCGCTTGGGCGATGCGATGAGGGCGGAGTTGAAGGCTGCCGAGCACTACGTGCTCTTCTGGGAGGCGCGGAACAAGTTCGCGGAGAGGCTGCACGCCGACATCGAGTTCAAGGAGTGGTTCTTTGAGGCCATGGCGTTCGACGCGATCAAGGGCATCACGCAGGTGCGACCGTTGGCCGACTGCTGGCAAGATCAGCAAGCGCGCGGCGAGCTTTTCAAGACGAACAAGGTCGGCGTCCAGACGGCCATCGCCATCGTACAGGCGAAGCAGCGCGGCGTCATTGTCGAGGGGGTCGAGGATCTCGACGAATCGGTGAAGCGCGAGAAGGTAGAGAAGAAGATCCGGGACTTCACGAAGTGGCTCGGTACCATCTCCATCGACGTGCTCAAGTCGATGTCCACCGACACGTTGGTGGGGCTGCGCGAAGGCATGGAGGCGGTGATCGAGGCGCACGACGCCATCGCGGAGGAGCCGGCGGAGGCGAACAGCGGTGGCTAGGATCGACGTGAACGACAACGTCCTGGTGGTCTGGCCCCGGTCCCCGAAGGAGGTGCCGCGCATCTCATCGGCGGTGCGCCCCCTGCACCCGAAGCGGGGGCCCGATCGCGACGGCAAGTTCGCGCTCGTCCCCGAAGATGCCGTCGAGCTTGCAGATCGGCTACCACCGGCTGCCCACGAATGGACCGCACGGGCGCTGGCGCAGCTTGATACCGAGCGCGCGCGACGGACACGCCTCGACGCCATCCGCCTCGAGGTGAACGCGGCTCTCGAAAATCCAGCGCACTACGTCGGAGCGTATCCCTTGCTCTCCCGTCTCGACGCGCACCAGGTGGACGTGCTGGCAGTGCTTGCGGTGCCGGGGGTTGAGGGGCTTGGCCTGTTCGATGAGCAGGGGACGGGCAAGACCATCTCGTGCATCTGCGGCTTCGATTTTCTGCGCCGTAAGGAACTCGTCGACCAGTTGTTGGTGGTTGCGCCGAAGTCGATGGTCGAGACGTGGGCGGTCACGGCAAAGCGGTGGGTACCCGAGATCGCGGTGACGGCGTTGTCGTCCGCGGGGTCCGCACGCCGAGCCACCGACATCGCGACGGCAAGAGACATCCTTGTCGCCACCTACGAGGCCGCTGCTCGTGACGCGGAACTCCTTGCTGCATGGGCACGTCGGCACAATCGGCGGACCTTGCTCGTCGTCGACGAGTCCTTCTTCGTCAAGAACCCGGAGACGCTGCGGTCGAAGGCAGTTGCCGTCGTGCGCGACGCCTGCACAAGGGCCATCGTCGCATGCGGCACGCCGGCACCGAACTCCGCCGCCGACATCGTCAACCAGATCCAGATCACAGATCGAGGCCAGACCTTCGGAAAGCACGCCCTCAACACCGAGGATCGTGAGGTCATCGCCGCTGCACTGCGGGAGCGTGCCGTGTACCTGCGCCGCCTCAAGCACGAGGTCCTCGATCTACCTGGTAGGACCTTCACCCGCGTGGCACTCGACCTCGCTCCACGGCAGACCGCCCTGTACGCACGCCTGCGCGACGAACTGCTGGTCGAGCTTCGCAACACCAACGACGAAGTGTTCCTTCGCCACTATGCGAGCTTTCTCGCGCGGCGCACCGCGCTGCTCCAGTTGTGCTCGCACCCTGGCGCGATCGACCCTTCGTACGACGAGCTACCAGCCAAATTCAGCGCTCTCGACGCACTGCTCGCGCGCCTGATGGACGGGGAGGGCGAGAAGGTCGTCGTGTGGTCCTTCTTCACGTACAGCCTGAACCACGTCTTCGCGCGCTACCAGCGGTACTGTCCCGTCCGCATCGACGGCTCCGTCAAGGCTGTGGACCGGTCGCGCGCCATCGAGGCGTTCCAGAACGACCCTAAGGTGCGCCTCTTCGTCGGAAATCCAGCCGCTGCTGGAGCGGGAATCACGCTCACCGCTGCGCGCTACGCGATCTACGAGTCGCTCTCGAACCAGGCAGCGCACTACCTCCAGAGCTTGGATCGCATCCATCGGCGTGGCCAGGATCGCGAGGTCGAGTATTTCGTCCTGTTGGGAAATGCGACGGTCGAGATCGCCGAATACGAGCGACTGCTGCGCAAAGAGCGCGGGGCCTCCGAGCTACTCGGTGATGACGTCGTCCCCGTGGTGACGCGGCAGCAGTTCATCGCCGATCTGGCGGCACCGTCAGCGCTTGCGATGCCCTCGACGTGATCCGGGTCGACGCAGCTGTCTTGCGCACGCCGCCGGCGTTCGGCTGCGCGCGCTCCATCGCCGGGCGGCCGCGAGCGACTGGTGACAGCGCATGCGTGGGGGGTTCAAGATGACCTCGCGGCGCTGCGCGATCCGGGCGGCGAGCCCTTCGTCGACGCACACCAGCTTCCGCTCCAGCACGGTCTTGGAGCGCTTCCGCATCACTGCCGCGAGCACGTCCCCGACTGCTTTGCCGAGGCCCAGTGGGACGGCATTTCCGATCATCTTGTATTTCTGCGGGACACCGCCGGCGAACTGCCAGTGCTCGGGGAACTGCTGGATGCGCGCGTACTCGCGCACGCTCAGGGGTCGCAATTCGTCGGGATGGCACAGCACCGTGGCCTTGCTGTCCGGCCGCGTCGTGAGTGCCGGCGACGGTCGGTCCCAAGCTAGACGGCGACAAAAGCCGTTGCGCCCACCCCAACTATCGTACGCCCGCCCGAGCGCCGCCTTCTGGAGCTTGGGCGGTAGGTCCCGCCAGTTCCCGCCCGCCGGCACGAGCTTCAAGAACTTGGCCTTGCCCTTCGGCAGCGTCGTGTACTCCGGGTCGGCCTCATCGAGGCCTTCAAGCGCCGTCTCCAGCGTCACCCACTCGTCGGACCCATGCGTTGGTTCTGGTAGACGGACGTCCTCTCCATGACGGCTGCCGATGAAGACGACGCGCTGGCGCAGTTGCGGGACGCCGTAGTCGGCCGTGTTCAGAAGGTTGTACACGACTCGGTAGTCGAGCCGCCCGAGCGCACCTAGGATCACTTTGAGCGCGGACCCGAGGCGCTCCTCCGATTCCAGCGGTGGGTAGCCGGGACCGCGCTTGGCGAGCGGCCGGTGCTTCACCGCCGCCGACAGGATGCCGCGCACGTTCTCCATGACGAAGAAGCGGGGCTTCGCCTCGCGGACCACGCGCACGAACTCGCGGAAGAGGCCGCCGCGAGGGTCCGCGAGGGACCCCCGTTGACCGACGGTGGAGAACGTGGCGCAGCTTGGCCCGCCCGTGACGACCGCTGGCTCGCCAGGCTTCAGGCCCGCCGCGTCGAGGACCTCCTTCGTCGTGACTTCGCGGATATCCTTCTCCAGCACGACGATATCGGGCCGGTTCTTGCGGATCGTCTCGGCGGCGAACTTGTTGCACTCGACCGCTACGCGGATCTGGAAGCCAGCGCGCTCCAAGCCGAGGTCAAGCCCGAGCGCGCCGGAGAACAACGAGATCACCGCGCCGCCCTTCATTTCGCCGCTCCCCACTCGTCGCCCGAGAACCTCGACGATCCCGTCGTCGATTGCGTTGGTAGCACGGGGGTCTGACACTCGTTCAAGGCTCCCTCCTCGCCGGTGTTGCCCGGCGTAGTTCGCAACGGTCAGCGAGACACCCGACGAGCCTTCCGGCGGCGGTCCGCGGCACACGGGCGGCAGAGCTTCGGTTGCTTCTGCAATTCGGCACGGTTGTGGTCCTGCGGCAGCATCGCGAACTCTTCGCCGCACTCGTCACACTTGGCGAGCATCACGAGCGGAGGGTCCGTTGGCCCGCGACGGGTTCTGTTCACGACGTCGATGGCGTCCCTGAGCTTCATCGGTCACCGCGTCGACGTCGTTGACCAGGTCGACGTGGTCAACGTAGCCGACCTAGTCGACCTAGTCAACTTCGCAAGAGCGTATCGACGGGCTCGCTCTCTAGCGCGAGCATATCGAAGACGCACTCATGGACGCGCCGGACGGCTCGCGGTGAACGATGACCACGTCGAGGTTCTGCCCGTTCCGGCGCGGCGCCCATGAAGCCAGCATGGCAAGGCGTGGGCGTGTGTGCCGCTGCACAAGCTCTCGCTCGTTGCGCTGACCCCCACTGTGAACGTGCTTCCGGTTGCGAGCCCGGCGCGCAAGCGGTAGTCAACGTAGACATGGCCAGAAAAGGCCCCCCAACTGCCGCGCTTCCAACGTTGCCGCCGGCCGGCGGCGTCAAGCTGCTCCGGGAGCTAGTTGTTCGCGGGAAAGTGCTTTCCGGCACGGCCAACGTGACGAGCGAAGACAGCGAGCGATGGAATACGGCGATCGAGAAAGGTCTTGCCGCTGTGCTCGGCCGTGATCACCCGGCCATCGACAAGGTGCTGTATCCGGGCGGCCAAACCGTCCGGGTGATCAGCGCATGGAATGCTCCATCCGAGCAGCAGAAGATCGCCGAACGCCGCAAGAAGATAGGTCTGCAAGTAGGTCTGCTGGAGGAGCATGCCAGCAGCCGTGAACGCATCGTTGGCGCTCAAGCGCTGCCGGTCCCGGCCGATCCTGCGGAGGAAGCTCTTCGCACCCGTGGAGCGCATCCTGCATCGGTTCCACGACGTTGCCAAGCAGTTGAGACACCGGCACCTAGCCAGACCCACTCTCGAACTGACGGACGAGTACGACGTTCAGGATCTGGTTCACGCGCTCCTGCTCGTGAACTTCGACGACGTCCGCCCCGAGGAAACAACGCCGAGCTACGCGGGCGGCTCGAGTCGGATGGACTTCTTGCTCAAGCAAGAGCAGGTCGTAATTGAGACGAAGATGACTCGCCACGGACACAACGCGAAAAAGATCGCGGACGAACTGCTGATCGACATCGCGCGATACCGAGCTCACACCGACTCCCGCACGCTGGTGTGCTTCGTCTACGACCCTCTTGGATTAGTGGGGAACCCGCGCGGCGTCGAACGTGATCTTTCGCGCCAGGAAGGTGCGTTGACCGTGCGCGTGATCATCGCACCTTGAACAAGATCTATTTGTCATCCGGGGGCGCAGACAAGATTTGGAAGGGCTGGAGAAGGTACTGGCCCACGTGCGGCGACGACTTTTTCCCCGTCCACGAGTACCGCCACATGCCACGAGTCCATTCCACGATCTGCTTGTTCTCCGCGAACGACAGCGGGTACATCCGTGCCGCGCAGAGCTTCTTGCCGTCCTTGCTTACGCTGGACGTGGTGGCGATGAGTCCCGCCTTGGCGCCCTCGGCCGTGACATCGGCCCACAACGCCTTGATCCACTGAACCGCGACGGCATCGCCCTTGCTGTGTCGCTTGCATTGAATGAGCAGTAGCGGTGGCCCCTCCTTCCGCTCGTTCGCCCAGACGCGAACGTCCACGCCACCGTCCTTGGTACCAGGGCCGAGGGTCTGGGTCCGTGTGAGCACCACCTCGCCGTCGGCGCGCCGGTCGGCTGACCGAATCCGATCCGGGAAGCGACGGCGGCCGAGGGGCCGCGATAGGAGGCGTGTCTGCAAAATCCCCTTGCTGCCTCCACTTCCGGCCGCCGCAAACCGGGTGGCCCTTGAAAACGGTCACCCGCTATCACCGGACCACCGATGACCCGCCGTTTCCCGGCCTGTTGGCGATCAGCGACTCCGCGGTGAATAATCCGGGTTAGAACCCCTCGGCCTCAGCCACAACGTGCGATTCCCGCGTCTTCAAGTCGATGACTGTTCGGGCCCCTTGCCCTCGGCGAATTTCACGAAGAGTACGCGTTTGCCGTCCGGCGAAAGCGTGGGGTCGCGGTATCGTCTCAGGCCGTCGCCCACGAGCGATTGTTCTTCCCTTCGAGATCGCATGTCTTCCAAACTTCGCCGTCTTTGAAGAGGATGCGATTGTTCGGCAGGAGCACGGGGTTGTCGCCCGCACGGAGATGATCCTACTCATCGGGAATCTCATGCTCGGCCCATTCCCAATCGACATCAGCCTCCCAAAGCGGTCGCCCCCGATGTACGTGGTTAGCGTCGATCTGCACGCGTGGTGAAGCGGCCGCGGGGCTGAGGTGAAGTTGAATCGCGCAGCGCTGGAATGAGCACCTCGAGAGCTGGAGGTCCATCGCGCGGGCGGAAGGCGTGGTGGACAAAGTGCGCGAGGGTCCGGCCGTTGCGGTGCGCCGTCTGCGCGAGCGAAGCGATGATGGCATGAGCGCCGGCGTGCCGGTCGCTCCGGTTGCAGCCCCCGATCTTGCGAGTGATCACCGCGCTACGCAGCTGCTGTTCGGAGAGGTTGTTGGTGGGCGGGATTTCCGGATCGTAGAGAGAACCGAAGAGCTGCAGGCGGTGCTTGCGCAAGTGCTGCGCGAGCTTGCGGTTCTCCGGCTGCGTCAGCTGGGCGCGGAGGAGCCGGTCGGTCCGCCTCTCGATACGGCGGGTGTACTCGCGCATGGTGGCGGGCGACAGCTCGTCGTGGCGATGGGCGAGCAGGATGGCTTGCTGCAAGAGCAGCTTGACCGCCCGAGGAAAGCGGACCGCTCCCCGGCTCTGCGTCTCGTCCAGCTCCCGGGCACGACGCAAGAGGTGGCCGAGGCACTGGGCACGGACGTAGTCCAGCTGGTCGAGCGCGTCGAGCGCAGGCAGGCCGTCGGAGACCAGCGTCCCGGCAAATTGTCTGCCCAAGACATCGGTGACCACCTGATGGCCGCGGCCTTCGGCAATGACGTAGACGGTTGCCTGCCCGGTGGCGAAGACCCACAGCCAAGCGGGCCTCGCGTCGATCCGCCAGCCGGTATCATCCGTCTGCACCACGGCGCTGTGACGCACGAGTTGGACCAGTGCCCGGTAGGTCGCTGCGCCTTTGCGGGCAACGCGCAAGGAGCCGTGCACCAGCGCCGAGTGCGTGACCGACAATCCAAAGTAGCTTTTGAACACGGCGGCGATGTCGCGGTAGGGAACGCCCAAACGATGCTTGAGCTCGGCGGCCAGGCCCAGCACCCGTCGACCGAGGCTCACTCGCGCCGCGCCTGCCGCCCGCGAGACCTGGGCGGGATGAGTGCTGCGCACCTTCCGCCGGCAGCGGCCGCACCAGCCTCGCTGGGTCACCACCTTCTGCACCTGCGGCCGGACCTCGGGCAGGTCCACGACGAACTGCTCCAGGTCCTCGACGTGGGTCACTTCGCCACCGCACTCCGGGCAGCGGCACAACGGCGCGAAGAGCTCCTCGTCCACGTGCTCCGGGACCGCCTGCCAAACGCCGACGTGTCCCGGGCTGCGCCCTGGCCTGCCTCGAATCTCGACGACCTGCTCACGTGCAAAGGGAGCCGCCTGCCGCTTGGACCGGCGCAGCCGCTCTTCCAGCTCCTTGATCCGTCTGGCCAGGTCGACGAGCTGCCGCCGCAATCCCTCGTTGTCGCGCTCGAGCTCCGCGATGCGCTGGTCTCGAGGGTCGCTCGCCTCGGGCACAGGAATCGTAGATCATACTTTCGATCCTGTGTCGATCCCCGTCTCAGTCACGCGCGGCCGAGGACGCTAACCATGTACCCCCCGATCGATCCAGTGAAAATAAGCACATTCCTGACGAGCCTGTTGAAGGTAACGGCTTTGTGGTGGCGGACTCTTGAGCCAGTTCCGCAGAGCTGTGCGTGTCACTCGCCACAACCCCCTATGTAGTTCCTCTTCCTTGAAACCTGGTGGTGTCCAGCCCATAACGGGGATGTCCCGGTCCAATTCCATCAAATCGCTCGCGTGGAGAATGCCTGAGCGGAGCGCATACATATCGTTGCGGTCCTTAGCCAGCGTAGCACCAGGGGCGTACGTCGCTAAGAAATCCCTGAACAGCTGGGTCGGACCTGGAACTTCATGTTGTGTTGGCCTGGCGCAAACGGGACAGTCAAAATGATGAACGTTGCCGCGTACGGTCAACGATTCAATGGCGGAAACAAGGGCCGCGAATGATGCTGATATGGAGATATCCCACATGCGCGCCGCGGTACCGAACCAGAATGTGGCACGGTCGAACTTCGCTCGATTCGGAGCGGAAAGTGCCTCATATGAACAAATCGACTGATCAAGATCAGAGGGGACGCGGAGTCCCCCTCCATCGTGACCAAGCACCGCGTAGTATTCTTCGGGCGCTAATTCCTCCAGTTGATCGGCGGCCGGCGCTGACAACGCCTCGATGATGGGCGCTCCTAACTTCGCGAAAAATGATTGCTGAACCCATTTTGTCTCATTGTTGTGATCAGAAGGAACATTCGCCCAAAAATGCGGACTTCGGAACCCCATCGATTTTGCTCCGCCGACGAGTAAAACATTGAGCAAAAGCGTGAGATCGCGGTGCTTGCGCAAGCGCCTATGATTGGTCACTGTGTCTAGACCGGCGGCCATCAGCGGGAATTCCAAAATAAACGGGTGATCAGCGGACTCTACTGGAGCACGAGGAGCGTCATTAGGAGGAGGAAGAATCTGAACGCCAGAGAGGTTCCCTCTCCACGAACCTGTTACACGGCGGCCGCCGAAACTATATTCGCGCCCCACCTTAATCGGTTCCGCCAATATCGAATGCTTGATCTCGTTGCTGATCTCTTCCCATTGTCTTCCGTCGAAGGCGGCTCCTGGTTCTATGGCGATGATTTTCTTACCCTTGAATGTGAGTACGATTCGACACGAAGACCTCGCCATCGGAAGGTAAAATTTGGTCGGGCCGCCTATAGCGATATCTGTTTGGCCGGTCCCTCCAATCCGCTCATGGAGAAGAATCCTTAATTCGGTGGAGTCAAGCCCTGGCCATATAAGAAGGTTCTTAGTCATTTGTGAGCTCTTTCTTACGGACTTTGAAGCCATAGGCGGAACAAACAAACGATTCGGGTCTGAGATCGGGCGTTCCGTCGACTCCCCTCCTCTTGGCAAGCCTAGCAAATCAGCGCGCTGCGCAGGCGCTGCGCAGCAATGGCGGTGGTGTTCGTATCATAGATGCCGCTGGCGGATCAGCGGTGCCAAGAGCGATACCAGTATCGGATGGACTCGATTTCAATGGCACCGAAGCGGCTCATCGCAGCGGCGGCGCTGGCTCTCGCGGCAGCGGGCCATCCCCAGCGAGATCATCCCGCGGACAGCCTCCATGAGGCGCTCCGCGTGCGGCCCGGGGCCGCCGGACGGGCGGGAGTACGGGCGCGATGAGCTGGACCCGCTGCCCTGGCGGGAGATGCACTGGCTGCTGGAGGGCCTCTCGCTCCAGCGAGCGGTGACCGCGCTCGACGAGTGCCTCGCCGCCGGGCCTCCCCGCGACCCGCCCCGCGCGCCTTGCTACAGGCGCTAGGACGGCGATCGGTTCGAAAGCTCGATCATTTCGATCGCTTAGGAGGAGGGGATCGACTCTGACGACAGACTGTGATCGGCTCCACCGTACGCGCAGGGCGCGAGGAGGAGCCGATGAGTGTTCCGAGTTGGAATCCCCCGAGAGAGCTGAGTCGCCGAGAGCAGACGCTGCTGAAGCGGCGGACGAAGAAGCTCTTCGGATTTCTGCGCCAGTATCGGCATGAATTGTTCGACGAAGGGTTCCAGAAAGAGCTGGCGTCGATGTATCGCGAGAGGGGAGAGGGGAAGGAGCCCGTCGCACCCGCGCTGCTGGCGATGGTGACGCTCTTGCAGGCGTACACGGGTGCATCGGATGCGGAGGCGGTCGACCTGAGCATGGACAACGCCCGCTGGCAGATGGTGCTGGGGGTGCTGGGCGAGGAGGAAGCACCGTTTTCGCAGGGAGTGTTGAGTCCGTTTCGTGACCGGCTCATCGCGCACGAGATGGACCGCCGCTTGCTCGAGCGCACGGTGGAGTTGGCGAGGCGCACCGGCGGCTTCGACCCAAAGAAGCTGCCGAAGACGCTGCGGCTGGCGGTCGATTCAAGGCCGCTCATCGGAGCAGGTCGGGTCGAGGATACTTTCAACCTATTGGGGCGAGCGGCTCGGCAATTGTTGACCTGCGCTGCAAAGGTGAAGGGCGAAGAGCCAAAACAGATTGCCGAGCGGATCGGCGCCGAGCTGCTCCTCGGGCGGAGCATCAAGAGCGCGCTCGATATCGCCGACTGGACCAATGAGGCGCAAAAGAGCGCGGCGCTCTCGCGCTTGCTGACGGCGATCGCGGCGCTGGAAGAGTGGGTGCGCGAGGAGTTGGGCGAGCGCGCTGGAGAGCCGCCGGTCGCGGAGAAGCTGGCAACGCTCGGGCAGCTGCGGGAGCAGGACCTCGACCCTGAGCCGCCCGGAGGCGGCAAGGCGCAGATCCGCGAAG
>WNFF01003209.1_pt1 | contig 17237 bp, 15 predicted proteins | sample 5400441 | NCBI WGS metagenome assembly WNFF01 (sample SAMN13153345, study PRJNA577476) | soil metagenome | isolation source: 120 cm saprolite under Douglas fir tree site 2 hole 3 replicate 1 | place: USA:California | collected 2015-04-18 | reverse complement strand
CCAATATGCATCGCAGAACCGATAACTCCAGCACTGTCAACGTCACATCCCGCTGTCAGCACCGCACCGGCAATGGCCGCTGCCGCATGCCCGTTGCCGAGCCTTCCACCTCACTCTGCCTCGAGCACTCCCGCACCTCAACGGAGGCTGTCGCCTCTGAGATGCTCGGCTCCATCCAGCAGTTTGATTCACTCCACGGTCTGTGCTTCTCTGCTTCTCCATCACTGTGGCGCAGTCGCCGTTCGCCGCATTCCCCAGTTTCTTTTTCTGCAAACGCGATTTGCTGAAAGCTCGAGTGATAATCTAGGCCTATAATAATCACGTTCGGCTCCTTCCTCCCGAGCCTTGGTCGTTGAACAACCACAGTCTACTCGGGTCGAGAGAGCCGACATTGTTATGAAATCATGTGGCCTTCACGGTCCGCAAAGGGAGTTGGCGGAAATTGCCGTACTGCGCACAATCGGAATTTGTGGTTATTCGCATCGAAATTTGCTATTCTGCGCGAAGGTAAGGTACAGGGCTGTATCCCGATTAAGGGAACGGCACCGGAGGCCACCATGAGCGTTGTTCCTAATGCGGGCAATGGCAAGATGACCGTGCCCGAAATCCTGCAGCGGAAATCTTCCGGTGCAGGCTCCCAAACCAACAGACAAAAAATCAGTTGCTTGACGGCGTACGACTATCCGACCGCGCGGCTGCTGGATGAAGCAGGCGTGGACGTCCTTCTAGTTGGAGATTCGGTGGGCATGGTCGTGCTCGGATACGAAACCACGCTGCCGGTGACGATCGAGGAGATGCTGCATCACACGCGGGCGGTGCGGCGAGGAGCGCGGCGAGCGCTGGTCGTGGCGGACATGCCGTACGGCAGCTATCACACGGATACGGCGGAATCGCTGCGCAACGCGGTGCGCTTCGTGAAAGAGGCGGGCGCGGAAGCGGTGAAAGTGGAAGGCGGCGAGCGGCGGCTGGAGCTGATCGTGCGGCTGACGGAAGCGGAAATTCCGGTGATGGGGCACGTCGGCTTGACGCCGCAATCGGTGAACGCGCTGGGCGGCTACCGCGTGCAAGGGAAAACTGCGGATGCGGCGGAGCAATTACTGCGGGACGCGCGGGCGGTGGAAGCGGCGGGCGCGTTTGCGGTGGTGCTTGAGGCGGTTCCACGCGAGCTGGCGGGGCAGGTTACGCGCGAACTGAAAATTCCGACGATCGGCATCGGAGCGGGGCCGGATTGCGACGGACAGATCCTGGTGCTGCACGATTTGCTGGGGCTGACGTTTGGGCAAACGCCGAAATTCGCGCGACAATATGCAAACGTGGGCGAGATCATTGCGAAGGCGGCGCGGGAATACTGCGAGGACGTGCGCGGGGGGACGTTTCCGTCAGATGCGGAGTCGTACCATGGGGCGCGCATGGCGGTCGAGAAAGAGGCGCCGGTGAATAGTGACGGGGATTGGTAGAAACACGAAAAGCAGATTGCATTGCGGCAGGGAACGCGCGATGCCGCCGAGGTCCTCGCTGTGCTCGAGAATGACGTGGCGCGTGCATTGTTCATCATAGCGCTGCACGGGAGAGTGCCATGACTCCGGAAGAGATGTGCCTGCTGTACGACTATAACGCATGGGCGAATCGGCGAGCGCTAGACGCGGCGGCGAATTTGACGCCGGAGCAGTTTACGAAGCCGCTGGGCTCGAGCTTTGGCTCAGTGCGCGATACGCTGGCGCATATCTTAGGTGCGGAATGGATTTGGCTGGAGCGTTTTCAGGGACGCTCGCCCGCGTCGCTGCCGGACGTTTCGCAATATTCCGATATCGACACACTGCGCGAGCGGTGGACGGAACAAGAGGGGCGGCTGCTGAACTTCGTCGGCAAACTCACACAAGAAGACCTGGACCGGGTCATGGAGTACAAGACGCTGAAGTACGGCGTTTACCGCAACCCGCTGTGGCAATCGATGCAGCACCTCGTGAATCACGGGACGTATCATCGCGGGCAGATCACGACGCTGCTGCGGCAACTGGGCGCACAGCCGATCCTGACGGACCTGATGCATTTCTACCGGGAGCGCGCGGTTGCAGCGGGCGCGTGAACCTTGGAAGCCACACCTGCCCCGTGGAAATAATCCGCACGATCAGCTGGATGAAAGAACACGCGCGGAAGGCGCGCGATGAGGGGCGCATTATCGGCTTTGTGCCGACGATGGGCGCGCTGCATGAAGGGCATACGGCGCTCATCCGGCGCGCGCAGCAGGATTGCTCGCCGGTGATCGCGTCGATTTTTGTGAACCCCAAACAATTCGGGCCGAAAGAAGATTTTTCGAAGTATCCGCGCACGTTCGAGAAAGATGCGGAGAAACTCTCCGCAGCGGGAGCCAGCACGCTGTTTGCGCCAGAGGCGCAAGAGGTCTATCCCGACGGGTTTTCGACGTACGTGAGCGTCGAAGGATTGAGCGAGCGGCTGGAGGGCAAGTCACGGCCAGGACATTTCCGGGGCGTGGCGACGGTGGTGCTGAAGCTGCTGGAGATCGTGAGGCCACACTTCGCGTACTTTGGAAGAAAAGACGCGCAACAGGTGCAGATCATCGCGCGGATGGCGCGCGACTTGAATCTGGATACGGAAATTGTGGCGTGCCCGATCGTGCGGGAAGCGGACGGGCTGGCGCTCTCTTCACGCAACACGTACCTGGACAAAGAGGAGCGGCAGGCAGCGACGGTTCTGAGCCGGGCGCTGAAGGAGGTCCGAAACGAAATGAAAGCGGGCGCGCGAGACGCGCTTCACCTGCAGACCGTGATGCGGAGGGCGATCAAAGAAGAACGGCTGGCGGTTGTCGATTACGCGGAGATCGTCGACGCGGTCACATTCGAGGCGGTCACGCGGGTACGCCGGCCATGCTACGCGCTGCTCGCGGTGTTTCTGGGCAGGACGCGGCTGATCGACAACCTGTACGTGGAACCAGCGGCGGAGAATGCAGAAGAGCTCGTATTTTATCTGTAGGCACACAGCCTTCAGCCCGCTATCGTTTCTGCTAGAATCGAAATACAGCCTTTAATTCTGTTGTGAGGTGACGGAGATGAATGCTCGAATTCGGAATCTAGCAGTCTTTGCAGTGCTTCTGCTGATCCTGCCGGTGATGGCTCGCGCTGCATCCACAGTGCCGGCAGGGACGACGATCAACGTGACGATCGATCAGGGCGTCAGCTCGAAAGATGCGAAGGTCGGGCAGACAATCACCGGAACGGTTTCGCGCGACGTAGTCGTGGACGGCAAAGTGGTGATCCCGAAAGGATCGAGGGCGAAATTAGCGGTGAGCAGCGTGCAAGCGTCGGGGCGGCTCTCGACTCCGGCAAAACTGTGGCTGCGCATGAAGAGCGTGACGGTTCATGGGAAGACGCACGCGATTGCGACGAGCGCAGCCGGGAAAACCGAGGGCGGAAAGGGCAAGCGTGACGCTGGGTTTATCGGCGGAGGCGCGGGAGCAGGCGCAGTGATCGGTGCGCTGGCCGGCGGCGGCAAGGGCGCGGCGATCGGAGCAGCGGCGGGAGCCGGAGCGGGGACCGCGGGGGCCGCGGCGACAGGCAAGAAAGAAGTCGAGTTCCCGGCGGAAACGCGGCTGGCGTTTACGACGCGGGCGGCGGTGACAATCGAGTAGCGAGCAGGACAAATAGTCTTGGGATCAAGGGGCGGCTCCGAAGCTGCCCCTTTTTGATTTTCGAGTTTCTTTTCAGGGCACAACTACTTTTTTGAAACTTCCGCAAAGACTTCCGCCGCGTGGCCTTTGGCCTTGACGGGGTCCCAAATCTTTTCGAGCGCACGATGCCGAGAAAAGATTTGCCGAGAAACTTTTTCATGCGGCGCGCGCCGTAGGCTTCGATGGTTGTGAAGTCGGGGTCGCTGAGAAGAGGGAAATTCAGTTTGTACTTTTGCTTGAAACTCGCCTGAGCCTTCACGGGATCGGCGCTGGCACCAAGAATGACCACACCGAGCTTATCGAACTTCGCTTTGGCGTCACGAAACTCGGACGCTTCGATGGTTCAACCGGAGGTGTTCGCTTTCGGATAGAAATAGAGCAGGACGCGCTTGCCCTTGAAGTCGGCGAGAGAGACTTCGGTTCCTTGGTCCGATTGGAGATGGAAGTCGGGAGCTTTGTCGCCTGCTTTCAACATCGAATCACCTCACAAGATCCGCCTAAATGAACCGGGCAGCCACGAAAGCGGCGTCAAGACGCCGCACTCCAAGAGGAATCAAGACAGCAGCTTCCGCAGGATATCGTTGACGGCCTGCGGATTGGCCTGCCCCCGCGTGGCGCGCATGACCTGGCCGACAAAGAACTTGAAGACGCCTTCGTTGCCGGATTTGAATTTGGCGACGTTGTCGGGATAGTTCTTGATGACTTCGCGGGCGGCCTGCTCAATGGCAGAGGTGTCGCTGATTTGCGCGAGGCCTTCAACGGCTACGATTTCTGCGGCGCTACGGCCGGTTTCGAACATCGTTGCGAAAACCTTTTTTCCGACTGCACCGGTGATCTGGCCCGATTCGACAAGCTTAACCAGTTCAGCGAGCTCAGCAGAAGAGACTGGGCTGGTTTCAATTTCCTTATTTGTATCCTTCAGGCGACGAAGCAGTTCGGTCTGCATCCAGTTGGCAGCGCTTTTTCCGGGCGCGCCGGATTTCACCACGGCTTCGAAATAATCGGCAAGCGGTTGCGTGGTGGTCAAGACTTCGGCGTCGTAGGGCGTGATGTCGTATTGGGTGACGAAGCGGGCGCGCTTTGCGTCGGGAAGCTCGGGGAGTGAGCGAAGCACTTCTTCGCGCCAGGCGGAGCTGACGTGGATGGGGAGAAGATCGGGCTCGGGGAAGTAGCGATAGTCGTGGGCTTTTTCTTTCGAGCGCATGGAAACGGTGTGGCCTTCGGCCTGGTTCCACAAGCGCGTTTCCTGCGAAAGACGGCCGCCGCTTTCGAGAATGCCGATGTGGCGTTCGATTTCGAACTCGAGCGCCTTTTGCAGGTAGCGGAAAGAATTGAGATTTTTTACTTCGACCTTGGTGCCGAACTCCTTTGAGCCGCGCAGGCGCACGCTGACGTTGGCGTCGCAGCGGAGCGAGCCTTCCTCCATGTTGCAGTCGCTGACGGCGGTGTACAGCATGACTTGGCGAAGCGTCGTCAGATACGCATGTGCCTCTTCGGGAGTGCGCATGTCCGGCTCGGAAACGATTTCGCTGAGCGGAGTACCGCAACGGTTGTAATCGATATAGGCCTTCTGGGCCGATTGCGCGAAGCCTTCGTGAAGATTCTTCGCGGCGTCTTCTTCAAGGTGGAGGCGGGTGATGCCGATGCGCTTTTTCGCGCCGTCGTGGTCGATTTCGAGCCAGCCGCCCGTAGCAAGAGGAAGTTCGTACTGCGAGATTTGGTAACCCTTGGGAAGGTCGGGATAAAAATAGTTTTTGCGGGCAAAACGCGAATGGTCGTGGACGGTGCAATGGAGGGCGAGCGCCGCGCGCATGGCCATTTCGACAGCGCGCTTGTTGAGCACAGGCAAAGTGCCGGGCAGGCCGAGGCAGACGGGGCAGACGTTGGTATTCGGAGGATCGCCGAAGCGCGTCGAGCAGCCGCAGAAAATCTTCGAGTTGGTGAGAAGCTGGACGTGGACTTCCAACCCAATGACCGGCTCGTATTTCGCCAGCACATCGGCAGCAATCGCGCCTGCTTCTGGAGCAGATTTCGCCATGGCGGATCAGGAATTATAGCATCAGCGGCCACCTGAACCAGGCAACCGCAGCACAACGAGCGATTGCCTACGCGCCTTTGAGAGCCGGTTCCCGAAGAGCGGGAAAAAGGCGTTCCGCAAGCGCAAGTCCGCCGAAGAGCAGCGCTGCGTAAAGCGCGTCCCCAGCGAGGGTATTCCAAAAGAACGGGACGGCGGCGACGTAGCAGGCCGTCAAACCGGCGGCGGTGTGCGGATAAGTGGTTCCCCACGTCCACACCGCGAGATTAGTGACGACAAAGAATTGAAATGCGCCGAGAAAGGTTGCGCCGCCGATGCGCGCGACAGTGCGGCCACGCTTGAGCCATAAGCCGATCGCAACGTTCACCAAGAAGCTGGCGTAGACAACAGGCATCAATTTATGGAAGCCGATGAAAAGGTCGCCCGCAAAAAGGGCGAGCAGTGGAATCAGAAACGCGAGGCGGCGGTCACGCACAAACGCGCCGGAGAACAGCGCCATTGCACCGACGGGCGTGAAGTTCCAGGGATGCGGCAGTATGCGTACGGCCGCCGCCAGCAGAATCACAACGAGGATGACGATCGTCCGAAGAACCAAGCCTTCCTTCATATCGTTTTCAGATTTCATTTTTGCACTTCCTCCTCTGGCAACAAATCGCAAAACGCAAAGGAATCACGTTCGACGACGTCGCCGATGCGAAAAGAGACAGGCCGGTGAAAAATCGGCCCGTCAAAGACAAAAGTATGAAATTCACCGTTTTCGCCGCACGGGTCGGTGTTTGCGGGAAGATCGTGGAAGAAAGAATCATCGAGCTCGCGGCCGGCGAAACTGCGGTCGAGGACTTTGCCATCGACGCAGACGGCAACGGCTCGGAACAGGTTGGCGTGAAATGTGCGGATAAGCTCACGCGTGTCGCGTTTCCAGATGGGGAATAGGGCAGACATGCCAACGCGTGCCAGATTTTTTTCGCGATACGCGCGAAGGTCCGCAAGGAAGATGTCGCCGAAGGCGACCTTTCGAATGCCCTCCTCATAGTGAAGGAGCAACGCTGCTTCCATGCGGGCTTCGTAGACGGGATTAGCGCACTGCGGAGGGATGCAGACCTCGTGCAGCGGCAACCCGATTGACTTCGCCTGCTGAGCGAGAAGTTCGCGGCGAACGCCATGCATGGCGATACGGTCGTAGCCTTCGGTGACCGTGGTGAGAAGAGCGGCCACACGATACTGCTCCTGTTGGAGCAGAGCGTGCAGCGCCATGGCGCTGTCCTTGCCGCCGCTCCAACAGAAGAGGACTGGATCGGGAGTAGCCGGCCGTTGTGGTGTTTCAGGCCTCATTGGGTCTTGCCTTCAAATTCTAACGAGCGGGAAATTGGAAGCGGATTCCGGCCAGAAAATTGATGTGTAAAGCCGGGAAGCCAAACGCCGATTCGTATTTTTGGTTGAGGAAGTTGTTGAGTTGGCCGTGAATCTCGAGGCCCGCGGGGAGTTGATACGAGAAACCAGCGTTGGCAAGAACATAGCCCTTGGCGCGGAAGAGGCAAGGCAAACCAAGCTGGCAGGCAAAGGTGCCGAAGTTAGGTTCAACGTCCAAGACCGCACCGCGAATGTAGGCGTTGGTATTGAGAGTGAGAGCGCGATGGTGCCAGGTGATGTTGTATCCCGCGGATTCACGCGGGCGGCGGAGAAGCGGCTGGCCAACCTCAAAAGGAGCGCCAACCAAGCTACTGCCGTCCAGGGCGAGAACGGCGGTGTCCAACCAGGTGTACTCTGCGGCAAATTCCAACGGCCGAAACGGGCGAAGGCGCAAGGTCGTCTCGATACCCTGCGCCCGCGAGTTGGCAAGATTGCCAGAGGTGAAGGTGCTGAGGTTCTGAAGAGAGCCGCCGAGAACGACGATCTGGTCTTTGTAGCGGTTGTAGAAATAGGTGACGTCGAAGACGGCGCGGTCGGAAAAGAATCTCTGCTCGATTCCGGCATCGAAGCTGGTGCTCTGTTCCGGTTTCAGCTTGGGATTGTTGGTAAAGGCCAGATCGAATCCATTTGGCGCGCGAATGCCAGTGCCAAAGCTGCTGTGGAGGCGCGTGGCACCGACCTGGCTGTCCGAACTCGATTCGCGCAGGACATAGGATGTGGCGATGCGCGGACTGACCTTGACCACGGAGCTTTCGGGCAAGAAAGGACGCGAGCCGAAGGCATCGGGCGGAAGCGCGGCCGTGCGCAGGTCGTCGATGCGGAGGCCGGTCGTGAGGAACCACCGGCGGATGGGGTTCCAGCGGTTCTCCGCGAAGTAGGCATAGCTTGCGCGAGGAAGAACAAAGGGATTGTTTTGCGCGTCGGCGATGAACGTATCCTGAATCTGTTCGTGGTTATATTCGAAGCCGTAGACAAAGATATCTTTACGCGAAACCGTGACCTCGCCATGGGTATTCGCCACGACGCGCAGATTCTTCAGGAAAGAGTCGCCAAAGGGCGAGATGAAGTAGGAACGGTTTGGAGCGACGCTGACGGAAAAGAGCTGCTTCAAACGTTCCGTGAATTGTTCGGAGTAGCTTGCCTGGTAGGCAAACAGGTTCTGCTTGTCGCGAGAAACGGTGTCTATGCCGCTGAAGAGGTGATCCGGGTCGGAACCGTAGGGCCCTGGAGCGCCGGCATCATTGGCGTCCCCAAAAAAGTGAAAGGTGAATTGGCGCTTGGGAGAGCGGGAATAGCCAAGATTTACATAAGAGGTTTGGTTTCTGTAGTGATCGTTGGCGACAACACCGCCGGTATCGAGACGTGAAAGACTATAGGCCCAACCGAAACCATGAGTGAGACCGCTGCCGCCGGTAGCGAAGCGCCGCGTGGTGAAACTGCCGCCTTCGGCAAGAAAAGAGAAGTGGGGCAGACCTTCACCTCGTTCGCTGACGATATTGATGACGCCGGCGACGGCGTTCGAACCGTACAGCGCGCTCGCGGGGCCGCGCGAAACTTCGACGCGATCAACGCCATCGGTTGCGATGGGGGAAAAGTCAAAGTCTCCACCGAATTGATTGAGTTGAATGCCATCGACCATAACGAGGTCGTAGTCAGAGTTTCCGCCGCGAATGAATACAGTTGCAGCGCCACCGCGGCGTCCGGTTTGGCTCACTTCCACACCCGGAACGCCTTGTAGAACTTGAATGACGCTCTCTGCGTCCCGGTCCTGTATCTCTCTTTTGGTGATGATGCTGACGGACGTGCCAAGCTGAGGAGCCAGTGCGCCCGCAAGAGAAGCGGATACGACTACCTGTTCCTGGACTGCGCTTAGTTTGAGATGCAGATCGAGCGTCGAAGCTTCTCCTGAGTCGAGTTCGATGTTGGCGCTGAGAACGGAAAAACCAGGAGCACTCACCGCCACAGCGTAGCTTCCAGGTGGAAGTTCTTCGAAGCGGTACCGGCCTTCCGAATCGGTGGTGCGCTCCTCGGAAGGAGTCAGGCCCGCGATTAGAGTGACCGTGGCGCGGGGAATGATTTTACCATCGGGATCAAGAACTTGCCCCTGTAGAGCGGCTTTTTCACCGCGTGTCTTGTTCTTATCGGAAGGTGCTTGACCTGCTGCGATTTGTACCTGAATCGAAGTGGAAGCGAAACTGAGGACTGCGAAAAAAAGGATGAAGCTGAGTCTGAATGTTTTCATGGTTCCTCCGCTCCCTCTCGCGCGGGAGTTGAAGGCTGGCCTGGCAATGGAGATGAATCGCGCAGGCTGCGGACTTCGCCGGTCTCCTGGCTTGGCGGCAGTTCCGTTCCCCTAAGGTTGCGGGGACCGGTGCGCGTCCTTCCCGTGGCGCTACCCGTCATTCTGAGGTGCGACCCGTAGAGGGCCGCGATCCTAATCCGGTGTGACGAGCGATGCGCCGCAGTGGCCGCGGCAGTACCTTATTCCGCCTTACAGTCGCGCGGCGGCGACGGCTTGTCTTGAGCCGACGATAGGGCTCCCTTGAAGGGGTGGCCGCGTAATCGTCAATCAAAGCGCAACCGCAGAGCGGTTGCCCGTCTTCCCGTGCACGAAGTCCACGGTGATTGTGGGGGGCTGAACAGCCCACTGTTAATTGTTCAGTTGCAGCAGCATTTTGCTGCCGCGCAAACGTAAAGGATCAGCGAACTTACTACTTTCCAGGCAACACGCTCACACGGGGACGCCCGGACGAGCCGAGCTCCACGGTAAGCGGCGTCTGAAAAACTTGTTCGAGCAATTCACGCTGAAAGACAGTTGCTGGAGGTCCAACGCGCAGACACTTGCCTTTCTGAAACAGCACAACCTGGTCGGCGTATTCCCCCGCAAGATTCAGCTCGTGCGTCACCACGACGACGGTGTAACGGTTGCCAGCGGCCAGTCGCCGCAACCCATGAAGAAGATCAACCTGCGCTCCAATATCGAGGTGGAGGGTCGGTTCATCCAAAAGTAGAAGCAAGGGCTGCTGCGCAAGAGCGCGTGCGAGGATGACGCGTTGCTTTTCGCCTCCGGAAAGCTGGTCCATCCAGCGGTCGCTGAGATGATCGGCCCCGACCTGCGCGAGAGCATTACGGGCGATGATCAAATCGTCTTCGGTTTCGAAGCGCAGCGTGCGGCCGTAGGGATGCCTCCCTTGCAGAACAAATTCCCATGCGCGGGAGGGAAACAAGAGGCGGCTTTCCTGCTGCACCATGGCGATGCGCTGTCCACGCATGCGCGGTGCGAGCGCGTGCGTGACGAATCCATTCAGAAGAACGCGGCCGGAGAGCGGCTCGAGAGCGCCGGCGATCAGCTTCAAGAGAGTGGATTTACCGCTGGCGTTTGGACCCAGAACCGCAACGACTTCTCCGGCCCGCGCTTGGAAGCTGGTTGCTTCCAGCGTGAACAACGGGGCCTGCGAGGGATTGGGGGAGTACGCGTAGCTAACCTGCTCGACGCTCAGACGAACATCGGGATTGCCCTGCCCTGCCTCTCCCGCAGAGCGACCTGCTGCCGAAGGCCAGCGAACTGGGCTGCTCATGCCATCCTCCGGCGGAGCAAATAGATGAAGAGCGGCGCACCGGCCATGGCCATCACTGCGCCGACCGGGAGTTCCGCTGGAGCCGCGACGGTGCGGGCGAGTGTGTCCGCGACAACGACGGCAATGGCCCCGCCGAGCGCCGCAGTAGGCAAAAGGATGCGATGGTCGGAACCGAAAATCCACCGCATGACGTGAGGGACGAGGAGCCCGACGTACCCGATCGCGCCGCTCACGGAAACAGCCAAGCCGGTAAGCAGGGACGCGGCGACGTAGACAACGAGACGCACGCGCGGAACATCGACACCGAGGTGCATCGCTTCCTTCTCTCCTGCGAGGAGCAAGTTGAGGTCTGCCGCGGTTGTGTAGATGGCTCCGGCGGCGAGGAAAAAACCAAACCTCAGCATCCAATTCACAATCGGCTGCAAGGGGCTTGATAGGTCGCCCATCATCCAGAACGCCATGCCACGGAAATTGCCGCCCGTCAAGGTGGTCATGAGATACATGATGATGGCGGATAGAAAAGAAGCCGAAATGATTCCCGCGAGAAGGAGCGTGCCACTGTCGATTTGGCCCTGACGCCGACCCAGGAAGTAGACCACGGCGATGGTGGCAGCCGCACCAAGGAAAGCGCCAATGGGTGTGAAAAGCGCGGCAATTTCCGGGGAGAGCGCAAGGTGGGGCTCGATGATCAGTCCGACGATTGCGCCGACGGCCGCGCCGCTCGAGACGCCCAAGACATAGGGGTCAGCTAGTGGATTCCGCAGCAGAGCTTGAAAACTGGCGCCAGCCACGGAAAGCGATGCACCTACAAGAATTCCCAGAAGGATGCGCGGCAAGCGAATATCGAAAACGATCATAGTGTATTCGCTGGAGAGCTCGCTCGTTTGATGGAACAGCACCCGGACCAAAGCGCGGCCAAGGCCATAAAGTGAAACGGGAACGGCGCCTAGTTTGAGGGCGATCACGACGACGACAAACAAAATCGCGCCGAGGACCGCGCAATGACCGAGCAATCGTCCGGCTGTCAGCGGGCGCAAGTGCAGACCCCCGGAAGATCGGAGTTGCGACCGCTGGAATCGAACGAGAGCAAAGAGGGAGGTGACTGAGCGGGAGGCGGAGTTATCTTCTGATTGTTCTCTTTTGCATCGTCCGGATGCTCCGAAAAGGCTTCGGGATGCAGTTGATGGGCAAGATCTTCGATGGCCGAAACAATCCGCGGGGCGGGCCGGTTCACGGCCTCGCTGATCACAGCGAAATGCCGGCTTCGGACCGCGTCAAGATTCCGCCATCCTGGGCGCGCCGCCAAAACATCGAAATCATTGGGCCCGGCTTCCGAGTGGGAAGAGGCCAAAACAAGATAATCCGGTTGCGAGCGCACCACTTCTTCGAGATTTACCTGGGGCCAGCTCTGCGGCAAATCGACGATGGACGTGGCGCCGGCGCGGCGCAATGCATCGGCTATGAACGTATCTTTGCCCACGGAGATGAGGGGTTCCGCCCACACGATAAAAAGAACGCGGCGCGGCGACAGGCCATGCAGGCGCTGCTCGAGATCGCCCAAGCGGCGATCGAGATCCGCGACGAGCGCGGTGCCTGCTTTCGGCGCCCCGAGCACACCGGCAAGCCGCTCGGTCGAAGAAATGATATCGGCAACCGTGTGAGGATCCGTGGCATAGGCGGGAATTCCCAAACCGTCGAGGGCCCTAACAGTGTCCAAGCGATTGAAGCTCTTCGTGACCAGCACCAGATCCGGGCGCATGGCCACCAGCTCTTCGAGATTCGGATTGAGGGCGCCACCCACTTTGGGCTTTTTCTGCGCGTCCGCCGGATAATCGCAGAAGTCGGTGTCCCCCACGAGCCGGTCCTGCAAACCGAGGGCATAGATTGTTTCCGTCAGGCTAGGCGCGAGCGAAACGATGCGCTGAACGGGCTGCCGAATGCGAATGGTGCGGCCCACCTCGTCAACGACCTCTTTGTAGACCGGCGCCGGCGCAGAATTGGCCAAGGCTGTTTGTGCGCGTACCTCCGCACTCCAGGCCATCGCGCAAAACAACAGCGCGGCAAGAGTAGCTCTCAGCGGAGCATTCATTTGGGCGGCGTTCAATGCCACTCCAATTCTCTCCCGAGGAGAAGATTTCTCCTGCACAAGAAAAAAGCCCCGCGAGACACCTGGGGCTTGCGGCATCGCTTTTTCTCGCGAAAAGCGCTGGCCTCTGCGGCGCGGGAGGGCAGCCTGGCTTGCGGCACATTCAGCCGCTTACAGTGGCGGGACCGCGGCCGATTCTCACGGCCTTCCCCTCTTCCCTTGCCTGCAAATTGAAAAATCAGTGTAAGCCGCGAAACCCAAGGTGTCAATCCGCGGAACGACGGCGGCAGGCGCTGGCAATCTCAACGATTCTTCCAATTTGGTTTGCGCTTTTCCACCAGTGCGCGCAGGCCTTCCTGTGCGTCCTCCAAGCGATAGAGCTCATTCAGGAAGATGCTCATCGAGTGCTTAAGGCCATCGCGCAGAGAAAGACCCATGCCGCCCATAATCGCTTTTTTCGCCATCGTCAGCACGGGACCGGAGTGCGCTGTAATACGCGCGACCAGATCATTTACGGCTTGCTGGAGTTGCGCTTCGGGGACGAGGCGATTGACAAGTCCCAGTTCGAGAGCGCGCTCGGCGGTCACCGGTTCACCGGTCAGCACTAGTTCGAGCGCCGTCTTTGGTCCCACCAGAAAGGGGAGAATCGTCGAGGCCAGCGGAGGAAATATCCCGATGGAAATTTCCGGCTGCGCAAAACGCGCTTTCGGAGTTGCGACCACCAAATCGCAAAATGCCGCCAGCTCCGCTCCCCCTCCGATGGCTGGACCGTTGACCACACAAACGACGGGCTTGCCGACATCCAGCATGCGGGAAAAAGTGGCGTGAAAGGCATCCAGCATCTGGAAGACGCGCTGGGATGTGTATTCACCGATGTCGATGCCGCCGCAAAAGACTTTGCAAGCGGAGTCGAGCAGGATCAGTTTCACGTCATCGCGCTCACCGGCAAAGGTAATGCCGTCGGCCATCTCCCGGAGCATCGCTTCGTTCAGCAAATTATGATCGGGACGGTTCAGGGTCATGCGGGCGACGCCACCGTCGACGCGCAGCTTGATGTTTTGGAATTCCTCTGGCTTTCGTCTCTCGGGCCGGGAAACGTACTCTTCGGCGTTGACCGGTTCAATCATGGCCTGCCCTCCTGGATGCTTACAGACAGAACGGTTTCTGCTCGCCACTGGGGTGGAGCAAATTCGATGCTAACACGGCAATTACACATCGCCTTGAGCGTGGGAGTAGGACGTGCGCAAAAGGTTTGCACTGTAAATTGGAAGAAAGGCGGACTCAACGACGACATCTGTTTTGGCCTTCCCCCCGCAGATGAGCGTTTCAGCCTTTTTATTTCTTTGCATAAAGATATGTTTTGCTACATCTTCTTCCCTAGTGAAGTGATGGGAGATCGCTTCTTGCTTGCAGACAAAACCTCATCGCGCCGCGAAAGCGAGACGGCAGCGGCAACTCAGTTCGCTGGCTTCGTTGATGCCGAGGGTTTTCCATCCAGCACTGCTTGGAAAAAGGCGCCAGCGATTCGATTCTGTGAGGATTGGCAGGGAAAGGAGGCCGATCTGCAGCGTGAGACCCAAGTGCGCCTGCTTTGGACACCCGCGGCCCTTTATCTCAGGTTTCGAGCGCGCTACCGTGTCCTTACCTTTTTTTCGGACGCGGAGCTCAATGGACGCAGGGACCAGCTCTGGGACCGCGATGTCGCGGAAGTTTTTCTTCAACCGCCGGGATCAGGCGAACGCCGGTATAAGGAGTTTGAGGTCAGCCCAAATGGCTTTTGGATCGATTTGGATATCGCGCCCGGAGAAAAGCACGACTTGCACAGCGGATTGACGCGCCGCGTAAAGATCGACGACGCCAAAAAAGTCTGGGTCGCGGAGATGGCCTTGCCCATGAAGTGTCTGACCGTGCAGTTCGACTCCGCCGCAGCCTGGCGAGTGAACTTCTACCGAGTGGAAGGCCCGGCCGAGCCGCGATTTTATGCCGCTTGGCGCCCGACCGGAACGCCGGAGCCGAATTTTCACGTGCCCGAAGCTTTCGGCTGGCTGGTTTTTGTTACTTCCCCACAGGCAAGCGGTTAGATGACAGCGAGCTGGCGCCTCCGGGCTTTTTTGCCTATGCTCTTCGCGTGAAAAATCTCTTGGCATTCCGAAAAACTAAACCTCTTCGGCAACTTGCTCGTGCATTCCTGTTGCTGACCGCGGCTCTCGCACAAATCCCTGGAGCACACTCGAGTCAAGCGGGGCCGCAAAAAACAAATGCAACCGCCCCGGCGGTGAATAAAGTTGAGCCCCCGAGTTGGTGGGTGGGACTTACCCCGGACCTGATGATCCTTCTTTCCGGGCACAACCTCGAGGCAACGCACGCCGCGTGCAACATGCCGAGCCTGCGCGTGGAGCGTACCCAGTCGAGCGCTGGCGGAGATTATTTGTTTGTCTGGCTGAAGATCGGGGCGGACGCAAAGTCGGGCACTGCGGTCTGCCGAATCACGACCCCCGCTGGAACAACGTCATTCGAACTGCCGCTGGCAGTGCGCATGCCAACCCTGAAGAGGAATCAGGGCCTCTCCCCCAATGACGTGATTTATCTCATCATGCCGGACCGCTTCGCCAACGGGGATCCAACGAATGACGAGCCCGCAGAAGCTCCCGGTTCGTATGACCGTTCGAAAGCGCGCGCTTATCACGGGGGTGACTTGCGCGGCATCCGCGATCACCTTTCTTACTTGAAAGATTTGGGCGTCACAACGCTCTGGCTGACACCCGTCTTAAAGAACGGCGCGGCTCAGGATTATCACGGCTATGGCGCCGTGGATCTTTACGCGATCGATCCGCATCTCGGTACCCTGCTGGATTACCAAGAGCTCGTTGCGGGGGCACATAAGCAAGGCATGAAGGTCTTCTTTGACATCGTGCCGAATCACATCGGGCCAAGGCATCCGTGGGTTACGGACCCGCCGATGCCGGACTGGTTTCACGGCACCCTGCAACGCCACCTGAATTCCTCTTCTCCGCTGAAAGGATCGTTCTATGGGAGGCCGGACGGCCAAGCCATCACCAATGACCCATTCGAGACGATTGTCGATCCTCATGCACCGCCACGGCTCTCGCGGAACCTGACGGAGGGCTGGTTCGCGGGGATACTTCCCGACATGAACACGGAGAATTCACTGGTAGCCCAATATCTATTGCAAAATGCCATTTGGTGGGCGGAGATCTCGGGCTTGGACGGCTACCGCGTCGATACATTCCCGTATGTCGGCCGCAAATTTTGGGCAGATTGGAATGCCGGTCTGCACCGGATTTATCCGCGTTTGACGACGATTGGTGAAGTTTTTCACGGCGACCCAAGCGTCACTTCGTTCTTCGTTGGCGGAGAAAAACGCTACGACGGAATCGACACGGGACTGACAACCCTTTTCGATTTCCCGCTGTTTTTCACGCTGCGCGACGTGATCCTGCGCGGCGCGCCGGTGGGACGCATCGCCAATGTCCTTCGCCACGATTCGCTCTACCCTCATCCGGATACGCTCGTGACGTTTTTTTCAAATCATGACGTGCCCCGCTTTGCGAGCGCCGAGGGAAGTTCGCTGGCGAAACTCAAACTCGCATTTGGCTTGACGCTCACTCTTCGAGGGATTCCCGAGTTTTATTATGGCGACGAAATTGGCATGTCCGGCGGGGGCGACCCCGACAATCGGCGTGATTTTCCCGGTGGCTGGCCTGGCGATTCCAAAACTGCCTTCACAGCAACCGGCCGCACACCGGAGCAACAAGAGATCTTCGCGGATGTGCAAGTTCTCCTGCGCTTGCGGCGCGAGCATCCGGCGCTGCAGATCGGCCGGCTTTGGCATCTATCATCCGACGAATCAACCTACGTTTTCCTGCGCGAAACGGAGGAGGAGCGCCTGATCGTCGCATTCAATAACTCCGATCAGCCGCGCGAACTGGGTGTTCCGTTGAACGATATAGCAGCGCAGGGCACAGCCGGCCTCTCTCTTCTTTTCGGCGACGCGAAGGCGGAAGTAGCAGGCGGAGAGGTTCGTCTAGGCTTACCTGCGAAATCGATTTCGATCTTTTTGGGAAAATAAATCGTCCCTTAGCAAGCCGGATTCGGATTTCGGCCCGGCTAAACGCGTGTAGGCGGCGCACATCGTAGAAATTCGTTACGCCGCGAGCCACTGTTCAAAAAAAACAGAAGCTTTCCCGCCCTCCATGCGCCGCCGCACCGCGTCCAGGACACGGCAACGCACCGCGCCATTGCTGCCGTAAAAAGCCAGCCAATAGGGAAGGTACAATTCGACGGGAACGCGTTCGATTTCTATTTTCTGTGCGCTCAATTTGAAAAAGCCCTGTTGGAAGATCACACGCAAAACTTTTTCGCGGAGCAACTCCTCGGCACGGCCCTGTTCCAGCCAGGGCATCAGCCGGTTCCGCGTCTCGA
>WNFF01002559.1_pt1 | contig 17248 bp, 10 predicted proteins | sample 5400441 | NCBI WGS metagenome assembly WNFF01 (sample SAMN13153345, study PRJNA577476) | soil metagenome | isolation source: 120 cm saprolite under Douglas fir tree site 2 hole 3 replicate 1 | place: USA:California | collected 2015-04-18 | reverse complement strand
ACGGTTCGGCGCGGGAGTGAAGACGGCGGTGATCGCGGGGCTGGCCGTGTGGTTCTTCGTCGGCCTGGTGCACCAGATCGGCGAATCGCCCATGGGGTTCATGCCGCAGCGCCTCATGACGATCGGCACGTGCGTGGCGTTGATCTCGATTCCCCTCGCGACCGTCGTGGGGGCGTACGTGTACAAGGAAGTCTGATCCTGCAGATCCCGTTCGAACAGGGCGCGATCGCTCCGCGCCCTGTTGTTGCCTGCAGGCCGAAGAGGTCAGCTTCTCGGCGGTTGGCAGTTGTCTCCGAGACCGCGCCGATCGCACTCGGCCTTGGGAAGAGGCATGACCCTCGGCGCGAAGGGGAGGCTCGGCAGCTCATTGACGATGTCGCCCATGCGATTGAAACGGCGAGCATCGAGCCAGCGGGTTCCTTGCTCCCAAAGCAGCGAATAGCGTCGATTGTAGATCAGCTCTTTGACGAAGTCCGAGTCAGGACTCGCGATCGTGATCGTCGTAACGGCCAGGCCGCNNGGCGCCCTGCCGGATCAAATTGATATCGGAAATGGCCTGCAGCTTGTTCGGGGCACTGCGGAACCATTGCGCCTCGGCGTCGAGCAGGATCAACTCCTCGTTACGGATGACGGGGATCGGGTGGCCGGGGTCGGCCTGCCCGCCTGTCAAGTAGATCGTGAACTTCTGCGTGCCGGGAATCTGTGGGATCCCGCCGAGTACCTGCGGCGCACCTGACTTCGCGGCGACCTTTTCAAGGACCCGTCGGTCCGACTGGCCACCGGGCTGCAGCTGCGCGTCCAGGCTGTCGGACGGGTGGGCGAAGAAAGTCACGCCGTTCAGCGGCTCGGAGAGACCATTCGTGGAGCCCCCAGCCTCGCTCAAGAAATCGAAGTTGACCCCGAGACCAAACTTGGTGGAATCGGCGACGAAGAACGACCCGCCGAGGGCAGTGATCGCCTTGTCGTAACAGGGGGCTCCGCACCCTGCCGCGCTTGCGCGCATCAGCTCGGCCTTGGCGGCCAAGGCGCGATTGAACTTGCCGAACGTTGCGGGGGTGTCAAACCCCGCGAGGCCCGGCGGGACGGCGAACCAGAAGGCGTTCGCCCGCGGGAGATCGGCCTGCGCCGAGTCCAGAAGGCCAAGAATGTACCCGTACACACTGTCCCTCTTGACGAACGGCGCCGGAGCAGCGGTGATCGGCAGGTCGACGTCCACGGGCGCGCCAAGCGTGTCGCGCGTGAAGATCACGTACATGAAGGCGAGCGCCTTCAATGTGTTGGCCATCGCACGACCCGCCGCTTTCCCGGAATCGGATACCTCAGCGGTGCTCACCCGGGCTAGCGCGTCCAGATAGATATTGATGTTGCGGATATTCTGGTATCGGTCGGTCCACTGGCTGCCGCCGAACCCGGTGCTCTGCAGCGGGCCGAAATAAGGCTCCGAGTAGTCGGGCTGGTTGTTTCCCGAGAGATTGATGCCTTCGCGACCCAGCGACCCGAGGCGCCAGATGTAGCTCTGGATGCCGGTGCGCGCGCTCGCGAGGATGCCGGTAGCCGCACCCACAAGCTTGGACCGAGTGGGGTTGTTGACCAGGTCCTCGAGGTTCGGCTGGTTGGTGTTCCGTACGTCGAAAAAGCCGGAGCAAGCCGCCGTCAGCAGCAGCACGGTGAGCAGGGCTCCGGCATGCACCGAACGGATAGTCAGTTTGGTGGTCATTGTCAGAACCCCGCGGTGATCGAGAAGTAGAAGCTGCGCGTCGGCGGATACGGCCCGAGATCAATGTTCCGTACGATCGCCTGTTGGCCGTAGTTCGAGACTTCAGGATCGTATCCGAAGTAGCTCGTGAACAGCAACAGGTTTCTCCCGGTCACGCTGAAGCGAGCGTTGCGAGCGCCGAACCAGCCGGCCCAACTCCCGGGAAGGTCCACGCTGATGCTCGCCTCGCGGAGCTTGAGAAACGTCGTCGACTGGACGAACGCCGGCGCAGCCTGCGTGTCGTTGCAGGATTCGTATCGGCCCAGTCCCGTGGGCGTCCGCAAATCGGGCGCCAAGCCGTTGCAGTCGTAGAGCGACAGTGTTTGGTTCTGGGCGACGCCTCCCGCCTGCCAGGCCCACAGCATCGAGAGCGACACGCGCTTGTATGTGACGTCATTCGAGAACGACATCTGGAACTTCGGGTTCGTTTGGCCGAGGTAGCGGGGGCGGGTGCTGCAGGAAATGCTGCCGCCGGAGGCGATGCTGCCGCCGCTCCGCACGCAGCTTCCCGGAACCGTGTCTGTGCCGATGATCTGCGTAATCGGCTTCCCCTTTTGAATGAAGAACTCGCCGAAGGCAAGCCCGAACCCCGCGTTCGAGGGTCGGAAGCCGCATGCCACCGTGGTGTCAGTGAGTGACGCCACTGTGCACACGTCGGGCACCGGCAGCTCTTGTACGCGGTTTTTGAGCGAGGTGAAGGTCGTCCGGAAGACCCAGTTGAGATCCTTGTGCTGAATCGGCGTGATCCCGGCAGCGATCTCGATCCCTTCGTTCCAGAGCACGCCGCCGTTCAGAATGCGGGTGGTGTACCCGGTGGACGGCGCCGGCGTGCTCTGGAGCAGCAAGTCGTAGGTGTGACGTGTGTAGCCCGTCACCTCGATCGTGGCCCGGCCGTTCCAGGCGCTCGCATCGACCCCCGCCTCGAGCTCCTTCACACGCTCAGGCTTGATGTTCGGAGCGCCGGCGACACCGGTGATCACGGTGCCCACCGCCCCGCTGATGACCGTACTCGAGAGGGTCGTGAACTTCTGTCCAAACAATGGCTGGTTCCCCGTTTCGCCATATGAGGCGCGGAGCTTGAGCTCGGTGCCGCCGCCCAGCAGGTTCGGGAACCGGTACGACGCGGACGCCTTGGGGAAGATGTAGTACTTGCTGATGTCACCATTCGCGCTCGAGCGTTCGGCACGTAGCCCGGCTGAGAGCAGCAGCCGCTCCTGCAGCGCGAGTGCTTCCTCTTGTCCGTAGAACGCCAACGTCCGTTCCGTCGCCTTGAGTTCGAACGGAGTGACGGCGGAACCCTGGTCAATGTTCGACTGTCCCGGGAGTAGGCCCTGAGCCGTGAGGCGCGAGCGGTCGAGCTCGCGGTCCTCCACCTGCACACCGGCCGAGGTCGTGAGCTTGACCGCTCCCGGCGTGTAGGTGTGAATCGCGTTCAGATTCCAATTCCACTGCCGGCTGGTCGCGTTAGAGAGTGCCGACGTACCCGGGAGGGAGCCGGTCTGCTCGAAGAACAGCTCGGGCGGGCCGATGACCTGGGTGTTCTGTGAGAAGAAGTCGATGCCGCCTCCGGCACTGAGTTGCAAACGCTGGCGCTCGCTCTGCACCGCCTGGTAGGTCAACGTTCCTCCACCCGTGAACCGGAGGACCGTCTCGTCGTTGCGCCCGAGCGCGATGGTCTGCAGCGGGTTCGAGCCCAAGTAGGTAAATGCTGGTTGTGGGAAGACACCGCTCCGGGGCTGAATGTTGAGGAATCCCGGGATATAGGCGATGGCGTAGGTGACGCTCGCGCCGTTGTTGTCGTTGTTCGTAAAGCCCTTGTCCGTCTGATTCCTTGTCCACGCCGTGTTCACGCTGAGGCGCAGCCTCTCCGAGAAGACCTGCTCCACGTTGGCACGAATGTTCTGGCGGTTGTTGAACGTATTGCTGATGATTCCGCCGTCGTGGGCGTTGCCGGCGGACAGGAAGTACGTCGTGTTCTCGCTTCCGCCGCTCACATTGATATCGGTGCGGTACGCCAGTGGCTTGTTGCCGGCGATTTCCTGGAGGTGATCATAGTTGGGGATCGCGCCGCCCACCGCGTACGACCTGACGGTGGCCGAATCATAGGGAAAGAACCACGGGATCGTGTCGGCCCCGAGCGCCCCGTGATTCACGACCACTGGGGGGCTTGGAGTGAAGAGGCGCGTCGCCGGTCCGCGCTGCAACCCGAAGAAGCCCAGGCTCTGCGTGATGGTCGCACGAGGCTTGCCGGCCTGACCGCGTTTGGTCTTGATGACGATCACGCCATTCGCGGCTTTGGACCCGTAGATCGACGCCGCCGCCGCGCCGCGCAGGACTTCGACGGACTCAATGTCGTCGTTGTTTATGTCCGCCAGACGGTTGACGGGATCGTCCTGCAGCTCGCCGTTGCCCCGGTTGGCGGAGCTGCCGGTCACCGTGAACAATCCCGTGGGGAGCGCGACGTCGCTGTAGATCACCCCGTCCACGACGAATAGCGGGTCGGGGTTGCCGATCACCGTGTTGTTGCCGCGCAACTGGATCTGCGTACCACCACCCGGCGCACCCGAGTTCTGACTGATGATCGCTCCGGGAACGCGGCCCGCAAGCGCTCGGTCCAGAGACGGCGCCGGGACGCGCGAGACCTCTTCGCCGGTCACGTTGGTGGTCGCGATGGCCGCGTTGCGTCGCTCAATACCTGTGGCCTGACCCGTCACCACCACGGCTTCGAGGTTGAACACGTCGGGCTCGAGCGTCGCGTCGGCGGCGTTCTGGTCGGCCGGCACGGACACTTCGCGCCGCTTGAAGGCGATACGGCGGAACACAAGCGTTATGACACCGGATGGAGCCGAAATCGCGTAGCGACCGTCTGAATTCGTGACGGCCGCGAACGCGGCGCCGGTCACGGATACGGTGACGCCCGCGACGGGCTCGGTGGTCGCGCCCGACGTCACTCGACCGGTGATCTGGCGTTGCTGCGCCGACACAGCCGCCACGCCGACGAGCGTCGCCAGCGCCAGCGTGAGTAGGGGAATGCGCGTTACCACGAAAGCCTCCTCGGAGGGTCCGAAGTCACTGAAGCCGCACGAAGCACTCCATATGGTGCCGCCCGAACGGCGACCCCGCAAGGATGGGACAGGCGGTCGCGAATTGTGACAAAACATGCGCCGCGACGCATAAAAAACCGCCGAGCGCAAAGCGCTCGGCGGTGAAGTCCGGCCACAGCAGGTGCGGGATTAGAAGCCCGCCTCCGTCCCGCACCCCGCCGGCTTGGGCGACCGTGCGTCGCAGTCGAACTGCGGGAATGGGAACTTGGCGAACCGCTTGGCGGCACCGCTGCTCGTGGTCTCGGTCGGGAGCGTCGCGAGCCTGCCGTAGCGGCGCAGGTCGATCCAGCGGTGCCCGCCCTCGAACGCCAAGGAGTAGCGCCGGTTGTACAGCAGCTCATCCAGCAACGCCGCTTGAGTCACGGCCCCGGCGTAGACCGGGAGCTTTCCGGACTTGATCCGGATCGTGTTGAGATCCGTGACGGCCGCGGCGAGATCCGCGGCCCCGCCCTTGCCGATATTCGCTTCGGCGCGGATCAGGATCAATTCCTCATTCCGAATGATGGCGATCGGCTCCGTGTTGCTCTTGTAGATCACATACTGCAGCTGCGACGACAGGCCCTGGGTGGTCTTGGGGCTCGCCAGCGCCGCGGTCTTACGCACGAAGCGGTCATCCTTCGCGCCGCCCGTCTGCAGCTGTGCATCGGTCTCGAATGAGGGATGCGCCACCAGCGCCCGGGCGTTGGGGTCGAACAGCGCGTTGGTCTCGTCACCGGACACCGTGGCGTATGAATAGAAGACACCGAGGTCCAAGCTCGCCGTCGTGTCGATGAAGGAGCCGGTCACCGCCGTGAGCGCTGAGTCCCAGCACGCTGCACAGCCGAAGCTGCCCTTGTACACTTGCACCCGCGCCATCAGCGCGCGGTTGAACTTACGGAACGACGCCGTCGTGGTGAATCCCGTAAACCCCGGGCTCAGACCGAACGGAAAGCCCAGGCTCCCGCCCGACAGGGTTCCGGCGGAGTCCAAGTGCGCTCGGGCGGAGTCGAGCAGCCGCGCGATGTGGGCGAACACGGAGTCCCTGCTCACGATCGCCGCCGGTGGCGCAAGCGGATCCAGATTCGTAGGAATCCCGGTGCCGTTCGCGTCCCGGGTGGCGATCACTTTGAGATAGTCGAATGCCTGGATGGTCTGGGTGAGCCCGCGAATGGCTTCCTTCTCCGCGTCGTTCACCAAGGGCACCTTGTTCAGCGCCGCGAGTTCCAGGTTGGCATTCCGGATGTTGCGATACGGGTTGGCCCACAGGTTGCCCCCGAACGCCGGGCTGCCGCCATCGAGTGGGCCGACGAGCATTTCGCTCACGAAGCGCGGGTCGGCGGGATCGAGGTTGTACGATTCCCGGCCGAGAATCCCGAGCAGCGACACGTAGCCGTTTTGTGGCGCGATCCCGGTGCGAGTGCCGAGCAGCAACCCTGACGCCACTGAGAGGACCTGGCTGCGCGTCGGGTTGTTCTGGAAGTCTTCAAGGCCTGGGCTGTTCAGGTTTCCTACATCCAGTGTCGTGCACGCGGCCAGCATCACGCTGCCGAGCAGGGCCGCCAGCCACCGTGTCGCGTTCATACTCGAGTACCTCGTTGGCGTCTTCATGGTTAAAACCCCACGTCAACGGCGAACCAGAAGCTCCGGCTCGGCGGGAACGGCGTGACGTCGATGTTCCGGGCGATCGGTTGGTTTCCGAAGTTGCTCACTTCCGGATCGAGCCCCGTGTAGGGCGTCGCCGTGAAGAGGTTCCGTCCACTCGCGCTGATGCGTGCGTACCGGGCGCCCGACCAGATGCCGCGGATGAGGCTCGTCGGAAGCTCGTACGTCAGGGTGATCTCCCTCAGCTTCAGGAAGCTGGCGCTCTCGATGTAGTTCGAGGTGACCTTCGCGAAGCCCGCGAGGCGCTTCTGGCCAACGGTTCGCAACGTGTCGGCACCGCCGCCCGGGCGGGGAATGATCAGCGGAGTAGCCAGGAGATCCCCGTAGTCCGACGTGACCTGGCCGAAGTCGTACAGGAGCCTGGTCAGATTCAGGATGGCGCTCCCCTTCTGCCAGTCGAGCAGAAAGTGCAGGCTGAAGCTCTTGTACGTCACGTCGTTCATGAACGACATCCGGAAGTCCGGGTTGGCATCGGCGACTTTGCGGGCCACGATGGAGCCCACCGCCATGCCTTTGTAGAGCGGGTTGAGCGTGTCGGCGGCGGTAAGCGTATCGTTGCCCACGATCTGGGTCGCAGACGTGCCTTGCTCGACGCGGAACTGGCCGATCGACGCGCCGAAGCCGCCCGCACTGAAGGCGGGGATCGGCAATTCCGTGATCACGCTGCGGTTCAGCGCAAACGTCGTCCGGAACTGCCAGTTGAGATCCCCTCTTTGTAGCGGAATCAACCCCAAGGCGACTTCCAGGCCGCGCGTGCGCAGCTTGCCGCCGTTGAAGATCTCGAAGTTGATGCCACCGATCGGCGCCAGCTGCCGCGGCAACAGCAGATCGCTGACGTTCTTCTGGTAGACAGTGAATTCCACGTTTGCGTGACTGTTCCACAGGGTCGCGTCGAAGCCACCTTCGATCTCGCGCTCTCGCTCCGGCCGAAGATCCTTCGCCCCGGTCGTATCGCCGCCCACGGTGCCGGGTATGCCGCCGACCTTTCCCGTGATGCGGAGCGAGGTGAACTTCTGGCCGTAGGTCGGTTCGTTGCCGGATTCGCCGTACGCCCCCCGCAGCTTGAACTCGTCCACAAAGCCGAGGGGTCGCGCAAAGCGGTACGACGCGGACGCCTTCGGGAAGTAGTACAGCTTGCTGGCATCGGCGTTGAGACTGCTCTGGTCGGCACGGATCCCGGCGGTCAAGAGGAGGCGCTCGTCGTTCGCCAGGAACTCCTCCTGGGCGAAGAAGCCCAGATCCTTGATCAGCGCGCGCGTCTGCCCGATGGTGATGTCCGTGCCCGCGTCGACGTTCTGCTGTCCCGCGGTCAAGTTGCGACTCGTGATGCGCGAGATGTCGAGCCTCCGCCTGGCGTACTGCAGGCCGATCGATGTCGTGGCGGAAAACGCGTTGCCGCTCGGCGTATACGTGTGTACGGCGCTGGTGTTCACGTTGAGGTTCAGGTTGTCACCGTTCGAAAGCAGTGAGGTCCCCGGCTCCCCGTCATTCGGCTCGAACTGCAGCTCGGGAGGGAAGAACAGCGTATTCGTCTGGGAGAACAGATCCGCGCCGCCGGTGGCCACGAACCGCAAATAGTGCTGTGATGTCTGGACCGCGTCCCATCGCAACGTGCTCGCCCCAATGAATCGCCACACGTTTTCATCGTTTTTCATGAGCGCGGCCGTTTGCACCGGATTGCTCGGGACAAACGGATTGCGGGCGAACGTATCTCCTGGCTGGCGTCCGAGGTCGACGAAGCTCGGGGTGGCGGACAGCACGACGTAGAAGCTCGTGCCCGTGTTGTCGTTGTTCGTGAGCCCACGCTGGGCCAGTGTCCGCGTGAAGCTCGTGTTGAGGCTGGCTTGTACGCTCGAGCCGAGCCGTTGATCGAGATTCAACCGTATGGCCTGGCGCTGAAAGCCGGTATTCTCGATGATGCCACCGTCGTTCTTGGACGTCGCCGACGCAAAGTACTGCGTGTTGTCGGTCCCGCCCGAGATGCTCACCGCCGATTCATAGGAAAGGGGCTTACGACCAGCCAACTCATTCTCGAGGTCGAACGCCTGGCCCGGTTGGTAGCCGGGTCTCCCGAAGTAGGGGTTGGTCGCGTTGTTCCGAAAGTACTTGGCCGCACTCGATCCGAACGCCGCAACGGCTGACGTGGAGTCCGCAAAGGTGCGCGAGCCCATCTTGTTGGAAATCTCGAAAGTCCCGAACCGCTGCGTCACGCTGAACTGTGGCGCGCCGGACTGGCCCCGCTTGGTCTTGATGACCACCACCCCGTTCGACGCTTTTTGGCCGTAGATCGCGCTCGCCGATGCGCCGCGCAGGATCTCCATGCTCTCGATGTCGTTGGGATTCAGATCGGCGATCCGATTGACCTGGGCGTCCTGGTTGAGCGATGGATTCGACCCCCCCGACGCGGCCGTCACCGCGTTCTGGTTCGACGGGATCGCGACGTCGCTCACGATGACGCCGTCCACCACGTAGAGCGGCTCCGCTGTGGCGTTGATCGACGTCACGCCGCGCAGCCGGACCTGCAGCCCGCCGCCGGGCGCGCCCCCGTTCTCTTGGATATCGGCACCGGCCACCTTGCCCTGGAGCTGCTGCTCGACGCTGGCCGATGGGGCGAATCCCAGCTGCGCCGCGCTTACGGTAGCGACCGCGTTCCCAAGGTTGCGTCGCTCCACACCGGTTGCGATACCAGTGACGACGACGGCCTCGAGATTGAACACGTCCGGCTCGAGGCTCACGCTGACGCTAGCCTGATCGGCCGGCACGGCCAGCTGCTGGCGCTTGAAGCCGACGCTGCGGACCGCAAGGGTCACCGCTCCCCCGGGCGCCGCGAGCGAGAACTCCCCCCGATCATTTGTGACGGCGCCGATCGGCGTGCCGACCACCGACACGCTGGCGCCGGCAATGGGGGTCGCCGTCGTCGCACTCACGACCTTCCCCGAGATGGGACGCTGCTGAGCCGCGGCGCCGATAGCGACGCCGATGCTCAGCGCGAGCGAGACCAACCAGATGCGCTGTGCCACGGACCCTCCAGACCTGATGCTCAGTGGTAGCAGCTCGACCCGCACGAAATCGCAACGCCGCTATGTTGCGCGCGATTCCGGAGGTCCGCAAGGAGGGCGGGGAAAAGCGGGTTAAGGCGTCACGGCGCGCGCCGCGGCTCGAGCCGCGCCCGGCGCGCAAGCAGCCCGGCATACAGGGGCGGCCCGAGGGCGGCGAGCGCCACGGCCACCAGCACGCCCGGGAGCCCGATCGCCCGGCTCTGCACCTCGAGGGCGACACCCGCGACCAGGAGCAGGATCGGCAGCGCCGCGAGGGCCACCAGGGTGCGAACACCCAGCGGCAGGCGAAACACCCCGCGCAGCTCGGGCTCCGCGCGTCGCAAGCGCACCAGCGCGGCGAACTCGAGCGCCAACGCGGCGGTGTAGAGCATCACGTCCCCCGCGAGCAGCCCACCGAACGGCAGCAGCGCGAACACCGAATACGCCACCGCCGAGACCAGCACCGCGTTGCGCGGCGTACCGCGCGCGTCGGTTACCGCGAGCCCCCGCGACAGGAGACCGTCCGCTGCCAGCACCAGCGGGATGCGCGAGTACACGAGCAGCAGCGCATTGAAGAGCGCAAACGCGCTCACCATGCCCGCGAGCGCGAGCCAGCTCCCGAGCCACGGGCCCGCGACGCGAGTCGCGAGGTCCGGCCACGCGCCGTCGGTCCATGCCGTCCACGGCGTCAGCGCCAGCACGGGAATGACCGACAGCAGGTACACCACCGTCACGAGCGGCAGCGCGCGCGCCAGCGCCCGCGGATACGTCGCCGTCGCGTGCTCGATCTCCCCGCCGATCGTCGAGGCATTGTCCCAGCCCGAGTAGTTCCAGATGCTCTGTGAGACCCCCAGGCCCAGGGCACCCAGGAACGAGCTGCCGGCGGCGTGGAATGGCGTGACCGGGAACGGCGTGGCCGATTGCCCCATCCAGCGGACGATCGCCACACCCACCAGCACCCCGAACGGCAGCAGCACGGTCGCCACGAACCAGCCCGACGCCCGTCCTACCACGAGTGTGCCGCGGAGGTTGAGCCAGGTCGCACCCCAGATCAGGGCGAGGGCCACCAGCCACGCATCGAGCTGCGACAGCCCTGGCGCGAAGAAGCGCAGGTACTGGATGAACAGCACGGGGTAGATCGCCATGTCGAGCAGCGAATAGGTCCAGGAGAGCCAGCCGTTCCAGAATCCCCAGAAGCGGCCGAACGCCCGCTTCACCCACTGGTAGTAGCCGCCTTCGGCGGGCAGCATCGAGGCCAGCTCGCCGATGAGCAGTGTTTCAGGGACGCTATAAAGGAGCGGCGTCGCGACCAGCAGCAGCACCGCCACGCCGGGCCCGACCGCGCCGACCAGCCCCTCCAACCCGAACGGCCCGCCGGACACGGTGAAGAACATCACCGCTACCAGGGGCCCCAAGCGAAGGGCGGACGGACGGCGCGTCACTGGTGCATATGATCGTGCTCGGCCCCACCGCCCCAGATGATGTTGGGATCGTCGCTCTCGAAGGCCATCACGTGCACCATCCACCCGAACAGGCGCGGCACGAAGCGCCCTCCCACCGCGCTGCACGCCTCCGCGGTCGCGATCGGCGACTTGGGGCCGAACAAGGGCTTCCCGTCGCGGGTCTCGCGCCACCGCTCCCGCTGGCCCCTGGGCGGGAGGCACCAGTTCACATGCTCATGCCACCGCGCCACGGACAAGGGAATCCTTTGGTCGAGCGCGTCGAGCGAGGTGCGGGCGGGCGCCGTGTACATCGCTCCCGCGAGGACGAGCGTTCCACCGGGGCCCTCCCGGTACAGGAGCGACGTGGGCCGGGTTGGATCGAACCGGCGCCCGGCGCGCAATGCCCAACGCCAGCTCGTGAAGTGGTAGATGGGCTGCTTCACGCCCGGCAAAAACTTGCGAAACCCATCCGCCTCCGCGGCGCCCACGTCGCGGTAGCGAGCGAGCGCCGTGCGCATCTGCGCTACGAGCTGCGCCGCCCGGATCGAGTCGACGGGACTGCGTGGACGCAGCGGTGTGAGCGTCATGTGCGGATCCATGGACATGGGTCCGCTCATGGCTTCGTGAGCCGCGTGGGCTGCGTGCTGGTCGGTCAAGTCCATGGCGTCCATCTCGGTCGTGTCTGCCCGAGTCTGGGCGCGGCACGCGGTCGCGACCGAGATGGCGACGATCACCGCCGTCGCGGCGGCAGCGAGCTTGGTCATGGGGGATAACTTAATGATCAACATGTTCGACGTCGCCGTCGTCGGCGCCGGCCCCGCCGGGGCGACCGCCGCGCTCACCCTCGCGCGACGCGGGCTCAACGTCGCGCTGCTCGAAAAGGCCGCCCTGCCGCGCTACAAGACCTGCGGCGGCGCGCTCGTGGGGCGCGGCCTGGCGCTGCTCCCAGCGGAAATCCAGACGGTCATCGAGCGGCGGTGTGGGCGAGCCGAGCTCCACTTGCTCGACGGAGACCTGCACTACGGCTCCGCGCGGGAGCCTCCTGGCCCGCCGATCATGGCGATGACCATGCGCGACCGGCTGGACCAGGTGCTCGCGTCAGCCGCCAGCGCGGCTGGGGCGGCGCTGCATGCACCGTGCACCGTGAGCGGCGTGAGCCTCGATCCGCGTCACGTGCGGCTCGACACCGATGCGGGTCCGGTGACCGCGGCGTTCGTGATCGCGGCGGACGGCGCCACGGGTGAGCTCGCACGGCTCGCGGGTTGGGGGGACGGGCGCCATCTGATCCCCGCGCTCGAATACGAGGTGCACGTGGACGACGCGACGCTCGACCGCTTCGCGCGGGTGCCCCGCTTCGATGTGGGCGTCGTTCCGTACGGGTACGCCTGGGTGTTCCCCAAGACGGCGCACCTCTCGGTGGGCGTGCTGACCACGCGGCGCGGCGCGATCAACCTGCACCGCTGGCTCGAGCAGTACCTGCGGGTGATCGGGATCGCGCCGCGGTCGATGGAGCGCCACGGATTCGTGATCCCGGTCCGCCCGCGTGCCGGGCCGCTGGCGCGCCAGCGCATGCTGCTGGTGGGGGATGCCGCGGGGCTGGCGGACCCGGTGACGGCGGAGGGGATCAGCCTCGCGGCGCGGAGCGGCGAGCTCGCGGCCGACGCGCTTGTCGCGAGCCAGCTCGATCCGCCGCGCGCGCGCGCCGCCTACCGCGCGGCCCTCCGGCCCATGCTGGTCGAGTTGCGCGTCGCCCGCATGCTGGCCCGCCTACTGTACGAGCACCCCCGCGCGCGCTGTTGGATGTTCCGGCGGGTGGGTCAGCGGCTGGTCGAAGCCATCACCGACGTCTTCATGGGCGCGCGGACGTACCGCGGATCGGTGCCAGCGCTCTTCGCGGCCCTGGCGCTCCGGCCCAGCACGCGCTCGTAGACCGCGAGCTCCGCTCGCGCGATCCGCGGCCACGCGAACCGGGCCGCCTTCGCGGCCCCGGCGCGTCCCATTGCCGCGCGGCGCTCCGGGTCGCCCAGCAGCGCGATCGTCGTCTCCGCCCACACCGTCGGGTCGTGCTTCGGGATGATCACCGCCTCTTCGCCACCATCGATCACCGAGCGGAACCCGGGGTTGTCCGAGACGATCATTGCCGTGCCGCACGCCATCGCCTCGAGTAGCGTGACGCCGAACGACGCGATGGTCGTGGGGCAGAGGTACAGATCGGCCGAGCCGTAATACGCGGGGCGGTCGCCGAATACCTGCCCGGCGAACCGCACGCTCGCGCCCAGCTCCTGGGCGCGCCGCTCGTAGTAGCCGCGCCACGGCCCGTCTCCCGCCACGGTGAGCACGGCGTTGGGATAGCGCGCCAGGATGCGCGGCATCGCGTCGAGCAGCGTGCCCAGGCCGTTGCGCGGCTCGATGCGCCCGAGGAACAAGAGCCGGGGATGCTCGGTGAAGGCGTCGGTGGGTTGCCGGCCGTTGGGCCGGAAGAAACTCGTATCTACGCCGTTCGGGATGACGTCCCAATTGGCGCGGAAGTAGCGCGCGTTGGCATCCACCACCGGCTCGCTCACGGCGATGGTCGCCGCGTGGCGGTCGAGGATCTTCTGGAGCGGCCGCCGGAACACGCGGCAGCCCATCGAGCGCGCGAACCACGAGTGAAACGTGGCCACCACCGGGATGCCGGCACGCCACGCGGCGAACGGCGCCGCCAGCCCGAGCGTCGGGGCGAGCCCGCCGTGCACGTGCACGATGTCGTAGCGCCCCGCACGCAACAGGTCCTCGAGTCGGCGCCGCAGCCGCCATCCCGTCGTCACGCGCGACACGCCCCCGTTGGCGTAGATCACGCGGCTCGTGCCCACCCGGCGCACGAAGTCCGCGTCCGGGTAGTCGCCCATGCAGGACGTGACGACGTGAGCGGTGTGCCCCCAGCCGTTGAGCTGCAAGGCGAGGTTGTGCACGTGCTCGGGCACGCCCCCGAGCTGTGGATAGTAGTCTTCCGCCACCAAGGCGATGCGCATCGGGCGACCCTCCGTCACTGTGACCCGGTGGCGTGGGCCGCCGTCACGCTCGCCTTGAGGCGCGCGACGCCGGCCAACACCGCGCCCGGCTCTTCTTCTTGAATGAAGTGCCCCGCGCCCGGCACCGAATCGAGCGCGAACGCGGGGAGCGTGTGCGCCAGCAAGTCCACTTCCTTGGACCCGACGTCGCCGTCGTGGCGCGCGCCGCCGACCAGCAGGCGCACTGGACAGCGGATCTGCGGCAGGCGGGGCGCCAGCAGTTCCGGCTCGCGCGAGTTCGCCATCGCGAGATACGCCTTGAGGGTGGCGTCGAGATTGCGCCCGGCGCCGGCCGTGTAGCCGAGGACGGTGGAGTCCGTGACCCAGCTCGGGTCACCCGAGGAGTCCACCAGCATACCCCGGATCTTGCGCCGGATGAGCCGCATCCCGCCGAACAGCTTGATCCACGGCGCGAACCGGAGCGCTCGCTTGAACGCCGGGGTGATCGCTTTCTCGGTGGGTCCGCCCTCGATCGACAACAGTCCCCGCACCAGATCCGGCCGCCGGTAGGCGAGTCGGAACGCCTCGGAGCCGCCGATCGAATGCGCCATGATCAGCGCGTTGCGCACGTGCAGCGAGTCGAGCACCGCGGCGATGCGGTCGGCTTGGGCGGTGAGCGAGTAGTTCGCCTTCTCGGGCCGGGCGGACGCCCCGACTCCCAGCGGTTCGATAACGATCGTCCGGTAGCCCGCGTCAACCAGCAGCGGGACGACCTTACGGAAGCCGTACGCCGAACCGAACAGCCCCGGAATGAGGACCACCGGGTCGCCACGGCCCGCGGTCTCGACGGACAGCGACTCCGCCCGACCCACCGGCACCATGAACGCATGCGGCACCGACGCACTGTCGGTGATGAATAAGAAGGCGAGCAGCAAAGTCACGTGTTCAGACCCGGGTCAAAAGGAGAGAGTCACGCCGACTTTCCGAGCGCCGCCCGCAGCTCGGCGAGCCGGGCGCCGATCGCTTCGGGCGGCACGGCGGCCAGGTCGGGAGGCAACAACTGGCGGCTGGTGCACTCGAAGGCGGCAATGAGGCGCTGGTATTCGAGCTCCAGCGGATAGGAGGGCGGCTGGAAGTCCCGGATCAGCTCGCGTAACAGCCCGGCGCTCAAGGCCTGCTGGCCCCCGGACGCCATGCGCCGGCTCGCGCGCACCAGGATCGCTTCCAGGTCGGCCGCCGAAAGCGCGTCGCGGCTCTCCGCAAACAGCGCCGCGGCATCGACGCCCGGCTCGGGCTCGAGCGTGATCCCCAGCCGCTGCCGCAGCAGATCGAACACCTTCACGCGCTCCGCGACGGTGGCGGGCGGAAACAGCGCCAGGTGCTCCTCGGCGCGCCCCTGGCGCTTCAGGTCCACCGGCACCAGGTCGGGCCGGCTGGTCATCAGGAACCAGATCACCTTGCCTCGGCGGCGCGTGTCGCCCATGAAGGCGGCGAGCGACGCGAACACCCGCTCGGAAACCCCGGAGTCCGCGCCGCCCGTTTCGCGGGTTCCCAGCGCGGCGTCCGCTTCGTCCACCACCACCGCCACCGGACCGATGGCGTCGAGCAGCGAGAGCACGCGCTCCAGGTTCGCCTCGGTCTGCCCTTGCCACTTGGAGCGGAAGTTCAACAACTCGACCACGGGGATTCCGATCTCCTTCGCGAAGCATTGGACGATGAAGCTCTTGCCGGTGCCCACCGGCCCGCAGATCAAGTAGCCCATCGGCACCACGTCGAGCCGTCCCTGTGACAGCGCTCGGGCTGTCTCGCGCAGCAGCGCCTTGGCGCCTTCGTGCCCGGCCACCGCATCGAGGCCCACCCGGCTCGTCATGAACGTCAGCAAGCCCCCGCTCGCCTCTTCGATCAGCCGCTTCTTTTCACGAGTGAGCGCCTCCTGATCGAGCGGAGCGCCGCCCGCCTCGGCTTCGGCCAGCAGGCTCTCGAGGTGGAGGCGCGTGAGACCCGCGGTGAGGATCGCCACGCGACGGGCGTCCACCACTGAGAACGTCTCGGGACGGCTGCCGCGCCCCGCGAGATACCCGAAGCGCTCCTGCTCATCCGGCACGGGAACGGCGATCTCGAACGTGCGGGCGTCGCTCACCAAGGCGGCCGAGAGCGTCGCCGTCGTTTCCACGAGCACGCAGAACGTCACCGTGCGTTGCAGGAACAGCGGCTCGCTGGCCCAGCGGCGCAGCGTGACGATCGCGCCGCGATCCTCCGCCGGGAGCTGCCCCGGCTCGCCCGCGGGCGCCACGGTCTCTCCATAATCAATGATGACGGCGGCCGAGAAGCGTGGGTTCCCGCTGAGCTGGTAGCGCAGGTAGGTCTCGATCAGCTGCAGGGCTCGGTCGGGGTCCCGCGGCTGCACCTGGGCCAGGTTCGTTCCGCCCAGCTTGTCGTAGGCCTTGAGCACCGTCTTGAAGTCGTTCTCGACGTCGCGGTCGGAGAACCCGATCCCCGCGCCGCGGTCGTATGTGATGATTGCCGAACGGTCGTTCAGGATCACCTGGGCCAGGCAGTCGCCGATCGTGCCGAACCGCCGGGCCCCGAGCGGATGAAGGTCGCGCACACCCGGCCCGTGCAGGATGAAGAAGTCGATACCGCGCTGGCGGATGCGCCGCTGGAGAGTCTTGGCCCAGGCGGGAAGGGACGGCAGGTCGGTCATCGCGCCGAGACTACCATGGAGGCCGCGGCCCTGTCAACGACTCGGGCGGCATATTACCGGGGATGCAAGCTCTGTGGCTGGAGGACCGCCGCCTGCGAATGCGGAACGACGTCGCGACGCCCGAGCCGCCCCCGGGCGAAGCCCTCGTACGCTTGCTGCGCGCGGGAATCTGCAACACCGACATCGAGCTCACCCGCGGCTACTACACGTTCACCGGGATCCTGGGCCACGAGTTCGTCGGCGTCGTGGAGCAGGGTCCGTCGGGGCTCGTCGGCCGCCGCGTCGTCGGTGAGATCAACGCCGTGTGCGGCGCGTGCAGCGCGTGTCTCGCCGGCCGGCGCACCCACTGCGAGCGGCGCACGGTGCTCGGCATCGTCAGCCGGCACGGCGCGTTCGCCGACCACCTCATCCTGCCCGCCGAGAACCTCCATCCCGTCCTCGACGCCGTGTCCACGGACGCGGCGGTGTTCACCGAACCGCTCGCCGCCGCGCTCGAGATCCAGGAGCAGGTGCGGATCGGCTCCAACGACCGCGTGCTCGTGGTGGGCGACGGGAAGCTCGGCCAGCTCGTGG
>WNFF01001822.1_pt1 | contig 17258 bp, 18 predicted proteins | sample 5400441 | NCBI WGS metagenome assembly WNFF01 (sample SAMN13153345, study PRJNA577476) | soil metagenome | isolation source: 120 cm saprolite under Douglas fir tree site 2 hole 3 replicate 1 | place: USA:California | collected 2015-04-18 | reverse complement strand
TCGTGGTTGAGGTGGTTTGCTGCTGCTTGGAGAAGGATACGGAAAAAGCTACCCGGAACCTGTCATGAATTTTGTGTGCGAGGCATACCATGTCATCTGAATGGAGCGTGTATGCCCAAGCTAATGAGCAAGACCCAGAAGCCCAACGCTGCTGCGCAAGCAGCGGTGTCGCCCAAGATATCGCCGGAGTGGTTTGACCGGCTGGTCAGGGGTTCGATGACCGCAGAAGCGGTCGAAGACGCGTCGCGGGCATTCAAGAAAGCCCTGACTGAACGCGCCCTGGAACTTAAATCGGCCTTACCCAAGATTGTCAGCACCCTCGGACTCTTTTCCAAGGTCAAGCCGACTCAAGGGAGTTGGACGTGTAGAGAGGAAGCGATCATGGGTACCTCAATACGCGTGGAGTTGTGGCATGAGGAACCCGCAATGGGCGAAGCGGCGCTGGACGCGGTGATGGAGGAAATGCAACGCATCGACCGCGCGATGAGCCCGTTCAAACCGGAAAGCGAGTTGTCGCGCATCAATCGGGAAGCGGCAAAGGCGCCGGTACCCATTAGCAAAGAAATGTTTGAATTGGTCGCGCGGTCGGTCGAGTTTTCAAAGTTATCGGAAGGTGCATTTGACATCACGTTCGCGAGCGTCGGATGGTTGTTCGACTACCGCAATGGCATTAAACCCACGGCTGAGAAAATTGCAGCGGCGCTGCCTGGTATTGACTATCGGCACATCCGGTTGGACCGTCGCCAGCGCACGATTCAATTCGCCCGCGACGGCGTGCGGATCGATCTCGGCGGCATCGCCAAGGGTTACGCCGTGGACAACTGCGTCGCTCTGCTTAAGGCGCGCGGCGTGAAGGAAGCGCTGGTAATTGCCGGCGGTGATAGCCGGGTTCTCGGCGACAAGCGTGGACGGCCGTGGATGATCGGCATCCGCGACCCCAGGCGCAAGGAGACCATGGTGGCGATGATTCCCCTGGTGGACGCCGCAATCTCCACCTCTGGCGATTACGAGCGCTATTTTGAAGCGGATGGCGTGCGCTATCACCATATCCTTGACCCGAGAACCGGGATATCGCCGACCGGCGTGCGCAGCGTCACTATCGTCGGACCCGATGCGACCACCACCGAAGGAATTTCCAAGAGTGTATTCATCATGGGGCCCGAACGCGGGATTCGTTTCGTCGAGTCGTTGCCCGGGATTGATGCGGTGATCATCGACGGCGATGGAAGCATGCACTACTCAGCTGGCCTGCGTCGGGAGTCGCCGCAATGCACGGAAGGTAGAACCGGAGTGTAAGGAGGCGGATATGCTCAACCAAGTCAAGACCCCAATCGTTTTTGTGGCAATGCTCGGTATGGTCGCTGGGTTGGCCGCCTGCAGCGGAGGCAGCAGTTCGGATTCAGTTACCGTGGAGGGCAACGTTGCCGTCGCCTACGTCAAGCGCCCCGTCTCTGCGCTAGGAAATCCTACTGACTCCGTTGTAACCGGACAGGGCGGCGATCTCTATCTGCGCGATAAATCCTCACCAAGCGGCACCGAGACCAACGTTACCGGTTCCTACACAAAGGGTCAGGGCGACGTCAATCGTCCAGAGGTTTCGTTCGACGGAACAAAAATTGTTTTCGCCATGCGCGGGCCGACCGACGCAAATTGGTCGATCTGGGAGCATGACACCGTGAGTAAGTCGATGCGCCGTATTGCCTGCGATGCTGCCGCGCAAGGTGACGATACAGAGCCGGCCTATCTGCCGGATGGGCGTATTGTATTCATATCGAATCGTCAGGAAACGACCAAGCGCCAAATGCAGGCGCAGAGCGCCGCGCAGGGGGGGCTTCAGCCTGCCAGTTATACCTACGTCGATGAGTACGACCGCGAGCAAACGACTGTCCTGCATGTCATGAATTCGGACGGCAGCAATTGCCGTCAGATTTCGTTCGATCAGAGTCATGACCGCAACCCGACCGTCTTGAGCAGCGGTGAAATACTGTACTCGCGCTGGGACCATGTCGGCGGCCGCAATCAGTTTACGGTCTTCAAGGTCAATCCCGACGGCACCAACCTGTTCGTCGTCTACGGGGCGCATAGCCCCGGCAACAGCTATATGCAGCCGCGCGAAATGCCCGGCGGGCACCTGATTGCCACGCTCATGCCGCTTTCCGGTACACGCGAGGGGGGGTCGCTGGAAATCATCGACCATAAAAATTACTCCGACATCGACCAGCCCGGCAGTAATGCACCGGCCAATCAGCTGGGCCAGCAAGCGGGCCAGTACCAGGTGTCGCAATTGCTATTTCCTGGCGCCGCGGCGTCGCAACTCAACGCCATGCGCGATATGGGCGTGTCGCCGCTCGGACGTTACCGCAACCCGTACCCGCTTTGGGACGGCACCAACCGAGTATTGGTGGTATTTACCCCGTCGCAGCCCACGGCCGCCGTCGATCCGCTGGGTAACCCCACGGCCGTCGAGGGAACGCCGCGATACGGCATTTATATGCTCGACCTCACTTCCAAGACGTTGCGACCGGTGGTGCTGCCGCAGGATGGTTTTTACTTCGCTTATCCAGTCGCTTTGCAGGCGCGCCCGAAGCCCGCGGTAATCGGCCAGTTCACGCCCGACACGACTATCCCCGCCGGATTTGGTCTGTTCGACGTCCACACGGTTTACGACACCGACGACAAGCAGCGCATGGGCAATGCCGTGCTCGCCTTAGGCGAGGCTATCCCGCGCGTTGCCGGCCAACCCGACATAGTCAGTCTCATGACACCGGGCACGCCGCAGTATGCGAGCCGCGTAGCGCGCTTCTTCCGCATCACCAAGGCCGTGCCGACACCCTCCGGCATGAACCGCAATGCGCTTGGCGAGACGGAGTTTGAGATGCAGCAGATCGTCGGTTACGGTCTGGTCGAACCCGACGGCTCGATCCGGACGCATGTTCCGGCCGACACCGCTATCAATATCACCGTGCTCGACAGCAACGGGCGTCAGTTCATCGAGCACACGCACTGGATTCAAGCACGCGAAGGCGAGCGGCGCTTCTGCAAGGGTTGTCACTCCTCACGTCTTACCACCACGAATCCGATTCCAGGGGCCGCGGCCAGCATGGCCGAAACGCGAGCCTCCGGCGACGCGAACTACTCGACTCTGGTGGACAGCCCGACTTACACGGACTATTGGACGCCGATTTACAACACACAATACGGCACGAGCATTCCGCCACAGGCGCCGATTTCGATCACCTATTCCGGTTTGAGCGCGTCGCCGGTCAAGGGTCCGGCCTCGTGCGCGACCAACTGGTCGGCCAAGGACTGCGCCATCGTCATCAATTTCCCGGACCACATCCAACCGATCCTCACCGCCAAGTGCGCAAGCTGTCATAGCGGTGTTACTGCCGCAGCGGGAATCGATCTAAGCGCCGCGATGTCGGGAGAGTTTGCGCGTACGCTGGGGTACCAAAGCCTCATGGTCGGCAATCCCTTGCTGGACGCCAACGGTAAGCCCATCATTACGATCAATGAGGATGGGGAGCTCATGATTGCGCGTGAGGTTCCACTGGTGATGCCGGGCCACGCGCGCGGCAGCCGCCTGATCGAGCGCATGTTCGAGCAGCCGCTGCTGGCGAGCGCGAGCAGCACAAGCCGACGCGCCTTCTGCCGTGTCGGCGGCGGTACCACCTGCGTCAACGGCGCCAGCTACCAAGACCATACGACGATTCCCAGCCCGTTGAATCCCTCGGAGAAGCGAATCATCACCGAATGGATCGACATCGGCGGGACCTATTTCAACGATCCCTACAGCTTGGGCACGCTGCGCTCGGTGGCGGCGCAACTCTCCGAATCCGTGTTTGCCTGCAAGGTGCAACCGATTCTGCAAACGAAGTGCGCGAGTTGCCACCAGCCCTTTGGCGGCAATGGAACCAGCGGCGGGCCAGCGAATCCAACTTTCGCGCCAAGCCGGTTTGTCCTGACCGGAAATACTCCGGCGGACTTCGGCGTCACGGCCACGATGGTGACGAACATCGCCATGCCGGACAGCAGCTTGCTGCTGCTGCGTCCGTCGCGCATCATTACTGACACGCCTCCGCATCCCGGAACGGCAACCACACCTCCCACACCTTCCACACCCTTCTTGCCATCCGGCTCCGCCGATTACAGCGCGATCCGGGCCTGGATCGCCGGCACGCTGACGTGCCAATAGCGGGGTGGCGGTGGGGCGTCGTGTGGGGCAGCGTCGGCGGAGTCGCGGTGGGCGCACTGGCGCTGGCTGGCTGTGGGCCGCAGGTACCGTCGCAGGCGGCGCCCGAGCAGGGTGTTCTTTGCTCGAACGATTTCCAGGCCTGCGTGATGCCGGTACTCTCCGGTCGGATTCGCCGTCAGGACGGAGCGACCGTCAGTTGCATGGACAGCACCTGCCACCTTGCCGGCGGTAACGGTGGCCGCTTCACTCTGAGCTCGACAGATGCAAACGCCGATATGCAGGTGGTGAGAACATTGGCTGATTTAGGGAATCCGCATAACAGCCCGGTCCTAATGAAACCAGCGGAGGAAGTTACACACGGCGGCGGCCGGGTTCTGTCGGGACGTGGCGATAGCTGCTACCTCGCCATCTACAACTGGCTCAGCAATCAAGTGGACCCCGCCTTGGGCGACACGAGCCCTTCGTGCGGCCAGTGCACGCCAGTGGCAAATACATCCACGGGCTGCGGTTTTCCCTGAGGATGGGCACGGCGGCGAGGGGGCGCCATCACGCGTGCAAGGTCGGTCCGAATCGTCTTGCTGGATGGTGCCTCTCCGTGCTCTTCGCGTTCGTTCTCCCGGTATCGGCCGACGAATCGAATGAGCGCGTATTGGTGGCCGATCCTTATCTGGAATTGCATACCGGTCCCGGCCGCGGGTATCCAATCTTCGACATTGCGGAACGAGGCGAGCGGGTGGAAATTCTCAAGCGGCATACCGATTGGTTCAAGGTCCGGACGGCGCGCGGTAGAGAAGGGTGGGTGTCGCGTGCGCAAATGGAGGCGACGCTCACCGAGGCCGGAGAAAAGAAAACATTTCGCGATGTATTGTTCGATGACTACCTCAGGCGGCGAACGGAGTTTGGTTTTTCCTTCGGCACTTTCAAGCGCGATCCGTTGTTGTCGGCCCACACCGGCTACCGCATGCACGACAATTTCGTGGTCGAGCTCACTATCGCGCAATCGGCCGGCGATTTCTCCACCACGTCGTTGCTTTACGGCGCGCTTGTGTCGCAGCCGTTTCCGGACTCACGTTGGTCGCCTTTTTTTGCGCTTGGAGCGGGTCGCTTCACCAATACGCCGAAATCCACGCTCGTTAGTGCAATCGAAACCAAGGGAGGCCTCGCTAACGCGGCCATCGGCCTACGCTACTATGTCACGCGCCAGTTCTTCCTGCGCTTGGAGGCGAAGAGACATGTAACGCTGGTCAACTACGACAATACGAACCACTATACTGAGTTGTCCGCGGGTGCTGCATTCTTTTTTTAGTCATATAGCTGACAAATGGCGAAACTAGCGATCCTGTCGTCCCTGGTGGTGACGCTGAGCATGATTATCCCAGCCACGGCGACAGCGCAATCGGCGGAATCCGTCCCGGAGCCGGTGATCCCTGCGCAGGTCGATCGACGCGACGTCCACATTCCGAAGATTAGTGCGAGTGATATAGAGGTCGGCGCTTACACCGGGATTCTCAGCGTTCAGGATTTCGGCGCGAAATCCTCCTCCGGCTTGCGTCTCGGTTATCACGTTACGGAGGATTTCTTTGTCGAGGGAATGTATGGACGTTCGACGGTATCGGATCAGGCGTTCCGTCGGTTGGGAATCGCCATCTTTAACAGAGAGAAAATCGACCTTACTTACTATTACCTCTCGATCGGTTGTAACCTGTTTCCAGGCGAGGTCTTCCTGGGAAAGAATTGGGCGATGACATCGGCGGTGTATCTCGTCGGCGGAGTGGGTAACGTCAATTTCAATGGAGAGGGCCATACGGCGTATAACTTCGGGATCGGAATTCGCGCCCTTCCAGTAGATTGGTTCTCGATGCGCTTCGAGATACGGGATCACATGTTCAATTCCGATCTTCTCGGTAAAAACGAGCTCAAGCACAATTTCGAGATGACCCTGGGATTAGCGGCTTATTTTTGATGGAGCGGTGAAACGAGTGCACGCATGCGTCCTCTAACCATTCTTCTGGCGCTGACGGTTTTGACCGTTCCCGCCGTACGAACTGCCGCGGCATTGCCGACTGTCGGAGTGGCGGCGCCCGACTTTGCATCGAAGAGCGACAGCGGCCGCAATGTGCGCTTGAGCGAGCTGCGCGGTCAAGTAGTGTTGATCAATTTCTGGGCCAGCTGGTGCGGCCCCTGTCGTCAGGAGTTGCCGCTACTGAGCAAGATGTACGCCCAATATCGCGCTGCCGGTTTCATGCTGCTCGCCGTCAACGTTGACGATAACCGCAAGGACGCCGAAGCGATGCTAAAACGCCTCGACCTGCGATTTCCAACGCTGTTCGATGGTAACAAGAACGTTGTGAAGCTATATGGCGTGAATGCGATGCCAGCTACACTCGTGATCGACCGCGACGGGCGCGTGCGTTACGTGCACCGCGGCTATTACGCCGGTTATGAGAAGAAGTACGAACAGCAGGTGCGGGAGTTGCTGAAAGAATGAAACGGCGGGTGCTATTAGCGGTTGTTGCGGCGATATGTCTCGGCGGTTGCGCCAGCGACCCGTGGGTCAAACCCTATGAGCGCGGCTGGTTGGCCGATCCACTGATGAGCGTTTCACGCGATCCGTTGTCGGACAAATATCTGCAACACGTCCACGATGTGCGCGAGGGTGCACGCGGCGCCACTGTCGCGGAGGGGGGAGGATGCGGATGCAATTGAGCACGTATGTCCGCGCCCTTTGGTTGGCGTTGGCGGGTCTTTTTGCCGCGCCGACGCGAGGAGCAGTCGTTCCCGAAGACCGCGCGGATCTTTTATATCATTATTACGATGGGGGCGGGACCACGGTGAGCGGGCCCGCCCTGCTAGTGCGCAAGGGAATCGGCGAGCGCGTGTCGGCGTATGCCTCGTACTTCATTGACAACGTGAGTTGCGCTTCGATTGACGTCCTGACCACGGCGAGCCCGTTCAAAGAAAAGCGGGAAGAGTACGGTGGTGGCGTCGACTACCTGTACGGGAACACGACCATCGGGCTGGCCGTCCTGCGCAGCAAGGAATCGGACTATGTAGCCAATACATTCGGTGCCACGGTGACGCACGAGGTATTGGACGGCCTTACGACGTTCAGTCTGGGATACAACGTGGGTCGTGACAATGTCGGCAAAGTGCACACGGATTTCGCCGATCACGTCAATCGTTATCAATACAAACTCGGGGTGTCTCAGGTTGTCACCAAGAGCTTGCTGATGAACCTCAATTACGAGGCTATCTTGGAGGATGGTTATCTACATAGTCCCTATCGCGCCGCACGGTTGTTGGGATTGTCGGTCCCAGAAGCCTATCCCCGTACGCGCGATAGTTACGCGATGGCAATGGGCATTGTCAAGGGCCTGGGCTCGAATGATGGCCAGCTCAACGCGTCGGCGCATCTGCGCTATCGCTACTTTTGGGATACCTGGAACATCCGCGCCCACACCGTCGACCTGCGATATGTGACCCGTCTTGGCGACCGTTGGCTGGTTGAACCGCACTATCGCCACTATAAACAATCGGCGGCGTCATTTTACGCCAACGACTTTACGACGCAGATGGTCTTCATGGCGCGGGATCGCGAGTTGAGCGACTTTTCCAGCAACGCACTCGGCGCCAAGGCCAGTTATCAATTGTTCAATAATCGCTTCAGTTTTAACCGCGTAACCCTGAATTTCGATTACGAATCCATTCGTTACGACTACACCAATTTCACCGACGTACGATCGGGCCGACTATATGCGTACAAGGCCAATGTCTTTCAAGTATTTCTGTCGGGGTGGTTTTAGACGGAGAGAAGCAACCATGAAGACTCGTTCAAACAGGATTTTCCACGCGGTGCGACACGTCCTTGAAGCGCTGACGCTGACCGCCGGCTTGGCGATGGCAGCCGAACCGCCGAAGATGCCGCCGCAAGCCCCACAGAGTCTGGATACGAGAATCCAGTCGCTCAAGCAAGAGGCGATGGAACTCAATCGCGATCTTCTGGTGCTCGAAGAAGAGCTGTTGTTTCCGGCAAGCACACAAATGGCGGTATTCGTCTCGATGGATATCGGGACTTTGTTCGATCTCGACTCGGTGCAGCTCAAGCTCGACGACTCGGTGGTGACAAACTATCTCTACACCGAACGCGAGGCGCAGGCCTTGCATCGCGGCGGCGTACAACGCCTCTATATGGGAAATCTAAGGGCCGGCAAGCACGAACTGGTTGCGGTATTCACCGGAAAGGGGCCCCGTTGGCGCGACTATCGGCGCGGCACGACGCTGACGTTCGATAAGGGTACCGATCCCAAGTATATCGAGCTTCAGATTCGGGACGAGACGCGCGGCCAGCAGCCGGAGTTCCGCGTCAAGGAATGGTAAGGTCGTTATGGCGCAATCGGCGCACAAGCGGGTTTGCGTCCTATGGGCGGCACTCGCCTGCTTGGCGGTGTTCGTCGCCGGCGGCGCACGCGCGGACGAAAGGCGTGCGATAAAGGATCCGCACTTCGGCGAAGTCCTATTCTTCTTTTTTCAGGAGAACTACTTTTCGGCACTGACGCAGCTCATGACGGCGCAGCACTTCGCGCGTGTGCCGCATCACGCCGAGGAAGCGGAGTTATTGCGCGGCGGGATGCTGTTATCGTACGGGCTGCATCAGGAAGCCGGGCGTATCTTTCAGGCCCTCATTGACGCTGGCGCGCCTCCACCGGTTCGGGATCGGGCCTGGTTTCATCTGGCGAAGATCCGCTATCAACGTGGCTATGTCGCCGATGCCGAGGACGCGATCGCGCGCGTGCACGGTCCATTGCCCGGGGACCTCGAAGACGAGCGGCTCGTATTGCACGCCGTTTTACTTCTGCGTCGCCAGCAATATCCTCAAGCTATTGCGATGTTGCGGCGGACGTCCAGCCGGTCCGGGTGGGCCGCCTACGGACACTACAACCTGGGTGTGGCGCTGATACAAGCGGGCGAGCGCGACGCCGGCGTGGAGTTGCTCGACGAGATCGGTCGCGATCGCGCGCGCGGCGAGGAGCTCACTGCGCTGCGGGACAAGGCCAACGTCGCGCTCGCGTATACTTTCCTGCAAAGCGACGCTCCGGCGCGGGCCGAACCCTATCTCGAGCGGGTGCGTCTTAACGGTTTGTTGTCCACTAAGGCCTTGCTTGGTTTGGGGTGGACGCACGCGGCACTCAACGAGTATGAACGGGCCCTGGTGCCGTGGATAGAATTGACGGACCGTTCCATGGCGGACACGGCGGTGCAGGAATCGTTGCTCGCCGTGCCGTTTGCGCTGGGAAAGCTCGGCGCGTACCGCCAGTCGCTCGCGCGTTATGAACGAGCGCTCGATGCATACACGCGCGAGATCGCACGGCTCGATGAGGCAATCGCGGCGATTCGTCGCGGGGCGCTGGTCGAGAACCTTCTGCGCGACAACCCGGGAGAAGAATCGGGATGGTTCTGGCGCGTGCGCCAGCCGCCGGATACGCCCGAGGGCCGCTACCTCACGGAGCTGCTGGCGAGTCATGATTTTCAAGAAGGGTTGAAGAACTACCGCGACCTGGGTTTTCTGTTGCGCAATCTCAACACCTGGGCGCAAAGCATCGGAACTTATCGTGACATGCTCGCCACGCGCCGACAGGGGTTTGCCGAACGACTGCCGCGCGTTATCGCAGGAGAGCGCGCTCTCCAGGTCGAGCGACTGCGCACCGCCCATGCGCGCGAGGTCCAGGGGCTGGCGCGTGTCGAGAGCGAAGGGGACGCTGAGGCCCTGGCAGCGGAAAGGGAAAGCACGCTCGCCATGCGCCTCGAGCGCGTGCGCACGGGCCTTGAGCGTCTTGTCGATCCGGCGCAGCGAGAAACCGCGCGGGAGAAGCATCGGTTACTGCGCGGCTTGCTGACATGGGATCTGTCGGCGCAGTACAGCACGCGTCTGCGGAGTGAGAACAAGGCGCTGCAGGAGGCGGGTCGGTTGATTACCGAGGCTGAAGCGCGACGTGAGGCATTGCTGCAGGCGCAAGCGCGGGTACCGGCCAGTTTCGATGAATTCGACAAACGTATCGAGACATTGCGTGGTCGGATCAGCCGTGCGCAGGCGGATGTCAGCGCTGCCGCACGGGCGCAAGAGGACTATCTGGCCGAGTTGGCGGTAGCCGAACTGGCGCTGCGGCGCGAGCAGATCACGACGTACATCACGCAGGCGCGTTTTGCCGTGGCGCAGATCTACGATCAGGCCGTGCGTGCAACGGAGAAGGCGCCTTGAGACGCCGCGCTTTCATGGCTTGCGCTTGTCTGCTCGGGGCCTGCGCCGCCCCGCCCGAGGCAGGGACGGGGACGCTCAGGAGCCTCGAGGGGCGGCAGATCGCCGTGGAACGCGATGCCGCGGTCGACGCCAGTCGTGCCGCCGCCATCCAGGCCTATCGCAAGTTTCTCGATGCCGCCCCGCGCGATCGGATGCGTCCGGAGGCGATGCGCCGTCTCGGCGATCTTGAAATCGAACGAGCACGGGACGGTGTCGCCGAGAATTCCGGCGCGAGGGAATATCGCGACGCGGTCAAGGTATATGAGGATTTGCTGCGGACCTACCCGGCCCACCCGGGCAACGACCGCGTACTCTATCAAATGTCGCACGCCTACGATCAGACCGGCGATCTCGCGCGCTCGCTCGCGACCCTGGATCGCTTGGTTGCGCAGTTTCCCCAAAGCGTCTATCGCGACGAGGCCGAGTTCCGTCGCGGCGAGTTGCTGTTTACGCTGCGCCGCTACCCCGAGGCCGGACAGGCCTACGGAGCGGTGATGCAGAAAGGCGAGTCGTCGGCGTTTCACGAGCGCGCGCTCTACATGCACGGCTGGTCGTTGTTCAAGCAGGCCCGTCTCGAGGAAGGACTGCATTCGTTTTTCGCGGTGCTCGATCGCAAACTCATCGGTCGCGACGACGGCGCTGCGCTCGAGGAGCTCCCGGGGCTCACGCGCGCCGAGCGTGAACTCACCGAGGATACTTTCCGGGTAGTGAGTTTGAGCCTGGCCAACCTCCAGGGACCCGACACGATTCCGAGATATTTCGCGACGCCCGCGCGGCGCGAGTACGAATTTCGCGTATATCAGCAGCTCGGTGAACTGTATTTCAAACAGGAGCGCGTCGAGGACGGGGCCCATGCATTCAACGCGTTCGCGCGCCGCTATCCAACGCACTCCCAGTCGCCGTTCATGCAATCCCGGGTCGTTCAGGCTTATCAGCAGGCAGGTTTTGCCACGCTCGCGCTCGAAGCGAAGAAGGAATTCGTCGTGCGCTACGGAGTCAAGAGCGAGTTTCAACGGGTGAACAGCGTGCCGGTGAACGAGCGCGTGTTGCCGCACGTGAAGACGCATCTCGAAGAGCTGGCGCGCCACTACCACGCCGTTGCGCAGAAGGCCAAGAAAAGCGAGGACTATCAGGAAGCAGTGCGCTGGTACCGCGTCTATCTCGATTCCTTTCCGACGGATCCGCGCGCGCCGAGCATGCATTTTCTGTTGGCCGAGTTGTTGTTTGAAGACAAACGCTTCGCGGCGGCGGCGGCCGAGTACGAACGCGCGGCCTACGGCTATCCGCGCCATGAGAAAACGGCAGATGCGGGCTATGCCGCCTTGCTGGCGTACGCGCAACAGGAAAGAGAGGCCAAGGGCGAAGAGCTGCGTAGGGTGCGTGGCCGGTCTGTGGAGAGTTCCCTGCGGTTTGCGGAGGCCAATCCGAAGGACGGGCGCGCGCCCGGCGTGCTCACCTACGCCGCGGAAAAACTCTATGCGAACGACGATCCCGATTCTGCGGCTGCCTTGGCGCAACGCGTGCTCGCAATCCAACCGCCACCTGCGCCCGAGCTGCGCCGCACCGCCTGGACGGTGGTCGCGCACATTGAGTTTCAGAAGGGAGCTTTCGATCGTTCGGAACGGGCGTACCGGGAAGCGCTGGCCCTCACGCCTGAAAAATCCTCGACCCGCGCGGGACTTACCGAGCGGCTCGCGGCTTCGGTGTACAAGCAGGGCGAGCAGGCGCGCGCGGCGGGCCAGCTGCGCGCGGCAGCGGATCATTTTTTGCGCGTCGGAAGGGTGGTGCCGGATTCGCCGGCACGTGCAAACGCGGAGTACGACGCCGCCGCAGCATTGATCGGGCTCAAGGATTGGAACGCGGCGGCGCGCGTGCTCGAGACTTTTCGCCGCGACTACCCGAAGCATTCGTTGCAGGCCGAGGTACCGGGAAAACTCGCTGTTTGTTATCTCGAAAGCGGTCAAACGCTCAAAGCGGCCGGCGAGTTCGAGGCGCTTTCTGTGACAAAGAAGGACATAGCGTTCGCGCGCGAGGCGCTTTGGAAGGCGGCTGAACTGTATGAGAAGGCGGACCACGACCGCAATGCCGCGGCGGCGTACGAGCGCTATGTGCGTCTGCACCCGGGGCCGCTCGAACCCGCGGTCGAAGCACGGTATCGCCTTGCCGAAATATATCGAAAGCAAGGCCTTATGCCGCAGCGCCAAGCCTGGTCGCGCGAGCTGGTCGAGGCCGAGCAAAGAGGCGGAAATGAGCGCACCGACCGCACGCGCTATCTCGGTTCGCTGAGCGGGCTCGTGATGGCCGAACCGCTGGAGGAGGCGTATCGAGGCGTGCGTCTGGCCGAGCCCCTGAAGAAAAATCTCAAGCTCAAGAAAGACAGAATGCAGCAAGTGCTCAAGGCTTACGCCGTGGCCGCGGACTACGGTGTGGCCGAAGTGGCGACGACGGCCACCTACCGGACGGCAGAGTTATACAACGATTTCGGCAAAGCCTTGCTCGATTCGCAGCGTCCCAAAAGATTGTCCAAGGACGAATTGGAGCAATACAACGTGATGCTCGAAGAGCAGGCGTATCCGTTTGAGGAAAAGGCGATCGAGTTGCATGAGATCAATGCGCGGCGTGCGCGTATCGGTCTCTACGACGAATGGGTCAAGAAAAGCTTCGCCGCACTCGTCAAGCTGCGCCCGGTGCGCTATGCCAAGATGGAAAAAGGCGAGGGAGTAATCAATGTGCTGCACTAGGAGAACGGCGCGGCTCGCAATCGTGATGGCCTCCATCTCTTTGGCGGGTTGCACGGCTTTTACGCTAGTGCCGGAGGAGGCATCGGCGCCGGTGCCCATGCCGGTTAAGGCCGAGCCGCCGGTGGCAAAGCCCGCGCAAACGGAGCCGCCGGTGAATGCGGAATCCCGCCAGATGTACCAGCAGGCGCTGACTGCACTCGGGGCCGGTCGCTACCCGGAGGCCGAGCGCGCGCTGCTCGCCCTGATACGTCGTGAGCCGGAGCTCGCCGGCCCGCGCGCCAATCTCGGCATTCTCTACGCGCGCACCGGGCACCCGGCGCAGGCGCTCGAATCGCTTCAGCAGGCAATCCGTCTAAATCCCGATCGCGCCGTCTATTACAACGAACTCGGCATGGTGTCGCGGCGCGAGGGCCGATTCGACGAGGCGCGCAGCTACTATGCCAAAGCGCTCGCTCTCGATCCGAACTACGCGTACGCGCACCTCAATATCGGAATTTTGTACGATCTCTATTTGCAGGACACAGCGAAAGCCATGCAGCACTATCAGCGTTACCGGGAGTTGATGCCTAGCGAGGCCGGAACGGTGACGAAATGGATCGCCGATTTGCAGCAGCGCGGTCGTGCCACCGAACAGGCAAAAGGAGGTAAGAGCGGATGAAACTGAAAACCATTTCCGTCGCGTTGCTGTCGTGGCTCGCCGTGCCGGCGTGGGCGGCCGACCGCGCGGATCTCGAAGGCACGCAGATTCTCGGCAGCCGCGAATTGCCGAAGGTGCTGTACATCGTCCCGTGGAAACGGCCGCTGCCGACCGAGTTGGTCGGTCGACCCGCGTCCAGCTTGCTGGACGAGGTGCTTTCGCCGATAGACCGCGACGTGTTCGAGCGCCAGGTCCGCTACCATTCCGTGCTGCAGGGGCAGCGGGACGCCGGGTCGGGGCCAAACAAGGATCTTTTGTCGGGGGAAAAGCGATGAATACCTACAGTACCGTAGTCAAGTTTTTTCAGGACAGCGGGGTTTTCATTTACCCCAGCCTTCTGATCATGGCGGTCGGTCTAGCAATCGCATTGGAACGCTTTGTCTATCTCAGCCACGCGCGCAGAAGCAATCGCAGAGCGTGGGATGAGCTGTTGCCGCTGCTACAGGGCGGCGATTTTCAAGAGGCCTATTCCGTGACCTCCAAATCCAGGACCGCCATCGGCAAGATCGTGCATAGCGGGCTCCGGCGCGTGAAGAGCGCGCGCCGGCGCGAGGACCTCGATGCGGCCATGGAAGAGGGCATGATGGAGATCGTGCCGCGGCTGGAGAAGCGCACGCATTACATCGCTACCTTCGCCAACGTGATCACGCTGGTGGGTCTGCTCGGCACCATTATCGGTCTGATCAAGGCCTTTACCGCGGTGGCGCAGGTGAATCCGGCGGAGAAAGCCGAGCTGCTCTCGGCCAGCATCTCGATCGCGATGAACAACACGGCGTTCGCGCTGATGGTGGCGATCCCGTTCCTGCTCATCCACGCGTTCCTCCAGGCGCGTACCAGCGAGATCGTGGATAGCCTGGAGGTGGCCAAGATCAGTTTCCTGAATTTGGCCGAGCGCGTGAAGGGCGAACCGGCGCCGGCAGCCCGATGAGCTATCGCATCCGACGCCTGCGCAAGCATTCGCCTGCGCTGGACATCACCGCGTTCATGAACATGATCGTGGTGCTGGTGCCGTTTTTACTTACGACTACGGTGTTTTCGCGGCTGGCGGTGCTGGAACTGAGTCTGCCGGCGCAATCCTCCGCATTCGACAAGCTGAAGGGCGATCTGCAGCTCGAGATCGTGATTCGGGGCGACGCGCTCGAGGTCCAGGATCGCATCGGCGGCCTGCTTCGGCGTGTCGTAAACACGAATAAAGGGTACGATTTCCGGGCCCTGTCGGGGTTGATCCAGCAAATCAAGACGCGCTTTCCGGACAAGGTCGAAGCGACGATTCTCGCCGAACCCGATACACCTTATGACATTCTGGTGCAGACAATGGACGCCGTACGCGTGGCGAGAACCTCCGGGTCCGGTCCCGGTGCTCACGTCGAATTGTTCCCGGAGATCTCCATCGGCGATGCGCCGGTTGCGACCAGGGCGCCGGCGACACTGGGGAAAGCGCGATGAAGCTGTCGCCGTTGCAAAAGCGGGCCGAGCGGCACGCGCGCAACAAGTTTTCGGTGGACCTCAATCTGGTTTCGCTGATAGACATCTTTACCATACTGATTTTCTTCCTCCTGGCCAATGCATCGGAGGTGGAGGTGCTGCCGAGCACCAAGGCCGTAAGGTTGCCGGAGTCCACGGCCGAAAAAACTCCGAAAGAAACCCTGGTCGTCCTGGTGAGCAATCAGGATATCGTTGTCCAGGGACGCAAGGTGTCCTCGGTGTCCGAGGCGATGAGTGCCGACAGCGATCTCATCGGGCCGCTCAAGGCGGAGCTCGACTATCACGCCGGACGTCAGCTCATCCGCAAGGAGAAGGAGGCCCGGAACAAGGCCGTCACGATCATGGGAGACAAGGAGATTCCGTATCGTCTGCTGCGCAAGATCATGGTGACTTGCGCGCGCGCCAACTATAGCGACATCTCCTTTGCCGTGGTCCAGAAGGGCAAGACGTAATGAGCGCGGCCTTCGTTCATCACGGTCCCGCGATGTTGCCGTGGACGGTTTCCGAGGAGGATGAACAGCGCTTCCGCCGCATCCTCAAGCGCGTGCTGCTCGTTTGTCTTCTCTTCAGCTTGATCATGCCGTGGTTGCCGGTGCCGAAGGTGGATCGGAGCAAGGTCGAGGAGTTGCCGCCGCGACTCGCGAAGCTGCTGCTCGAACGCCAGCCGGCTCCGCCGCCGGTCGTGGCGCCGTCCAGGAAACCGGAACCGGAGGCGGCGGCGGCCAAGCCCAGGCCCGAAGTGAAGAAGCCGGAGCCGGCGAAGCCGCCGGTTACCGAAGCGCGCAAGCCCGATCCGGCAAAGGCGCCGGGGGAAAGGCTAGCGGCTGCGCGCCGCAAGGCCTCGGGCGTGGGCTTGCTGGCGATGAAAGACGAGCTCGCCGATTTGCGCGGTGCGCCGGTTGCAGCGCAGTTTCAGAAAGACATCAAACCCGGCCCTGGCGTCGGGTCCGGCTCCGGGCCGGGCGTGGGTGCCGGCAGGAGCCCGGGCCTTCCGGCGCGTTCCTTGATCACCTCGAACGCAACCGGCAGCAGCGGTGGAATCAATACCGGGTCCTTGAGTCGCGATACCGGCGGCGGTGGGCTCGCGGGCCGTTCCACCACCGTGGTCCAAGGGGTCATCGGCGGCGAGGGTGGCGGTGGCCCCGGCGGTGGGGGCACGCTGCGCCGCGGCGGGAGCGGCAAGGCATCGCGCTCGATCGAAGACATCAAGCTAGTCTTCGACCGCAACAAAGGCTCGATTTACACGCTTTACAATCGCGCGTTGCGCGAAGACCCGACTCTCCAGGGCAAGGTCGTGGTGAAGCTCACGATCGCGCCCTCGGGGCAGGTATTGGACTGCCAGCTTGTCTCGAGCGAGCTGCGTTCGCCCGATCTCGAACGCAAGGTGCTGTTGCGCATCAAACAGTTCGACTTTGGCGCGAAAGCCGTTGACGCGATGGTAGTGACCTATCCCATAGACTTCCTGCCGTCGTGAGCGGGCGGTCCGTCACCTAGGGCGCGGCGCGTTTCCACACGTGGCGCTCGCGCGAGGCGAGCAGCGGCACCGCCTCGGCGATGTATTTCTTGAAGTGCGCGGTCTGCTGGTGCGCGTCGAACGCCTTCTCGTCCACATACACCTCGTAGAGCATCGCCCGCGTCCGGTCCTTCGGATCGACGAGTACGTCGAACTGCCGGCACCCCGGCTCCTTGCGCGAAAGAGCCGCATTCTCGACCGCCTTGGCGATAAAGCTCTCGACGTTCCCGGGCTTGATGCGAAGATCGACCGACAGGACGAACATAGGGGCTCCTTTTTGCGTGCGTTTGGATGGGCGGGATGATATGCCAAAATAGCCCATGACCAGTTTC
>WNFF01001821.1_pt1 | contig 17264 bp, 17 predicted proteins | sample 5400441 | NCBI WGS metagenome assembly WNFF01 (sample SAMN13153345, study PRJNA577476) | soil metagenome | isolation source: 120 cm saprolite under Douglas fir tree site 2 hole 3 replicate 1 | place: USA:California | collected 2015-04-18 | reverse complement strand
GAGATCAAGCCTTACTTCAAGAGCAGCTTTCTGCTTGTTATGTCCGACGCTGCGTCCACTGAGATCGCCGTGAGCGAACGGCAGGCCCGGCCGCTGCGCCAGCGCCTGCCGGGTCTCTAGAGCGCTTTAGGAAATACTGCTTCTCAATGCCTGGCTCCGACATTCGGGAGTGAGTGAGGGAAAAGCATTCAGGCGGGTTTTGAAGGGGAGAATACGACAAGAAGCTGGCGTGACAGCCAACGTAGTCTGGTACGCAGTGAAGCGGTGCGCCCGGCAGGCCGGCATAAGCAATCTGGCACCCCACGATCTTCGCCGCACTTGCGCACGCCTGTGCCATAGTTGTGGAGGTGAACTGGCCCAGATTCAGTTTCTCCTTGGCCACGCCTCTGTCCAGACCACGGAGCGGTACATCGGAAGCAAACAGAAGCTTCAAGATGCGGTGAATGATCGGCTTGGAATTTCAGTGGCATTCGACACCGCCTGAACGGTTTCAGGCGCTGGCCATTTCGCGATGTTGGCGATAGCGTCCTTTATCGCAACGTTTCCAACATCGCGCCTAATGTCCGGAATCGGACTTCTGGAATGAATAGTTTCCACCGTCTCCTTTTTGGCACTAGGATTCGCAACTACTTGATCCGTGCCTGTCGAGATCGAGATACACGCAGGTATTCGCACTTCACGCCGCACGTTCAGGCTTCGGAGATTGAGACTATTGTCATGTACAATCTGCCCATCGCAGCGAGCCTTGGATTCTGTTTTGGGTGCGGAAGTCTACCCACAGCACTCGCCATCAGGAAGGCGGTTCTTGGCCTCGTTGAGACTGTTGTTCGCGAGATTTTTTCCAGGCGACGGGAGGGAAAATGAGTCTACAGATTCCAGGAGATCTATTCACGTTGCAAAGCATGGTCACCCTCACTGGTGCCACCGGTGCTGTTTACGTTACCTGCAATAGCCTCCAGCGAGCTTTCAACTTCAACCCGCGCTGGCTCGCCCTTTTAGTCGCGGAGTTGATCTCACTATTTGGAACGTATGTGAACGCAAAGTACCCTAGCGATTATTTCGTTGGCGTAATCAACGGCTTCTTGATCTACTGCACGGCCGTCGGCGCAGTTCAGATAACTGCAAGTCGGACGGATAGTGCAGCGCCCATGGCACCCGACTCAAGCGGTCTCAAGACTGCAAAGCGCACCTTTCGGTCTCCATGGTTCTAATATTCGATGAGCACCTCTGCACAGACATTTCCAGAGCTCGTCAGGCTAGTCGCCGTCGGAGTAAATGAGTGCAAATCTCCTGAGTTCCGCCCTCTGGCAACTCCCGCGGAGAATGCTCGCGCAGTGGCTGCCGCGTTTCAAGACTCCAAGGTCGGCGGAGTGCCTTCAGAGCAAGTCTGCCTCCTCACAGGTCCATCTGCTACCAAAGAACACCTCGTTTCTCAGATTGAGAAGGCCATAGCGGCTGCCAAGAAAGATGATCTCCTCGTCCTCTATTTCTGTGGACACGGCCATTCTGACGACAACGACTTCTATCTCTGTACAAGCAACGCAGATATTTCACAGCTTCCAGCAACGACAGTATCGGGAAAGGAGTTAGATGCCGTTTTTAGGCGGGCTCACGTTCGCGGGATCCTCTTGATTCTTGACTGCTGCCATAGCGCTGACTTCGCTAAGCATGCACCTGAAATATTCCGTGCCTCCTCGGGTGCGGAATTTCGGATCCTTTTAAGTGCAGCTGGTGCGGACGAGCTCTCATGGGAGATTCCCGGCGTCGGCTGTCTGTTTACAAACTACCTCTTACGAGTGATCCGTGGTGAGGACATCGTTGCGTCCGATCAGCCGGGTCTGATCTACCTGTCTAACCTGTGGCATCACTTGCAGACCCGAATTGAAGGAGAATATTTGGGGCGGTTTTCCAACCTGCCGAGACAAACACCGGTGCAAATAGGTTTCCACAGAACAGATCCCTTGATACTAGTCAACCGCAGCCTAACTCTTCAAGAAATCGCTGTTCGGACTGTGAGATACACGCGGGGCGACATCTATCGTCTCATCATTCGAGCAGGTGCATTGATATGTGTCTCGGTTTTGATCCTCGCTGGCATTGTCTATTCGTATTGCGAACATATCGAGTTCGCAAAATCGCAATCAAATCAGATTATTTTCTATCGTGGCCATCCCGCTTTCCCTATGTTGGGCTGGCATCAGTTATGGAGTATTCAAACCGACAGCCTATACCTGCGAGAGGGCAGCCCCCTTCGCCAAGAGGGCGGGATAATCATTAGCGACTACGATAAGCCCGTCATTCCGAAAGTGGCGGCGGAGTTAAAACCGGGATTTCGTTGGGCTCTGCTTGATTCTCCTCAACAGCAATCTCAGATTGTTGATGACCTCAGGTCCGCATTGCAGGACAAGAACTTGGCAGAAGCGGTAATGGAGCAGCCCGACGCAGTTGAGGCTTTTGCAAACGAAGCCCAGGTTTCCGATATCCCTCTCCTTCTTCCTCTAATCAGCCCCGACCGAACGCCACGTATACGGGCGGCGGCTGCCGCGGCAATCATTACTCTGCAACCGACAGCTGCCGTCGATTTCCTGAAGAACAGTCATCTTAATCTCGATTATCAATTCCACCGGTTGTTGTTGCCTTTGATTCGCGGTTCGTGTACCAGCGAAGTTCACGGTTACCTTTCTTCACTGATGCAGCAGCAATCCGATTTTGCAGCCGTGAAGTCGCAATTTATAGATGCTGCCTTGCGTTTGGATTGTCACTTCACGCCACGAGAGTTGTTTGAGCTTCACGCGGCAGCATCCGGAGTCAGCCTAGAGGAAGATCGAGGCCTTGCCAGGTTCGTTGCGCTCCAGAATCTTCAGGGCTTCTGGGGTGAAACGATCTCGTATCTCCGAAAGCATCGAGCAGACATGGCGCCTCCCCTTCCGGTAGGGGAGTTGCAAATCTTGGGCGCTCTGCCGAAGGTCTCCTGCTCAGAAGTAATTGAGTCGTATCTCGATCATTTTTGGGAATTCACGCGACTTGCTGCCGCGGAGGCGTTCCTTCAACAATGCGGCAATCCGACGCAGAAAGTCCGCGCGATGTTTTCCAGCATTCCGCGCGAGCTATTGTTACAGATGGCTCACCAAAAAGCCGTTTCTGCTGGCGAGATCTTGACTCGGCTCAGTGCTGAAGCACCAGGCGATCTCCTTGATCGATTGACGATGCTGAAGGCGCTGCGGCAAATCGGTGATCGCCAAGCGGCGGCGAGTGTAGTGCAATATCTCGCAGCAGATCGGTATGACCTCGCCACTCGACTCGAAGCTGTAAGAACGTTGAGAGCACTTCACTACAGCCCGGACGCCGCAAGGCAATGGATGTCAGATGATGAAGACCAGGTACGGAAGGAAGCTTACCTGTGGTTCTGCGAAGCATCGCAGGAACCCTGCAAAAATCGGCTCTTCGCAGAGATTGGCAACGGCCGCGTGAAATTCTTACCGGAAATATTAGGTGAATTCCCGCTTTCGACAGAGGAGATACACTTGCTGGAAGCGAAGCTTCGGGGTGGCCCAGAAGAACGGCGGCAAGCGGCCGCTGTACTTGCGATGCGCAGCGACGCGGAGACCGCCTCCGATTTGCTTCGGTCCCCTGATGGGGACATACGCAAGAGCGCTTCCAATTATGTCGCGTATAATGCATCGTTTGCGAGCATTGTAAACAGAGTGCAAGAACTATCCGGCCCCCTCGACGTGCGTTACGTTATCAACCAGCAGTTACACGACCTTGATACGTTCTCTGCTGATGTGTCACGTACTCCACAGTGGGCACGAAGATGGCGCTGCGCCATGATTGTGGCCGCTCGGGAAGACCAGCCGCTTGCTCCTGGCCTTGCTCTGCGCATACAACCGGAGATTGGACCCGACGCTAGTCTATGGGAAGAACTTCGGAACTATCCGTAAACGGCGTGATGGGTGCTCGTGAATGATAACGTCCTTTACCGGGCTGGCAAGCTGAAAGCGTTTGGACACGTGCCCGGACAATCTGAATCGGTAAACGCTGGGCGACAAGGCAGGAGTGATCTCTTCGAAAGACAGCGCCGACCGAGGTCTGCGAACTAATCGAGGCGGCACAGGGCGAAGAAGCGCATGTGGAATACGGCCGATGGTGCGCCATGCGGAATCAGCACGAAGCATGGGCTGCGGGCAACCATGTCTATCTGCATCAAGGCATTTCGACGCATTTACGCTGAGAGCCGGAAGCGATTCGTTCCAGACGAAAAACAACGGGGTCAATTCGGTTTAGACGTGTTCGAATTGCGCTAAAGTAAAGGCCAGCCCTACCCTCTTTTCGAGACCGGTCGGCTCCATTTCAACACCCACCGCAATGGGTCGGAGGTTCAGATGGACGAACTCGATATGTGGATGGTGCAATCGCTCATCCGATCGAAAGGCGGTTCTTCAGGCACTTTATATGAACAGGGAAAGGACCGTAATCTCCCGCTCCAGGTATTGCTCGCCATCAGTGAGGATTTCCTTGCGACTACATTCGGAAAAGACAGCAAAGATGCGCATACGAAGCAGGCCGATGTATTCATGATCCAAGGTGGAGCACCTGATTTTTTTGTTTTGGCGGGCCTTGCGAATCCGGCGATCTGGTACAGCAAGACCTATATCGACAAATATCTGACATTTCGTGCGATCATCATGGCCGAAACCGGCTTTGAGCGCGGAACCGCCCATCTTTTCGAAACTCTGGGCAGCTTTTACATGTCGCTTGGAAACGAAGTATTTGCGCGAACTTGCTTTCTTCAGTCCCTTATCGAAATGCCGCCCCACACTGAAGATGCAGATTCTTACGACATCTCCAGCGAAGTCGCAAGCCGCTTCTGCTTTACTGACCAGCCTACACAAGGAGCCGAAGCAGCGATGGTCGCACTCTACTTCGGCTTAGCACACGAACTCGGGCATGTACACAATCCTAATGCCGTGATTGGCAAGGATGCGCAAGGGCATCCCGCAAATCTCGAACGCAAGGCAATTTGCGACGCTCTACTAAAAGCGGGCAAAGACATACTTAAGGCCGGCATGCTTGAGTACTCCTACGATCTCTGGAGCGAGAAAGCTGCCCGAGACTTTGATGATCCTAAATCTATCCTTAACATCAATAGTCTGAGGTCGGAGATCGTAGCGGACTGGGTCGGATTCCAGATTCTGCTCCGCTTAATGGAGTTTGTCTCGAACCGAAGAGCACGCACATACAACAAGAAAGCATTTGTTTCAGAAGTTGTCGTTGGACTCTTCATAATCCAACTTATAGAACAGTGCCGCCATCTTGCGAAAGATAACTTTACGAAGATCAGCGAGTTGAACGGTAAGGCAAGAGAGGCAAAGCTGTCCTCACTCTTCGTTCCTTTAGATCTGCTGGAAGAAGGAGATGATGACGTATTACGTACTGAACTTGCGCACCTGAACGTTCTCATAAGCTTTGCGGCCGTACACAGGGCTCGAGTTGACTTCCTGAAGCCAACGCTTACCACGTGCGTCCTCTTACACCTGTTCCCAGATACGTTCATGGTTCTCAGCAACGCAGTGGTTCCACGGGTCAGTCAAGCGGAACTGTCCCGGCGAGAGTCGGTTGCATCGTCAAATGTTGAAGGCTACTTTGGTTTCTACTTTGATTCATTTGCGAAGCTGTTGGCGCGATTCGAGGATGTGTCTTTGTTTGCAGCACACTTGATTACCGACTCACCCCCTCCGCCAGAGCTAAACCCCAAAGGCGCCGCAAACCTTAGCGATGCAATACTTGAAAATTTGATGCTTCATCTTGCACAATTAGAGGATCAAGGAGAACCGGAGAAGAAGAGAAGATTTGAGATACTCGGCCGACTCTCGGAATATGTGAGTATGGTTAGACGTCGTGGCATCGTGGATGAGACACTATTCAACGCGCATGACCACCTGTTAGGAACGAGCAATCACAACGAAGGGGAAGAGCGATGGAAGACATAAGATTCATGATTGTATGTGACAAGCGGGCTTTTGATTCCTTGAAGCCCGAGTTAGCTCGCATAGGCATAGCAGAACCCAGGACTAGTGACGTCAGAGGTCTCGGCGGAGAAGTCGTGGACTTCGTCATCGCAGGCACTGTTGCGGCTAAGGCGATAGCTGCACTGCTAGGTGTGATAACAGCAAGCATCAAATTGGGCAACACGATCCGCACAGTGAAAATCGACGACAAGGAGATTACGAATCCAAGTGAACGGGCCGTCGAAAAACTGAAGCAAGAAATAACTTCCTAGCAGCATCGTTGCGCCGGAAGTTGATGATCGGGTGCCAGCATGCCCTTTTAGCGCGCGGTTCTACCGTCTACCCGCGGTTAACGCCGTAGCATTTAGCTGCGCGAAAAAGTGTCCCAAACGGCTGCCGCTTGTCAATCCGGGTAGTAAATGATAAAGGACGTTATCGCCAACCTCGTGCACAATCTCCGAATTCTCCGAGTCCCATACTTCTCAGCTGCATGATCTGCGACCAAGACTTCCCAGATGCCCGTTTCTGGATAATCAGCGCCCGATCCGCCCTCGGGGATTCTTGGGGCTCCGGGTTTGTGCCCGTGTTTTCCCTATTTCGAAATGATGCAGGTGAAACGAAACGACATGCCAGTGCACTATCCATTAAGGAAACACTACCGTGTCTCGAGCGAGTCGACGCTTCTTAGTTCGATTGCACAGCTCACTATCAGTAAGAAGGAGAATTCAGTCATGAACAACGCGATAAGGTCCATCCTCTCCCTCTCCATTCCAGCCATGGCTGTCGCCCTCTGTATGCCCGTACTCGCAGTGGCTGCTGCCCCCAGCGGGCGAGTCGCGATTATGAATGCGCATAGCAATCTGTGCCTGAGCCCCGCTGGAGGAGGTCGTGACAAGAATGGCGAAATCGTCCAATTCACGTGTGACCAGGATCCGGCGCGTTTTTGGAGCTTTACGGTCGTGGAGGGCGACATCGTCGAGATCACGAACTTGAACAGCGGCCTCTGCCTGACCATCGCCGGCGGAAACACTGATCGGAACATCGTGTCTGTCCAGTACACCTGCGACAGCGATCCGTCGCGCCGCTGGCGCTACACTGTTGTTGACGGAGCAACATTCCGACTCGTGAACGTGCACAGCGGCCTGTGTCTCACGATTGCCGGGGGAGGAACCAGTAGAAACACCACTGCTGTCCAATTCCCTTGCGATGGAGATCCGTCGCGCGACTGGAAAATCAGCTCTGGGCGTTGACTCAGATTGAGGTGTCAACCGGGAGTGTAGCGTACGCTACTCAACGGACTCTTTGCGCAACCTGAGATTTCGTGGCGGATGTTGAGCTACGGCGCGAAGGAACAATCGCAGCAGCTTGGTGGCAGGTCATCTCGTTCCTTCCGTGTTACGGGAAACCGATAACCTGCCGTCGCTGTCAACCTTCCCAAGCGCTTGTCATTTCTAATCCGCCTATGCACGGATGGAAATACCTGAGCGGCGGGTAGTGCGCTTCCTGGGTAGGTGGTTTCGTGGCCAGCGTCGTCGAGCGCTCATCCGTTATTGGGGTTGTGAGACTAGCAGCCAGAATACTGCAAAAGAAGACGCGGAGAGCTGCGACGAATGATGAGGATGGATTTCGACCACGAATGAGCGTTGGGCAGGCGCGGCAAGTCGACGGTTCAGCGCTTTCGCTCGTCTAGTTCCAGGGTTGCGCTTCGGAACGCGTTTTGTCTGTGAACCTGTGCTTGACCGCCACGGACCGCAGTGCAACCCCTGCCCGACACCCGAGCGCCACACCTCAGGGATAGAGGATGCCCCAGCGTTTAGAACCAAGGAGTTATCTATGTATCACAAACTGTCTATGTCGTCCGCTCAATTACACCCGGGAACACTGCCTTCGAGGTTTCTGGCAAAGTGCCTGCTGGTCTTCGTCTCAGCCTTCCTCGTTGCAACGCCGCTGGCGAGCGCGGCAGACCCGCTCGGCGCGACCCTGCACAAAGACGGAACCACCACATTTCGCGTTTGGGCTCCGTTCGTTGACGGTGTCGCCGTTAAGATCAATGGAGGCGCGTTGGTGCCGCTGACCCGGGAGACGGGTCACACCGATCCCGCGGATACCACTTGGATAGGTACGGTGCCCGGCACCAAGGCGGGAGACCGCTATCGGTATGTCATTGGGCGCGGCGGCGTCACACGCGAATTCAATGATCCGCGGGCTCAACAACTGACCGGATTTGACCTGCCCAACGGCTTTGGCTTCCCGGGCAATGACAGTAAGCCCGAATCAGTCCTTGTGGACCCGAACTTCAGTATGCCAGCCTTTACCGAACCCACTTTCAATACCATGGTGATTTACGAGATGCACGTGGGTACATTTCGCAACACGTTCGCCGGTGCTGTAGAAAAACTGGACTACCTGAAGAATCTCGGCATCAATGCGGTGGAACTGCTCCCAATCACTCAGAATCCGCTGTTCTCCGACCACACTCCGGCAGACCACGATTGGGGATACGATCCCGTGCAGCTCTTCGCGATAAAGTCCAAATACGGCACGCCGCAAGAGTTCAAGGAATTCGTCAAACAATGCCATCAGCGGCAGATCGCCGTGATCGTAGACGTGGTCTATAACCATCTAGTCGACAACAGTCTGCTGAAAGAGTTCGGCGGTTTTACCACTTCGGAGATTCCCGGCGGAATCTTTCTATATGGTGGTGATCGCGCCAACACCGGCTTCGGTCCGCGCCCGGATTACGGACGGCTCCAAGTCCGGCAGTACATCAACGATAACGCGCTATTGCTGCTCCGCGACTACGGCGTCGATGGACTGCGGTTCGACGACACGATTGACATGCGCACGTTTGGTCCAGGACGAACAGCTAATAACGAAGGAGCGGAACTACTGCGGGAGATCAACTCGTCCTACCGCAACACCGACCCTAAGCAACCGAGCAAGATTACCATCGCCGAGGATTTGCAGAGCTCCGGAGATGTCACGCTGCAATCCGGCCCGATTGGTCTCGAATTCAACAGCCAATGGGATGACACGATGGTGAATGTCTTGCGCGACGTTGTCAGCAAGGTCAACGATTTGGATCGCGATCTTGGTGCGGTCAAGGGCGCGCTCGAAAAGAAAATGGCCAGCGACGTCTTTGCTCGAGTTGTCTACACGGAAAACCACGACCAGGTAGGTCATCCGCCCGGCCAGAACCGCCTGCCGACGTTCATCGATATAAACAACCACGAGAGCATTTTTGCCAAGAAGCGTTCCACTCTGGCGGCGGCGATCATGCTGACCTCGCCCGGAATTCCGATGATTTTTCAGGGTCAGGAGATGCTGGAGACTCGCGCTTTCGGGTTCAACACGGCGACCAACATGGATTTCAGCCGGGCGGAGGATGCGAACTTCAAAGGGATCGTTCAAATGTATCGTGATTTGATTGCACTAAGGCGCAATCTAAAGGGAAAGACTGGGGGCCTGACGGGCCAAAATCTGAACGTCTTCCACTTGGACAACGGCAATAAGACGCTGGCCTACCACCGATGGGAGAACGGCGGTGCCGGTGACGATGTCGTGGTGGTGGCAAATTTTTCTAACGTGCCCCTGCAGAATCTAAACATTGGCTTCCCGCGCCAGGGCCCATGGCATGTGCTGTTCAACAGCGGCGCGAACCTGTACGATCCCGGTTTCATTAATGGCGATAGCTTCGACACGACGGCCAACTCCGGTGGCAAGGACGGGCTGAACTTCAATGCCAACATGAGCGTCGGACCCTATAGCGTCGTGATTCTCTCACAATAGACAGGCTTCCCATTTCGTTGCCAAAGTTAGCGAGATGCTTTGGGAACTGCGACCAATTCCGTGCCTGTTTGGTCAATACGGCCGAATGCATTGAACGAGGCCGTATCGCTTGATCCGCTGAAGAACTTTGGACCTTCGGGCCTCCTGCGCTTTCGGCCGGTTGATGCGAACGGAGAGGGGGAGACTGGCAGTCGCTGGTGACGTTGGTCTGCCTGCCAACGCTTAAAGTTGCGCTGCCCCGACGCTTCGGACCAGCAATGCACCTTGCAGGGGACGGGTTTGTATCTGCTCGACTCCGTCTCAACGGACACCCAGTTTCAGCAGAGCACCCCGGTGCCCGATGGATTCGCTGGGTCGACATAGAGCGTGCCGCATCCCACTGGAACCGAGTTGTACGTCAGGCTGAGCGATGATCGAACTGCGGTAGACAAGTTGATTCTGCCAGTTGTGGCGAAGGAGTAATAAGAGGAGCGCTCTGGTAGAGGGGACGCGGCCAAAGCGCCGTGCGGTCAGCCACAAACGTCGGCTTCGAGGAACTGTGGTGCTGCTGTATGCCGCTCGGGGCCAGATCTCAGCGAAGCCCGTTTCTGGATAACTTCCGGTTGGCGAAGATCAAACGCCCCACGGGCTGTAGTTCTCAAATTGTGGGGTGCTGAGATCGAAATTCTGTCGGGCCTAACGTGCTTCTTCCGCACTACTTCATATCAAGCAGCGCAGCCATGGTTTCCACCCCGTCCCACAGATTCTGCAAGCGCAGGTTCTCATTGGCGGCGTGTTGATTGTCGTCATAGTTGGCGATGGGTACCGTGATGGTGCGAGTCTGCGCGGCGCGTTCCATCGCTCCCAGTGGCACGCTCCCTCCCATGGTGGGCAGCAGCACTACATCTTTGCGCGCGCTCTTCACTGCTTCAATTACCTCCCGGGCGATGGGCAGATCCATCGGCGTGCGCACAGCGTTGTAGCCTGCCTCATCGCGCACCACCATCGCAACCCGAAAATGCTCCAGTAGGATCTGCTGCGTGGGTTCGCGGTCCGCGATGAAGTAGCCGCGGGAACGAATATAGTCGACGACACGCTGCTGTTGCTCTCGCCAGTCGATGCCCACCACCAAGCGCAGATCCAGATCGGCGGTCGCGGTGGGCGGAATGACATTGGCGGCTCTGGCTCCGGTTTGGCCCGAGGAGAATCCGTTGATGTTCAGTGAAGGCCGGTTGATCAACTCAAGCAGATGCGTGCCTGCGCCGTCGACGTGCCCCAGCCAAAAGGCATTCATCAGCATGTGGTCGTTCGCCTAGCGCTTCTTTCTCAGCAGCAGAGAGCGGCTCAATTCCGTCGTAAAAATGCGGTACCAGGACACGGCCGTCTTGATCTTTCATCCCGGCGAGCAACTGCGCCAGCATCATCGCCGGGTTCGGGGCCCAGTTTCCGTAATGGCCACTGTGCAACCCATGGTGCGGTCCATAAACTGTGATCTCCAAATGCGCATCGCCTCGCGCTCCAAAAACCACCGTCTGTTCTCCGCTCTGATCGACCGGGCCGTCGCATACCAGCCAAACATCGCCGTGGACCGGATCGTGGTTGGCATTGAGGATCTGCTCCAGATGTGGCGATCCCGCTTCCTCCTCACCCTCCCACACGAAGCGAAGATTCGCCCGCAACGGGATACCGGCCGCCTTTAACGCATCGAACGCGGTAAGCTGCGCGAAGATCGCCGCCTTATCGTCGCCGGCAGATCGAGCGTAGATGCGCTGCTCGCCGTTTACTTCCCGCACAATCGGCGTGAAGGGCGAGCCGCCATCCCATTCCGACGGAGTAACTGGCTGTCCGTCGTAATGCGCATAGAAGACGATCGTATGCTGGGCTCCCGGCACATCGATCTTCCCGAAGACCACCGACGGCGCGCCGGGGAGAGAGAGCAGCCGGGAATCGATACCGCGTTTCCGCAGCCCTTCGAGGAGTACGTCGGCATTGCGCCTCAGGTTTGCCGGATCGGCGGCAACGTTTGGTATCGACAGCAATTCGCTAAACTGTTGCACGAGTTCCGCGCGATGTGCCGCGGTATACTCGCGGGCCGTATCCGGCGGCTTCTGCGCCGCTATCGCCGTTGCCAGACAAAGAAAAAACGCAGCCAGGTATGGAAGTTTCATAGGCTGACTATACAATGCGATTCGTGCAAATGTTCCTTGCCGGCGTTCCTGCAGAACCGGACATCCTCGAAGAATATGTGGACGAATGCAAACGAGGGCTGCAAGAATACGGTAGAGATTTGAATGAGAGCCGAAGGCCCCCACTTACGGGGATACGAACCCAACTTCAGGGCTGCTGTGAACGAACAGGCAAGCACTAACGCAGGATGCCGATATTTGCGTCGAACCCGTGAACTGCGCTCTTCGCGCCGGTGGACCACGGGACTTCTGCTGCTTCTGCCACTGACGGCCGTGATATCGATCCAGTTCGTGAGCGTCGCGAAAGCCGCGATTGTCGGAGGTCCATCTCTTTCCGCGGAGTCCTTTGGCGCCATTGAGCTTTCCTCTTGCAAATTGTCAGGCGTCCCACAACCAGCGCGGTGCGGTGTACTCGAAGTCCCCGAGAATCCCAATCGGCCTGCGGGGCGTCAGCTCAAAATCGGCGTGGCCGTGATCCCCGCGACCGGCGGGAAGTCGCGTCCAGACCCGATTGTCATATTGATGGGCGGCCCTGGTGAAGACGCGATCAGCGCAGCCGAGGTTTACGTCAAGCAGTTCACAACGCTGCGTCAGGATCGCGACATCCTGCTAGTAGACCAGCGGGGTACTGGACGCTCGGGCGCATTGAATTGCACTCTATTCTCAGCGCAAGAGGCTGCGGTGAGCCTACGCGATGTGTTCCCGCCTGCAGCCGTCGAAAAATGCGAGCAAAACCTTCGCGTGCGAGCTGACCTGACACAGTACACCTACGATCGCTTCGCCAACGACCTGGAACAGGTACGACAGGCTCTCGGCTACGGACCTCTGAACTTGTTCGGGGGCTCATATGGAACTCGAGCTGCGCAGGTTTACCTGCGAATGTACCCCAAGAGCGTGCGGACTGTGTATATGGGCAGTGTCGTTCCGCTCGATGCAGCGACGCCACTGCCGTTCGCAAAGACGGGACAAACTGCGCTCGAGAAGATGTTCGACGCCTGTGCCGGAGATTTCGCCTGCAACACTGCGTTCCCTAACCTGCGAGAAGAGTTTCGCCAGATATCTGCTCGCCTGTCCTCAGGATCCGTGCGCGTCACCGTACAGGGACAAACCGGCACCGTGCCACTGGATCGCGGTCGGGTTGCGGAATGGTTTCGCTCGAGACTTTATAGGCCCCGAAGCTCCACAGCCCTACCCTGGATGATTAATCGAGCGTTCCTTGGGGACTGGAGCCCGATTTCCGAGGGCGTTCTAGCTGATGCCAGCGATGACTCGCCCTTCAGCTTCGGTCTCTTCTTTGCGATTACGTGCAGTGAGGATGTCCGGTTTATCAGAGAAGCCGACGTCGCAGCTGAAACCCAGGGCACTTTCTTGGGTGACTATCGCGTGCGTCAGCAACAGGCTGCCTGCAAGTTTTGGCCTAAGGCCTCACTCCCGAAAGACTATCGCGAAATTCAGTCATCCGTGCCGACCGTGTTCGCCTCTGGTGATACCGACGGTGCTACGCCGCTATGGTACACGGAGCATGCCGCCAAGGGTTTCTCGCATCGCCTTGAAGTCGTGCTCCGTGGGCAGGGGCACACCGAGTGGAATGAATGCATCGCGAAGATTTATCAAGAGGTCGTCATTTCCGGCTCAGTGGGCGGGGGCACATCGACCTGCCCGCTGGTGCCACGACCGCCATTCAGATTGCAGTAGGTGTCGTCCTCATGGTTCGCAAGTTCACGGGCGTGTTCGCAATTGCGGATGGATAACGTAAGTGCTTTCTCGAACGCGCGTCCCAACACTCTTTGCTCCACACTCTTCCAGCTTCGCGCGTCCGATAAAGCACTTACGTCACCCGGGCCAGAAGTCGGTTTCGGGGACTCGAAGCCCGTTTCTGGACCACGAGGACGAAGAGCTGAGGGGGCTCCGGGACAACTCCCGCATTGTTGACGATTCGAGCCTTAGAACGTGCTAGAGAAAAGTGACCGTGCCGTATCCCGGGCTAACCGGCCATCCTCCCAACTACGGTCTTTTTGTCTGGTCATACACTTCACGGATGGCTTTAATCACGGTCTCCGGCTCGTCAAACTGGATGTATTCCGAACTATTGCGGGCGAAGATCTGTTTAGCGTTGGAAGATAGTCCGAGCCACCGCGCCTGAGCCAGCGTGGTCTCCTGCTCATATTTGAGGTGCTTCGGTGTGTCCGGAGGCTTACTCTCCAGGTGGCCCACACCGTGGTTTCCCGAGGTGAGAACGCGGATGGGGCGCGAGCCGAATGAGCGGCGGTGCTGTTGCAGATAGGTTTCGTCCGACGCTGTTTGTTCCATTTCTGAAGAATAAGCGTCATACATGCCAACCTTGGTTTGCGCAATCTCCAGCACTTTGGCGTTCAATTCCGGAGACCACTCTGCTTCCGGCAGGCCCCGAAAAAAAAACTGCTGAGCACAGGTCTGTTGCGGCCGGCCAAGCTCCGACGTTACCGGCAACGGCTTGTGCTCGGCAATCGCGTTACGACAATCGCGCAAGTCAGAAGGAATCCCAGCGTGTCCTCGATGTGCCTCTTCTCGCATCGCCTCCGGTTCAAGGTCGTCGGGATCGGCGTCAACCAATACGAGCCCCGCAACCTCGTCCATGTACAGGTCCGCAAACGTGCGCACGTTATCGCCGCCGAAGGCGGATCCCACCAGAATGTAGGGCCCGCCGATGCCGGCATGATGAAGCGCAGAGCGTAGCTCTTCGGCGATGTGCACACTGGTACGCGGCATGGGACCCGGTTCGCTAAATCCAGTGCCAGCACGGTCATAGCTGCAGGCGCGCGTCCATTTGGCGATCTCTGGCTGCACCTTCGACCACGCTGGCGCCCAGTCTCCCCAGCCGGAATCGAAGACGACCGTGGGCGAGCCGCTCCCCATGCAATAGAGATTGAGCCGAAATCGACCGGCGTCAACGAGCTGGCCGGGTTGCGCGTAAACGATGTCCGCGGGAGCGCTGCCGCTGCTCGCTACTTGCTGGCCGGAGACGGCAACTGTGGAGATGAGCACTGCTATAACAGCAAAGATGAGCGGCGCCAATAGAAACAGAATCCGTATTTGTCTCATCAAAGTTAACCCCTCAATTGGCTCGTATTCTGGAAATCGTGCGTGCGGTCAAAAACCACCGGACGCCTCACCGCCGCGAGTCCGGCGGCACCAAGTTGTTGGCGCGATAGTAGACGACAAGCTGGCCGTAGTGCTCGGCGCTGTGCTCGATGGCGAAGGTCCAGATGGCGGAGTTGTGGGCCAGCCGGTTCCCAAAGAATTTCGATGTTTTGTCCAGCCCGGCGTCGCCCTGCTCTTGAATCACTTGCGCTCCGTCCGCGACGGCCTCTTGCACGAACTTCACCACGTCGGCTTTGGTTTTGAAAACGTCTCGCGACGGATTGTCGCCCTCGCCGAAGTCGGGCCCGAGGTTTGATGCGGAAACTCTGCGTATCAAGACGTAATCGAGAGCGGCGGCGTGGAGAAGATTCTGAGCGAAGGTGCGCTCGTCCTTCTGCAGCTTGAAGTCGTACTTGTCTTCGGGAAAATCCCGGGCCATTGCGACGAGTTTGTTCCCGATCTCGTTCCACATGTCCAAGGTCTCGTCTGTTCGGGAACGCGCAGGACGCGGAGCTTGATTCTGTGTTTGGCCCTGACTTCCAAGGCACGTTCCGGCGAGGGCAAGCAATATCACAGCAGCCAGCGCAAGCCCACACCGCTTCGAAGATCGTTTCATCATAGATTTCTCCTCAGGTTGTTTCCCCCGAGTAGAGCGAGCGCTTCAACGTGAGGCAAGATCATTCCTCACCACGTGGCCATCCTTCATCGCGAATGGGCATCGGTGACGGTGAACGTCAGGCAATTGGGAAAGACGCTGCGCGAGTCGAGTGCGGCCTGCGCGGCGACCCTTGCGGAGTACACTCCGCGGGAAACCGCTAGTTCACGGTGAACGGCGCCGACGCCGTCACATTCTCCCATTCGATGAGCAGTTTTCCCTTGGCGCCGCCGGCGCCCGACAGCGTGATCTTGAGGGTTTCGACCGGAGCTGACGGCTTGCCCATGGTGAGCGAAGCGCGGCCCAGTTCGGTGGCCGGATCATCGGTGGTGGCGCCCTCGCGAATGCCGTCCGGTGATACCCCCACGCCCCAGATGTGGCGGGCGCCGGCCATCAGGGTTTTGTTGACGATCAGCTTCCACTGGCCGTTGTCGAGGTCGGCGTACAGGGTGTAGTCGCCCTTGGGAATGGCGAGGCCATTCAGGTCGAGGTCGGAGTCGGTGTGCAGAAAAGTGGCGTAATCGGCGCCCAGACGCCATACGCTGCCATCCGGCTGGAGCGCGCCGGCGCCGCCGAAAATGTGGCGACCCCTGACGGAGGGGGCGTGGTAGTAGATCCAGAGGTTCTTGCCGTTGATGGTGACGCTGGTTTCGGCGCCCGGGCTGGCGGTGTTCTTAGTGGCCAGGTCTTCCTTCTTCACCTGGGCGACGGCCAGCATCAAGCCGCTTAACAAAAGAGCACTCAATAGGATTCGTTTCATTTCCGATGTCGTTCCTTTCTCTAGGGAGTATGCAACGCGCGCCGAGGCCGCTCCCGCAGGGTTTACAAGTGGAAACGGCGCTTTTTAGGTTGCCTTGCCCTGTATATCGAAATGTGATATATCAAATAACGATATGGAAGTCAAGGATCGACCGCTATCGTCCGCCGCGCTTCATATCCTTCTCGCGCTCGCCGAGTCTAATCTGCATGGATACGGGATCATGCAGTCGGTCAAGCGGCAGTCCGGGGGGAATTACAGGTTGGGACCGGGCACGCTGTACGCCAATCTGGATCGCTTGCTGGCCAGCGGCTTGGTGGGAGAGAACGAGCGGCGACTGAAAAGTGGCGATACCAGGCGGGAATACTGCCTGACCCCCAGCGGGGAGCAGGTGCTGCGCCTCGAAGTGCGGCGCCTGCGGCAAGTGGTTGACACCGCGCGGACGCGGCTGGGTAAGTTGGATGAGAGGGGCGCATGAGTACGCGACTCTGCTTGCTATGGGCCTACCGCTGTTTGCTGCAGCTGTATCCCCCGGCGTTCAGAAAACGTTTTGCGGTGGAGATGCTGGAGTTGGCAGAAGCAGCCGAACCTAGGGAATGGCCGCTAATCTTCGGCGACACGAGCGTGGCGATCGTGCGCTGCTGGCTGCAGCCGGCGGGAACCAGTTCGACGGTGGTGCCCGCCGGGCAGGATGCTTACCTGGCGCTGGGGGAATCCGGGCTTGCGGCATCGAGACTATTGCAGGGTCTGGTCCTATCCACGGCGATCAT
>WNFF01005621.1_pt1 | contig 17274 bp, 14 predicted proteins | sample 5400441 | NCBI WGS metagenome assembly WNFF01 (sample SAMN13153345, study PRJNA577476) | soil metagenome | isolation source: 120 cm saprolite under Douglas fir tree site 2 hole 3 replicate 1 | place: USA:California | collected 2015-04-18 | reverse complement strand
AGCGGACGTGAGCAAGCCGCTGAAGGTGGCGGGAAAAGTGGGTTACGTGCTGCACTTCGCTTCGCCGGCGAGCCCGCCCGACTATTTGAAGCACCCCATCGAGACGATGATGGTGGGGTCCGTGGGCACGCAGAATGCCCTGGAATTGGCGCTGGCGAAGAAGGCGAAGTTCTTTCTGGCCTCGACGAGCGAGTGCTATGGGGATCCGGAAGTTTCTCCGCAGCACGAAGAATATTGGGGACACGTCAATCCCATCGGGCCGCGCGGTGTTTACGACGAAGCGAAACGCTTCTCCGAGGCGATGACGATGGCCTATCACCGTTATCACAAGGTGGATACGCACATCGTGCGGATTTTCAATACGTACGGGCCGCGCATGCGGTTGAACGACGGGCGGGCGCTGCCCAACTTCGTGCATCAGGCGCTGAGCGGCAAGCCCCTGACGGTTTATGGGGATGGAAAGCAGACGCGGAGCTTTTGCTATGTCTCCGACCTGATTGAGGGGATTTACCGGCTGATGATGTCGGATGAGCACCTGCCGACGAACGTTGGCAATCCGAACGAGATCACGATTCTGGAGTTTGCTGAGCGCATCCGGAAACATTTTGATAATGCGCCGCCTATCATCTTCGAGCCGTTGCCGCAGGACGATCCGAAACGGCGGTGCCCGGACATATCCAAGGCGAAACGGATTTTGAATTGGGAGCCGAGGGTAGGATTGGAAGAAGGGCTGAAGCTGACGCTGGCTTATTTTAAGCAAGTATTCGGCGAGAAATGAGAGCGAAGGGGATAGGGATTCGGAAAAAGAAGGAGAAGCGGCCCGCCTCCCCGACAAGAGTCGGGGTGAACGCCAGGCCCTTACAACGACGGAGAAGAACGGGTCTAAAGACCCGCCACCACAAAATCTCAAAAAAAGACGCGACTCGAAAACTACTCGCGGCCGAAGGAGTAGTACTCGAAACCTTTTTCGCGCATGGCTTGCGGGGTGTACAGATTGCGACCGTCGATCACCAGTTTGCGCGCCATGACTTTTCCGGCGCGATCCCAATCGAGTTTGCGGAAAACGTCCCATTCGGTGCAAACGAGCGCGGCGTCGGCGTCCTGCAACGCCTGGTAGGGATCCTCGTGATAGTGCACTTGCGGAAAGAGGGTTTTCGTGCGCGCCATGCCTTCCGGATCCGTGGCATGCACGGACGCGCCTTCTTCGAGCAGACGCTTGACGACTTCCAGAGCAGGAGCAAAACGGATGTCGTCGGTATTGGCTTTGAATGCTAGTCCGAGGACGGCGACGCGCTTGCCTTTCACGACCCATAAAGCCTGGTGAATTTTTTCAAAAAAGCGGTCGATGCGCTGCTTGTTGACGCGTTCGGTGGCTTTCAGTATGTCGAAGTCCACCCCAATTTTGGAAGACAGGTGAATGAAAGCCTGGACGTCCTTGGGGAAACAGAAACCTCCGTAGCCGAGTCCGGCCTTGAGGAATTGTCCGCCGATGCGCGCGTCGAGTCCCATGGCGTGGGTAACTTCCTCGACGTTGGCGCCGATTTTCTCGCAGAGATCGGCAATCACGTTGGCATAACTGATTTTCAGCGCGAGAAAAGAATTGGAGGCGTGCTTGATGAGCTCGGCGCTGTTGATGGTAGTGACGAGAAATTCGGCTTTATGGCCCGGGGGGCAGGCCCCATTGTGCACGGGGCAGCGAAAGTTCTTCTCGAGAATCGGACGGTAGATTTCGCGGAGTTCCGCGGCGGAAGAGGGATCCTCGACGCCGACAACAATCCGGTCCGGGTGGAAAAAATCAGCGACGGCGGTGCCTTCGCGAAGAAATTCGGGATTGGAGGCCACGCGGTGTTTCACACTGCTGATTTTGGAATAGGCGGAGAGGGCGCGGCTGAGTTCGAGACCGGTGCGCGCAGGGACGGTACTCTTTTCGATGACGAGCTTGGACGTTCTTGCTTCGGCGGCGATTTGGCGGGCTACGTTGTCGATGGCGGAGAGGTCGGCCTCGCCGGAATCCTTCGGCGGCGTTCCCACGCAGATGAAGATGGCGTCTCCGGCGCGGATGGCTTCAGCGGCGTCAGCGGTGTAAGAGATCCGTCCGGCTTTGTGAGCGGAGGCGAGAATCTGGTCGAGATGATGCTCGTAAATCGGAACGCCGCCAGCATTTAGCTTGGCGATGCGTTCGCGATCGATGTCCGTGCAGACTACTTCGTGACCTGCTTCAGCAAGACAAGCTCCGGTGACCAAGCCGACGTATCCACAACCGATGACGGAAAGACGCAAGACGAACCCTCCCAGTGACGAGCCCCAAAGGGCAGAACCCCATGCGAAGCTGGATCTTATCGGGTATTGTGAATGATTCGATTCGGGGAACAAAGCGTTTCATCGAAAGTTGTTGCCATCAGCGCCCGGCTTTCTTTGTTTTCGTTTTGGACTGATGGTCCCGAAATCGTCATCAGGAACGAAGGAGCTAACTTCTGACCGCTTTTCCCATCAGCAAGCCGCGCAGCCCCAGAAGGACGAGACGAGGCTGGCGGCGCACCACGTTCCACAATAAACGAGTGGACTCATCGCGGTTGATTTCGCCGAGCGATTGGCGCGTTGAAGCGTCCAGCAGATCCACCAACTGCGAATAGTCCTTTTGTGCAAAATGGTGAAGCGCGCGGCGGATCAGCCAGTGCGTGCCTAATTCGCGCCGCAAAGCGGTAAGCTCGCGGCTTTTGCCATTTTGCAGAAGGGCTTGCGAGACGCCGAGCGCGCCGCGAAAACCGGTAACGATTCCACCGACGGTCGAAACTTTGACCTGTGCCGCCGCGTCACCCACCAGATAAACTTCGCCATTGCCGATTTGCCGGCGCACCGGCACCCATCCGCGGTAGACCGGGATGCGCGCACCTTGCCATTCGAGCGGTTCCAAATGCTTCTTCTCGAGGAAGCGTTCGAAGCAGCGCTTCGTGTCACTGCCGTGTTCGCCAATTACACCTAGCGCGGCGCGTTCCGGCGATTCGGGGATCAACCAGTAAAAATAAGGCGTGTCATCCGGCACGAACCAGACGCGAGTCGTGTCGGGAGGGCAGTCTTTCGGCAGGCGCACGATGGCTTGAACGAGGGGCACCGTTTCAACGGGTGGCCAGCCGGAAGCGCGTGCCACGCGGCTCGCGGCGCCATCCGCGCCAACCACGCTATCCGCGTGCCACTCCTCGCGCTTGCCGCCGGAATCAACTTCCAGCCGTAAGCCGCGCGCATTCGGACCGATGCCCAGGAAACGCGTATCGAACGATAGCGTTGCGCCGGCTTGTTGAGCTTCGCGGGCCAGCGCTGGAATCAGGCGCGAGCGCTCAATGATGAGATCGGGCTTGGTCAGCGCGACCTGCGCGGAGCGGCCGTCCGTGAATAACTCAAAACGGCGAATCTCGTTGATGATGCTCTCACGGGAGACGGTCCCCATTTGGGTGCGGAATTGATCCGTTACAATCAGCGTCCGACGCGCGGGCTCGAATTGCGGCTTTGATTCCAGCACCCGCACGCGCCGGCCGCCGCGCGCCACACTCGCGGCGGTAAAGAGCCCTGCGGCGGAGCCTCCAACAACAATAACCTCGCGGTCCCCCTGCCCGGACAGAGGCGGTGCTTCTGTGTTTTCCACAGTTTCCATACTCTCCAAAGACGCGCGTTCCCCGAGAGCTTTACTCATCAAGGTAACCACGCCAAAAAATTTACCTTCTTCCCGCTCGACCCGTGTGGGAATGCTCAAGGTGTGGGTCAGTGGGTGCCCGGTAAGTATAACGAATCCATTATCGAGGGCCAACTTGCGTAAAGATCAAGGTCGCGATGGAGCATGCTTTCGAAATGGACGGTTGTCTCAGGAGGCGGGAGAAGTCTTGCGGGCCTGGCGTTCGTAGGGCGCGCGCTCAAGATACACAACCCCCGCAAGAATTATGCAGAGGGTCAGAGCCCCAACCAAGAAAGCCGCTCCCGTCGAAAGATACCTGACGAGCACGGCTCCTCCTCCGCCGATGGCGCCGAGCAGATACAGCGTCAAGACGGCGCCGCGATGTCCCAGGCCAAGATTGGAGAGGCGATGAGCGGCGTGATCCTTGCCGGGCGTCGTGAAAGGTAGCAGCCCACGCCGCGAGCGGGAAATCGTGACCAGCGTAGTGTCAAAAATCGTCACGCCGAGGATTAGAACCGGAGCAAGCCACGCGGAGAGATGGCTGGCGTTCTCCAGGCGCAGTTTTAATGCCAGCGTGGCCATTAGATAACCGAGAAACATGGCGCCGCCATCGCCCATGAATATCTTCGCGGGCTTGAAATTCCAACGGAGAAACCCGGTGGCGGCGCCGAGAACGGCGGCCGCCAGCACGGTAACCAGCGTCTGGCCGTTCAGGTAAGCGAGCATGGCGAAAAAAACAGAGGCCATGGCCGCGACCCCGGCGCATAGGCCGTCCATGTGGTCGAGGATGCTGAAGGAAGCGGTAATTCCCACGACCCAAAGAACGGTGAGAGCGCCATCCAGGAGGTCCCCGCCGCGCCCGCCTACCAACACACTGAAAACCTGCGCGCGAATTCCGCTGATCAGCAGGATCGCCGCCGCCAGCGGCATGCCCATAAACAGTTTGACTTGATGATGGAGCAGGCCGCGGTCGTCGAGGATGCCAACACCCGCGACGAGCGTCGCCCCGATAAGGATGCCCACAATTTGAGCGCGCGCCGGTCCATTGAAAGCAAAGAGCACTGCGATCACCACGGCGGCGTACATCGCAAGGCCGCCAAGGAGCGGGATTGGCGTGAGATGAACTTTGCGCGGCCCCGGCAAGTCGACCATTCCAACGCGGAGGGCAAGCGCGCGCACAGGAACGACCAGCATTAGGGATGCAAATAGTGCAATGAAAAATGCGAGCAGGCCTGCGGCCATGCAACCTCGTTTATCAAGCGAGTCGAATCCGGCCAGGCCGAAGAGGGAGGTGACTCACATGATTCTCGCCGGGTTGGGGGTCCGGCTCCCAAGTCGAGCTAAGAATGACTGCCCCACGCAGCCTAAACACCATACTGCGATTTTAGTTTCGCGGCAATCGGGATGATGTTTTTGGTGCGCGAGTCATTTGTGGGACGCCGGCTCAACGTTCCGTCAACATTCGAGTGAAGATGCGCTTAACTTCCTCCTTGTCCCGGGAGGCGTAGTACCAGTCGATGGTGCGCTTGAGGCCTTCGCGGAAGAGAACTTTGGGTTCCCAGCCGAGAAGTCTTTTGGCGAGAGAATTGTCGGCCACACGGTTGAGCGGGCCGGTGGGCATATCTTTGCGGAGCTTGATCTCGGCTTTGTGTCCGGTGAATTCGCACACCATTTTGGCGCAGTCAATCACGCGGATTCGCTCCATCGTTCCGAGGTTTATTGCTGTGCCGTCGTGAATCTTCTCTCCAGCCAGAATCGTACCCTCAACGATGTCATCAATGTAAGTCCAGTTGCGAATCTGGGTGCCGTCGCCCCACACTTCGAAGGGGTTTTGTCCGAGGAATGCGCGGGCAATCATGGCGATGACCGCGTGATTCTCTACGCCACGCGGGCCATACACGGTGAAATAGCGGCAGGAAGCGGCGCCCATTCCGTGTTCCTTCGCATAAGCTTGCAGCGTGAATTCGCCCATTAACTTGGCCCAGCCATAGGTATTGTCGGCATCGTTCGGGCCCTTGGTGAGGTCTTCCGTGAGATAGATCTCTTTCTTCGTGTCCGATTGCAGAAAATTGGGGTATACGCAGCCGGAAGAAGCAAACACGACTTTTTTCACTTTGGCTTTGAGCGCTTCGGCAAAGACCAAGCCGTCCAGAAAAAAGTTCGACGCCGGGCCCGCCTGGTGGAGATCCACGTAACCGCGGCCGCCATGGTCTGCCGCGAGATGGAATACCGTGTCGACGCCCTGCATTGCTGCGCGGGTCACCCCCGGTTCCCGCAAATCCGCTTGGAGAAAATCGACTTTGCCCGTCCCGAGATGCTGGCGAATGTTGCCGAGATGGCCGCTGCTCAGGTCGTCCACGATGCGAACTTTTTTCGCGCCACGCGCCAACAATTGATCGGTGAGCGTCGAGCCAATGAACGACGTTCCGCCGGTCACAAAAACAGTCTTTCCCGCCCAAAAGCCATCCGCTGTCGTCACGCTGAAGTTGCCTCCCTGAATCTCGAATCAGCCGTCAGGTGTTCGATGATTTTCACGAATTTTTGCAATTCTTTGACTCTATCATAGTCAGGAGCAGCAGCTCGCGCCGCCTCGCCCATGGCTTTTAACACATGCGGGTCTGAAGCCAGAGTGCGCACCGCGGTGACAACTTCTGCGGGCCGGTCCGGATCTGCAGCGACGGCGAAGCCCCGCTGAATCCCCAGCGACACTGCGTCCGTCTCTTTTGGCGCCACCGCGACGATTGGTTTTCCCGCTGCCAGTATCCCGTACATTTTGCTGGGCACCACCACGCCTTCCAGGCCTCGCTTTATGGTAATGATGTGGGCATCGGCGGCCGCGAGCACCGACGGAATCTTGCGCGCCGGGAAAAAATCCAGAAAACGTATATTGCCGGAACCTGCGGCAGCCGCTTCGACTTGCGAGCGCTGCGCGCCGTCACCTACGAACACGAGCCCGACCCCTTCGTTCGCAAGATTGCGCGCGGCGGTGACCAGCGTGTTCCACGCGCCATAGAAGCCCAGGTTGCCGGCGTGCAGAAGAACAAATGAAAAATCTCCACGAATCGCACGGACTACTTCGGGATCGGGGGCCGGGAAGGGCGTATTCTGCGGGAGGATTTCGGTTCCATCGCGGACGACCAGCACCCGGGCAGGCTCCACACGTTTTGCGATAATGCGCGCGCGCATGTCGTCTCCGAGAACGATGACGCGCGTGGCCCGGCGCAGCGCCCAGCGATGGAGTTTTTCCCAGACTCTCGCAAGCATGCCGGGCTCAACGATCGAGCCGCCCACGGCCATGTCTGGATACAGGTCCCGGATGTTGTAAACATACGGCTTGCGTTTCAACATAGCCACGATCGCGCCAACGATTCCTTGAAACGGAGGATCAGTCATTGCCACAACCACGTCACAGGTTACAAAGAGAGAGCGCGGAATCGCGAGCGCAACGTAGCTGAGATAATTCACCACGCGTTTTTTCATTTTGAAGCGCGGAAAGTCGGTCGAACCAGCCCGAATGATGCGTGCCCGGCCGGCGATTTCCGTTTGGTACGGCCGCCAAGCGCGCCGTTCAGCGGGATCATAGGACGGCCGCCCACACAGCACCGTCACGCAATGTGAAATAGAAAGTGCTTCCACGACGCCTTGCGCCATCTTCGCAGTCGCGGAAGTGTCTGGCGGAAAATAAAGATTGAGCAAAAGGATGCGCACGAAAAGATTGTACAGAGTGCCGTCGCTGTACGGGGCATGGCCGCCTGGCGAAGTTAGGCGGGTTTCTTAAAAATTGGCGCAGCCGCCCGGGCCAACTCATGAGCGGTCGGCTTCTTCTTCGGCGGCTTTTTGACTTCGCGTTTGCCTCTGTCTTTGTTTCCCATGTTGGATAGATTGCCACAAATTGCTAGGCCTGGCTAGTGGCCGTGAATTTCAAGCTGGACGATTAGCACTTAAGCGCGCGAAATGAGGAAATCGCCGAGGACCAGGGCATCCATCTGGGTGCGGAGGAAGCAGTCAATGCCCTCTTCTGGGCGGCAGACGATGGGCTCGTTGTCGTTGAAGGAGGTGTTGAGCACGACGGGTACGCCGGTGAGATCGCGGAAAGCGGAGATGAGCGCGTGATAGCGGGGATTGGCTTCGCGGGTGACGGTTTGCAGCCGGCCCGTGCCGTCGACATGCGTCGGCGCCGGAATCTTGCCGCGCTTTTCCGGACGCACGGGGTAGGCCAGGGTCATAAAGGGCGACGGGTGCGACTTCTCAAAATATTCCCCGGTGTTTTCCGCGAGGATGGAAGGCGCAAACGGGCGAAAAATTTCCCGGTGCTTGATCCGGCGGTTGAGAGTTTCCTTCATTTCCGCACGGCGCGGATCGGCGACGATGCTTCGATTACCAAGCGCGCGCGGGCCCCATTCGGCGCGGCCCTGGAACCAGCCAAGAATTTTCCCATCCGCGATGATCGCTGCTGCACGCATGACGAGTTCTTCTCCGCTCAACTCGGCGACGGAATACCCGCCCTGCGCCAGGCCGTTCGAATCCATCGCGCGGCGAATCTCTTCGCGCGAATAACCCGGCCCCCAGTAAGCGTGGTCCATCACAAAGGAGCGCGGCTTGCCGAGCTTCTGGTGCCACACGTAATACGCAGCGCCGACCGCCAAGCCTGCGTCCCCAGCCGCCGGATGAACGTAGACTTGCTCGAATGGCGTCGAATCAAAAATTTTCCCGTTCGCCACGCAGTTGAAAGCCACGCCGCCGGCAAGACAAACGGCTTTGAGCCCGGTTTGCTGGGCAAGTTTTTTCAACATGCCGAGATAAACCTCTTCGAGCCGCACTTGCAGCGAACAAGCAAGATTGCGGTGCCGGTCCTCCAGCACTTGTTCTGGAGTACGAATCGGCCCCAGGCGCCTCGCCATTTCATCCGAGAACATTTTGCCGAGCGTCGGCGTCTTGTCTGCTTCGGCCCAGGACATCTCCGGGCCGGTGCGGTGATGCAAGAAGTAATCAAGCCCTAGGCGAAAGCCGTTTCCGTTGGAGCGGCTATCAAATCGCAAAATGTCGCGGAAAACGTCCATTTGTTCCGAGTGGCCGTAAGCGGCGAGTCCCATGACTTTGTATTCGTCACCGAATTTTAGGAAGCCTAGATATTGCGTCACCGCGGTGTAAAACAGTCCCAGCGAATGCGGAAAAGGCACCGCGCCATCAATGTCCATGCGGTTGCCAGCACCGGCGCCCCACATCGTGCTGGCGAAATCACCGAGTCCATCAGCAGAGAGCAGCGCGGCGTGTTCGAACGGCGAAACGAAGAAGCTGCTCGCCAGATGCGCCTGGTGATGTTCGATGCGGTGAAATTTTGCTCCAAGCTTCTTGGGATCGGCATCAAAGGCCGCCGCCAGCGCTTCCGGAATACCCGTGAATTTCGTGAGAACTTTGAGGCGCTCCCGCGCGAACGACGGCATGCGCAGCGCGTAAAAAAGTTTTGTGCCCAGCCTCGCGTATGGATTTCGCGGTACGGCAACGTGATCAATGTCCGACAAAGTGAGGCCCGCTTCCTTCAGGCAATAGCGGATCGCCTGCGCGGGAAATCCCGCGGCATACTTCACGCGATTGAAGCGTTCCTCCTCGACCGCGGCGATCAGCCGGCCGTCGCAGACAATCGCCGCCGAAGCGTTCCCGTGGTACGCATTGATTCCCAGAATGTTCATCGCGTAATTTGTCAGTGTACCTCAGCCGCGAGATTATGCGGCGAGGTGCCGGCGGCACCACTCGTTCAGCACATACAAGGACCATGGGCGCGACCAGCTGGTTTTCCCGGCAAGAAAATCCGTCCAGACCGAACGAGCGCCGCCCGGGCGAAGATAAGGCGCCAGCAACGGCGCAGGGTCCGCGAAGCTAGTTTCCATGCGCGCACGCAGCGGCCCACGCAACCATTCGTCCCACGGCAGGGTAAAGGTTCGCTTCCGCTGTCCGAGGATTTCCCGCGGCAGCAAATCGCCGAGTGCTTCTATCAGCAGCGCCTTTTGTGCGCCGGGGCGGCGGCGCGCCGCCTCCGGCAGCGATGCGACAAATTCCACCAGCGGCGTATCGAGGAGCGGCACGCGAACCTCCAGCGATCGCGCCATGCTCACGGAATCCGTGTCGCGCAGCAGCGTGCTGACCATATAATTGCGCATCTCCAGCCAGGAAACTCCGGCAACCGGCTCGAGCTTGCGCGCTTCATCCGCCGTCCGCTCGAGCCAGCCGAGCCAAGTCGGTTCGAGCGTAACACCGTCAGCGCCTACAGTACTGGGGCGAAACCGCGGCTCGATGATTCGTTCGAGCTGCCCCGGAGGGAAAAGCGCGCGCGTGAAAAAGTACGGATGCGGCAAAGCATCTGGATGAACCCAAGCCGCCGAAACTTTGCGCGCAGCGTCCGGTGCGCCCTGGCGCCTGGCCAGGGCTGGTAGCCGGCGAAAAGTTCATCCCCGCCCAGTCCCGATAGAGCCACTTTCAGACCGACTTGTTTCGCGGCCCAGGAAACAAAGTACGTGTTGATTCCGTCCATGGTGGGCTGATCGAGGGCGCCAAGAGCTTCGTCCAGCGGCGAGAGAACACTCTCTCCGGTCAATGGCACTTCGGTGTGCTTCGTTTTGAATCGATTCGCCGCCAGCCGCGCGAGCCCCGCTTCATCGAACGCCGTGCCCGGAAAAGTCACGGTGAAGCTCTCGATTCCGCTCCGCGCCTGAGCGGCGAGCGCTGCGACCGCGCCAGAGTCCAGTCCGCTCGAGAGAAACAAACCCACCGGTACGTCGGCGATGAGATGCGCGCGCACCGCATCTTCGAGAAGCGGCCGTAGCTTTTTCGCGGCTGAAGAGAAATCGCGCGGTTTACGCGGATCGCGTGCCGCGGGCGAAACCGCGGGGTCCCACCAGGGCCGTGCGCGCGGCGTGCGCCGCCGCTCCGGCACGTGCAGTAGCATGCGATGTCCCGGGGGAAGGGAAAATACTCCCTCCAGAAGCGTTACTGGCTCCGAGACGCTGCCAAACAGCAGATAAGCGGTGACGGCGTCTTGCGACAGGCGCTTGGGAACGGCCCCCGAAGCGAGCAACGCGCGGACCTCCGAAGCGAACGCAAAACCCTCGGGCGTTTGCGTGTAATAGAGTGGCTTGATGCCCAGCGGATCGCGCGCCAGAAAGAGAATCGGCGCCGTGGCAAAACGTCCGCGAAGATCAAGCAGCGCGAAAGCGAACATGCCCCGCAGCTCGGCCAGGGCGTCTTCGCCCCACTCTTCCCACGCGTGAACGAGTATCTCCGTGTCCGACTGCGTCGCGAAACGGTGACCGCAGAGTGACAGACGTTTCCGCAGGTCGGGATAGTTATACAGCTCACCGTTGAAGATGACCGCAACGTCCTTGCTTTCGTTCCAGACGGGCTGGTGGCCGCCGGCCAGGTCGATGATGCTTAGCCGGCGCATTCCGAGCGCGAGTCCGGGAGCCCGGGCATCGCGGGTAAGGAATCCTTCTTCATCCGGACCCCGGTGACGCATCGCCGCGGTCATTGCCCGCACGCGAGACTCGGCATCCGCATTGCGCGAAGCGAAGACGACGCCGCATATACCGCACACGCTACTGTTTGATCTCCGGCGCGGAGAAGAAGGTGGCGCCGGCACGTACAACATTCTCCCGCACGTGGAAGAGCAGGACTCTCAATCGGCGGTCCGCATACCAGGCAAACCCGGCGCGCAACAACAAGAAAAACAATGTCGCCCCAGCGGAGAGTACGAGATAGAAAAACGATTCGCGCTCCAGGAGCAGGCTCCAGTCGACTACTTCATCCCATCCCGGGTAGATTCTGCCCAATAATTGCCTCAGATGCAGCCCATCGAGGGGCAATCGCGCCAGTCGAACATGCGCGAACTGGTCGTAATTGTACTCACGCGGATAGTTCGGGATGAGGCTGATGGCCTCCGCAAACACGGCAGGATTCCGCAGATCGCTGCGTGTCAGATAGCGGCCCTCCGCATCCTTCATGATGACCCGGTAAGCTGGATCGACGATAATCCAGCGCTCGCCGATCAGCACCTCCGCGACAACGTGCTTCGTGCTGCGGTCCGGCGACAAGAGCAGCAGGCGGCGAACTCGCAGATCTGAGCTTCGCGCCAAATTCAAGAAAGCGTTCGTGGCTGTACCGCAGACGTTCAGCAGTTGTTTGTTAGTGAGCGTCACTTCCGGATCGCGCTTCGAGAGTGTGTCCGGATTCGCCGCGACGGCCCGAGATGGCTCGTCCCGCATCCAGTTCAGAATGGCCTCGATCTTTTGTTCCGCTGGCAGCGAATTGGGCACGATCGCGTCAGAGAAGCCGTCAAGATACGACCGCACGGAGTATTCTCGCTGGCAGCAGTACAGCATTAAAACGAACGCGGCGGCCAGCAGTAGGTTGCTGCTCCACCAGAGGACACGAAAAGTCCGATTTTGACGAGTTGTCAAGTGACTACCCCACACGTTTAGATTCTGCGCTCACCGCCCGTTGTGAGACAAGCGTTGCGTATAAAGTTTCCATGTCGCCAACAGGCCCTTCCCATCCCAGACGCGACGTGACCTCCGCACATCCTGCTGCCAACCGCCCGCGTAGTTCCGAGTCGCACAGGATCCGTTCAAGCGCTTCCAACAACGCCGCCGCGTCGTGACGTACCACCAGCCCGGCCTCATCCGCGAGCAGTGGCGCAATTCCGCATTGTTCCGTCACGATTACCGGAGTCCCCGCAGCCACCGCCTCCGCCGCTGTATTCCCGAAATTCTCGTTCTGCGAGGGAAGCACAAAAACATCCGCATCTCTATACGCCGCCCACTTGACCTCGCCAAAAACTGGTCCCGCGAATTGAACCTTCGTTCGAACGCCCAGCTGCGTTGCCATGTGGTCCAGTTCTGTTTTTACGCCGCCCTCATCAGGCCCGGCGAAGACCAGCGCCATTGGTATTCCTGTAGGGCGCTCTGAAAGTTCCGCGAATGCCCGCAGGAGCAGGGCGGGGCTCTTCTTGATAGAAAGACGTCCCAGGAAAAGAACAAGTTTCGCATCATCTGAAATACGGTGCGCCCTTCGAAACGTGCCTCGTTTGGGCCAGGTCGCCGGCGCCTCAACGCCGTTGCGTCGAAGCACCACCTTCGTGCGAGAAAGACCACCAGCAGCCAGCTCATCGGCTTCCTGTTCCGAAGTGGCGATCACCGCGCTTGCTCCCTGGAGCAATTGTTTTCCCCAGAACGCATGGTACATGCGTTTCAGCCAGAGATTTCGCACAATTGGCACAAACATCCCGATGGGTTCGAGCACGTACGGCAAGACTCGTTTGCGGCTGGCCGCGGCCACCGCCGGACCCAGCAGATCGTAGAGTCCGAAAATGTGTACCACGTCGAAGTTCTGCAGCCGCGCCCGGCAATAACGCTTGACCGCCGGATTCCAGCTCACCGTGTGGTAACGCATCCACGTCGGCAGATAGATGGCTTGCACGCCTTTCTCATTCTGTCGCCAGCCAAAAGGAGACCGTTCCGCCGTGATTTTTTCTCCCTGCGCTTGCAAGCGCTTTTCCAGCCCCCAGTCGGCTGTGAGAACCGTAACCTGGTGGCCTCGCCGCGCCAGGCCTTCGGAAAGCGCGCGCACTTTCACCGGGGGACCGCCGAATTCGAGAAAGGGAGCGTACGTTTCCGTGACGTTCAGGATTCGCATTGTTCGCGCAGGATTTTTTTCAATGATTTGGCGAAGATATTAAAGCGAAACTCGTGCTCCACGCGTTGGCGCGCTCGCGCGCCCATCTCCTTCGCATGGACAGGGTCGGCCAGCAGCGCCTCGAGCGAAGTTGCCAGTTGAATCGGATCGCCGTGCGGCACCAGATAACCGGTGACGCCATCCTGAATCACTTCGGGTGCGCCCCCATGAAGGCCCCCGATCACCGGCTTGCCGCACGCCATGGCCTCCAGATACACCAGCCCGAACCCTTCACCCCGGCTCGGTAAGGCAAAAATTTCGCACGCGGAGTAGCACGCGGCAAGTTCGGAGTAGCTTAATCCAGTCAGGAAATGCACGTGGCGGTTTACTCCGTTTTGCTCCGCCAGATCCTCAAGCCACGCGCGGTCGTCGCCCGCGCCTGCGAACAGCAACTGCACTTCTGGCCTTTGCGTTAGCAGCCGGGGCAGCGCCGTGATCAATGTGTCCATGCCCTTGTACCGTTCCGCCGTCAGCCAACGTCCCACCGTCAGGATCACGCGTCCCGCGGGAAAATTCGCCGGCAGCGCGGGATGCGAGCCCGGGCTGATCAGCGCTTCGAATTGCGGATCGAGCGCCCACGGCAGGACGCGTATCCGCTCGTGTGGCACTCCTTGCTCGGTGGCCACGTGCTCCGCTGTGTCTTTGCTCGGCGCGAGGATCAGATTCGAATGCTGCAGCGCCCACCGCCGCAATCCCCCCAGCGGCTCCCAGACGTCCACTCCGTGCGCGCAGACGATGCTCTTCATCCCTGGCGCCACCATTCGCATCGCCTGCACCACGGGTCCAAGATTCGGGTGCCCGGCCAGAACCACTTTTGCTTTTCGACGCGCTGCTTGGAGCGCTGTCACCGTGAATCGCCCCTTGGCGCGATCGCACCCCGTGAACACGAATTCGCGCCCTCCCAGCGTCATCCGGTGCAGCTCCGGAGAATCATTCAAGCTGAGCAGCCGGCAATCCATCCCGCGGCTGGAGGCGAATTCCGTGAGCACCGCCGCCAGGTGGCGGCCAGCTCGCTGCACCCCGCCGGGTGCGTCCAGTTCTGGGAAGAGGCCAATGACCACGGGCAGAGTCTGCCAAGCGCCGCGCCCAATGGCAAGTCCAGATGCAGCCTGGTGTTACAAACGCCGGCCCGATCGCCGGCTTTAGGGTGCCGGACTCGTTCGTTGGCTGCTTAAAGTTTCAGAAACCGCGCGGCTGAGAAGGCTTGTGATCCGGAGGCGCAGGCGCGGCGCTGGAAGAATTTTTTCCGGTTTGAAATGCTTCTTTCTTTAGCTTCATGTCTCCGTCAACGTACGCGGTGAAATCCGTTCCTTGTGTGAAAACCACATCTTTGCCGGAAGCCAAGGGAAGAATCGCTCCAGCCGAGCTGTTTGAACCCGAGCCCTCCTGGTAAGAGCGGACCGCCGCCTTTTCGTCGTCCCCAAGGCGCACAGAGTTGATATTGAACCCCAGCTTTCCGCTGTGCCCCAGGCGTTTCTTGGGTTCTGCTTCCGTCACTAGTGCCGTGGCCGCTGCGCCTCTCGGGATCACCAGAAGGCCATTTACCATAACCTCTTCTGCAACCTGCAGATCCACCACGTCGCCCACGTGGGCGGTCGCGGAAGAAATGGTCTTGCCAAGTTTCAGGTGAATTGGCGTGCCATTGCGCAAGGTAAATTCAGAGAGAGAAGAGGGAGCAGGCGGAGCAGCTTCCGTCGGTACCGCCGGGGCGTCGTACGGAGTGCGCTCTCTGGTGGGCTGCACAATCTTCGGTTGCGGCGCCTTGGCGCCCGGCTTGTCCTTCAGCAACAGGAGGCTCTCCACCGGCACATAACCTATCTCGCCCTTGGCCGTGCGCACACCGAAGTAGAGGTCGTACCGTCCGGTGATTTGTACTTGCTCTCCACACTGGAGCGTCGTACGCACGTCCATTGTGATCATGGAACTGTAGAGATAAACGTAGTCACCGGAGCGCGGGCACTCCACCTGACCTGCGCTTTGCGCCTGGGCGAATGCTGGAAATAACAGGCAATAAAATGCGGCTAAGTACTTGGCGCTCGATATCATGCTGCACCTGCTGGTCCGAAAGGTAGAAGATCCTACACTTTCTATCTCACCGTAAGATGGTCCTCGCTGACAAGAAATGGAACTGCCGTGCTTGCATAAAGAGATACCGTGTGGAAACGACCAGATAATTAGCGATGCGGTGGACCATCGATGCTTTTCGCGTAGCGGGATTGGTGGGCAATAAATCCAAGGAGCCTACGCACCGGCTGCCGATACCTGCTCGACGGATTGCTTCGCCGGAGCCAGCGCGATCAGGGCTACGGCGATGGCAACCAGCACAACCACGGCGACCAAAAGTTCTCCGCGTTCGCTCGGAATCTGGAATGCCAGCACGGCCATAACAGCGCCGTGAGCAAAGCTCGACCATGCTGCGAAGGCGATCAGGCTTGCATTCGCCGATGGGTTGCGCACTGCTAGCAGCAAGAAAATCCCGAGCGTGAAGTAGAGGCTAAGCATCATCGCATCGCCGTATTGGGACTGATTCCGTTGCCATAAAATCATCGTCATTGGATAAATCCCAGCCGAAAAGAGCAATCCCACCAACACCATCACAACCTTCAGCGCTCGTTCTCGATTCATGATGCCCTCCTGCTGAATCACCGTAATGGGGAAAGGACCTATGCAGCCTTATACAAGACACCCTGTTTTTGCTAGCGTAGTATAAATCTTTTTCGGCAATCTGAAATGATGCTTCTGTCCAAGGAGAAGCCGATGCGAGCAAAGCAAGTCGTCTCATTCACTGTGATTTGTGTGGTCTTGTGCTGCATAACGCCCGGAGAGGCGCAAATGCCACAGCAAAAGGCGCCGGTGCGACTTTACAATACGGCCAAGCAGAAACTCATGGAAGGCAAGCAGATTGTCGGCGCCACCGTTTTCTCTCCCGACCCGAATATCTATTGCGCAATGGCGAACGCCGGTTACGATTTCTTGTGGATCGAGATGCAGCACAGCCCCCTTACCTATGAGGACGTGGCCAGAATGATTTGGGCCTGCCGGGGCGCTCCGGCGATGCCTTTTATTCGCGTCCCGGACGCGACGGAGAGCGATATCCAGAAAGCGACGGACATCGGCGCTGTGGGGATCATCGTTCCGACGGTCGACACGGTGGAGAAGGCTCAGGCAGCGGTGAAGTGGTCCAAGTATCCGCCTGAGGGGCGGCGCAGCCAAGGCAACGGCCAGTATGGGGCTTTGTGGGGAAACGACTACCGTCAGACCGCCAATGAAAACATGGTGGTGGTGATTATGATTGAAACCCCGATCGGCGTGGAGAACGCCGAGAAGATTGCGTCCGTTCCCGGGATCGATGTGATCTTCGCCGCCAGCACCGACCTGGGCAATTTCTCCGGACACCGGCAGGGCGACAAGGAATACGAGGCCCTGGTCACGAGGATCCACGACGTGACCTTGCAGCACGGGATACGGCTCGGGGGACCGCAGGCTTGGAAGGATCGGCCGGGATTTACCTTTTTCCAGGGTCCCGGCGAAACCCAGCTAATCCAGTCAGGAGCGCGGGTGAACCTCGCGCCCAATCACGTCCAGGATGGCGGACACGGCCCCCAGGGCGGCGCACAGCCGAAAGTGGCTCCGATCGAAGGCGCTGCGCCGCATTAGTCGCCGTCGGTATTGACCGATCAACGACTTACCAGGCAAGCGTGCGCTGCCGAACTGACCTTGACCGTTTTCTACTTTGGTTGGCCACCGGAAACGGCGGCGTCACTGGAGCACGCGGCGATGAGTTCTGTCAGGTCCCAAACGACCACGTCAGTTAGCTGATTTGAAGGGGCCGCCGCCAACCAGTGGTTGTCTGGGCTGACCGCCATCGTGTAGTAACTGTTTCC
>WNFF01001815.1_pt1 | contig 17283 bp, 14 predicted proteins | sample 5400441 | NCBI WGS metagenome assembly WNFF01 (sample SAMN13153345, study PRJNA577476) | soil metagenome | isolation source: 120 cm saprolite under Douglas fir tree site 2 hole 3 replicate 1 | place: USA:California | collected 2015-04-18 | reverse complement strand
GCGGCAGATCCTGCACGCGGCGCACGCCGATGCCGCGGTAGACCGGGATGCCTTCGGCCTCCATGAAGCGGTCGTAGGGCATCTGCGGCCGCTCGAAGCGGCCGAAGCCGGCGTTCTCGCCGGCCTTGGGCTCGTGCCAGTGAACCTGATCGGGCGTGTCGTGCATGGAGCGCCTGCGCGGGCGCGAGGCTAGCAGGGGAGGGGCCGAAAACAAAAGGGCGCGCCGCAAGGCGCGCCCTTCGATGATTGTGAATGACTCCGCGTCAGTCGAACCGGCCGGCCGCGTGGGCCAGCATGGTGTAGACCTTGCCGGTCTCGGAGGTCAGATAGGTGCGCGCCACCACTTGGCCGCGGTCGTCGCGCGAGACTTCCTCCAACAGCCGCTCGAACTCGCCGACATAGCGGTCGACCGTCTGCTTGAACTCGCGATCGGCGCGATAGCGCTTGCGGATCTCCTCGAACGCCTTCTGCCCGGCGGGCGTGTAGAGCCGCTTGCTGAAGACGTTGCGCTCGCCGCGATTGTAGCGGTCCCACAGGTCGGCCGCCGCGTCATGGTCGATCATGCGGGCGATGTCGACCGAGAGGGAGTCGAGCGACTCGATCGTCTGGCGGGCGCCCTCGGCAGAGCGGGGCGGGCGCTCGTCCGACCGCATCGGCGGACGGTCGTCTCCGCGTGGACGCTCGTCCTTGCGGGGCGGCGGCGCTCCTTCCTCGCGCGAGGCGCGGCTCAGGAGATCGCTGAGCCAGCCGGTGTTGCGTCCGTTGCCGCCGGGGCTCTGGCCCGGGCTGAGCGCAGGCGCTTCCGCCCGGCGCGGCGCGAATGCGCTCGGCGGCGGCTGACCCTGCATCGGGCCGCCCCCACCGCCGGTGATGTCGGCGCGCGCCACAGGCCGCGATCCGCGTCCGCCCATGCTCACGACCACCTGCTCCTCGGGGTGGGCGCGGCGCACCGGCTCGGACTGCACGGCGTCCATCCCGCGGCCGTGGCGGGCGACGATGCGGTTGAGCTCGGCGAGGGCCTCGATCTGGTCGACGATGACGCGCCGCATCTGCGAGGCGCTCTCGGCGGTCTCCTGCGGCAGCTCGAGGATGCCGCGGCGGAGCTCGTTGCGCGTGGCGTCGAGCTCGCGCTGCATCTCGGCCGCCATCTGCTTCACGCCCGAGACGATCTCGGTGAAGCGATCCTTGGCCTCCTGCAGCATGTTGTGGGCGTCTCCCGCGCTGCCGCGGAAGAGATTGCTCGCCTCGTTGGTCGCCTGCTCGTAGAGCGCATGCAGGGCGTCCGCGGTGCGCACGCGCTCCTGCTCGGAGGTGGTGCGCACGGCGTCGTGCTGCTCGGTGATGGCGCGCGTGGAGTCGGCGGTCGACTCCGCGACCACGCGGGCGATGTCGCGCGCGCGGCCTTCGGCCGCCGCCAGCGACTCGTCGAGCAGGCCGGAGAAACGCTTGAGCCGCCCGTCGATGTCCTCGGTGCGCGCGTCGAGGCTGCGCAGCAGCCCGTCGAGCGCCTCGCGCCGCGTGCCGAGATTGTCGTCGGTGCGGCGGTTGCTGAGCTCGACGAGCTCCACCGCCTGCGCGAGCGCGCGGCCGTGCGTGTCGAACTGCTGAGCGAGCTCGGTGAGATCGCGCAGCGTCTTGGTGGTCAGCCCGTAGAACGAGCCGATATGGTCGTCCATCTTGGTGGTGGTGTCGCCGGTGCGCTCGAGCAGCTGGTTCATGGTGCCGACGAACTCGGTGACGCGCGTCGACAGCACGTGCTCGATCGAGTTCAGATTGTCCTGCGCGCCGCCCAGCACCTCCTGCAGGAGGCCGTTGGCCTCGCGCAGGCGCTCGAACAGGGCCGTGGTGTCGGAGCGCAGCATGCCGTGCGTCTCCAGCATCTCGGCGACCGTCACGGTCGCGGTCTGCCGCGACTGGTCGACCGCGCTCTGCGTCTTGTCGTGCAGCTCCTTGACGGTGCGCGTGATCGTGTTCGTCGAGTCGGTGACGGTGGTCTGCGCGGTCTGCTGCAGGTCGTGCATCGCGTGCGTGATGACGCCGGCCGAGTCGTTCACCGTCCGCGTGATCGTGGAGGTCGACTCTTCGACGGAGGTCTTCGCCGTCAGGGTCAGGTCCGCCATGGTGCGGTTGACGGCCGCCGTCGCATTGGCGCCGGCGTCGTTGATGATGCGGGCCAGCTCGTTCGAATTGTCCATCATCGTGCCGGTGAACGAGAAGCCCTGCGACTGGATCGCGTTGACCGCGGAGTCGGTGGCCTTCTCGACCTCCGAGGTGAACTCGGTGGTCTTGCTGGAGATGGCGGCGAGGAGGCCGCTCGACTTCTCGTCGAGGATCTTGGTCAGCTCGGCGGAGCGCTTGCCGACCGCGGTGGCGATCTCGTCGGCCTTGCCCACGAAGTGGCGGGCGACCTCGGAGCTCACGCCCAGCAGCGTGCGCTCGACCTCGTCGGCGTTCTGCTTGAGCACGCTGGTCACGCCGCCGGAGAGCGAGGTGAGGGTGCGCTCCACGTCGGTCGCGGTCGCGCGCATGCTTTCGCTCGACACCGCCGCGGCTCCGGTGACGGTGCGCTCGGCGTCGCTCGCACTGGTGCGGATCGACTGGGTGGCGAAGGTGGTGAGCGCCTCCAGCGACCGGGTGGCTTCCCCGGCATTGGTCTTGATCGCGTCGGTGAGCTGCTCCATGCGGCTGTTGAGGAGATCGGCCGCGGTCCTGCTGCGGGTCTCGATCTCGCGGGTGACCGACTCGGCGCGGCCGATCAGCAGCTCCTCGAACTTGCCGATGCGGGTGTCGAGATTTTCCGCGACTTCCATCGCGCGGGCGCCGAGCGCCTTGTCGATGTCGTCGATCTTGCCCTCGAGGGTGACGGCGAGATGCTCGCCGCGCGTCGTGATGGTCGAGGTGACGTCGGCGATGCGCTTGTCGAGCGCGGCGACGACCTCCTTGCCGCCCTCGGCCACCGTCTTGGCGATGTCCATGACGCGCGAGGAGAGGGCGTCGTTGAGGCTCTGCGAGCGGCTGTCGAGCGCCTCCTGGAAGCGGGCGAGGCGCTGGTCGAGCGAGGTCGTGACCTCGATCGCCTTGGTGCTCACGCGGCCGTCGAAGCCGTCGAGATAGGCCTTCATCGCCTCGTTGACGTCCTGCGTGCGCTGGCCGAGACGCTCGACCAGCTCGCCGCCGTAGGTCTTCACCGTGCGGTCGAACTCGGCCACGTGCCGGGTGATCAGGTTGCCCAGCGTGGTGGAGTCGCGGCCGATGCGCTCGGCAAGCTCGGCGCCGCCGTGCGTGAACATCTCCTCGAACGCCTGCAGGCGCTGCGCCAGCATCTCGCGCACCGCGTCGCCGCGCGTCCCGATGGCGGTGGCGAGCGCCTCCGCGCTGTCGCTGAAGGTCTGCGTGACCTTGTCGCCGCGCGAGATGATGGTGTCGGTGATCTTGGTGCCGGTCTGCTCGAGCTTCGACACGACGTCGCCGCCGCGCAGGCTCAGATCGAGCACGATCGAGTCGCCGGTCGACTTGAGGGTGTTGTTCACCTCGTCGGCGCGCGTCGCGATGGTCTCGGCGAGCTGGCTCGACGTCTCCACGATGGTCTGGGTGAGCGCGCGCGAGCGCGTCTCCATCAGGTCGATGATCGAGGCGGACTTCTGCGCGAAGCCGTCGGCGACGCGATCGAGCCGCGACGACATCATCTGCTGCATGTTGGTGGCGATCTCGACGAACTCTTCGTTGAGATGGTCGGTCTTGAAGTTGAGGCTCGAGGTCAGCCGGTCGCTCGCCGACTCGATGGCGTGCGTGGTCTCGCGGCTGGTGCGCTCGAGCCGGTCGAGCAGATCGCCGCCCCGCTCGCCGAGCGCGTCGATCATCGAGTCGCCGGCGTGGCCGAGCGCCACGGTGATGTGCTCGCCCTTCTCGGCGAGCGCGCGCGCGATGCGCTGCGCCGCCTCGTTCACCCGGTCGGCCACCGCCTCGCTCACCGAGGTGATGTCGTGGGAGAGGTCGAGATGGACGTTGGTGATGGCGTTGCGCACCTGCTCGGCCTGGCCGACCAGCGTCTCGCGCTGCTGCGCGAGGCTGTCGAGCAGGGTGCGGATGCGCAGCTCGTTGTCGTTGTAGGCGCGCTCGAGCGCGGTCACCTCGTTGTTGACGAGCGATTCGAGCTCGGCGGCGCGCGCGAGCGCGCGCTCCACGCCGTCGCCCATCGCGGCGACCTCGCGGCGGATCGCCTGGCCGACGCTGACGATGGAGTCGCGCGCGACCGTCTCCGGCTCGGCGAGACGGATCGCCACTTCCGCCATGGATTGGGAGATGAAGCGCAGCTCCTGCGTGCGCGCCAGCATGTGGGCGAGGACGAACAGAAATACGACCGGCGCGAAGAAGCCGGCGAGCAGGCCGATCACGAGGGGCGCGGAGCTCGAGCCTTGCGCAACCAGCGAGTCGAAGGCGCCCTGATAGCTGTAGGCAAGGCCGAGCGCACACACGACCCAGGCGGCGGAGAACGCGCCGGCGACCACATAAGGCGTGCGGGCGGGACGGCGCTGCAGCGTCTGCAGGATCTGGCCGATATTCGCGCGGTCGTCGTTGGCGGCTCGGCGCGGCGGCGGCTGGTCGCCGCGGTCCGGAGCCCCGCCCGCGGGATCCATGAAAAGGTCGTCTTCCGGGGGCGGGCGCACCGTGTCGCGCCGATCGGCCGGACGGTCCCCTTCCCGCATGTCGAGCGCATCTTGGATGGCCGACAGCGCAACTTCCGTCGGATCCTTGGTCTTCTTGGGATTGTTCGCCATTGCGTGTCGCCTCGCGTTACGCTGAACCAGGACCGCGGCCCTGTTGGAATCTCAAGGCCGCGCCACGGGCGCGTGATGACCGGTCAGTGGGCGGCTGGAATTCGCTGATGGCCTCTGGGAGTCCCCCCACCCATCGGGCTATCCTACCCAGTGGATAAGCCCAATGAAACCATTTTGGTAACGACTTCTTAATCATCGTTAATGGTCGTTGACCATCGACGCGGCTCTGCATGCGCGAGAAATCCGCGAGTTCCAACATGGGGTTGAGCCCGCCACCCGTGGGCCATGGCGGCCATCATGAAGCCAGCAATGCGGCGTCCGTGCGGCCAAGCGAGGCCCAGCGCCGTTATCTCTTGCGCGGCCTCGAACAGCCCGGTGGAAAACTGCCGCTGTTCGACCACGCCGGCCGCGAAGTTCCACGAAAAACGGTCGAAGCCTGCATCGCCCACGGCTGGGCGGAACCCTGGATCCGCAATCCCATCAAGCCGGACTGGCTGGTCTGTCGGCTCACTCCCGAGGGCTTTCGCGTCCTGGGCCACGCGCCGCCCGGGGTGAGCAAGCCTTAACCTTCGCCGCTTTTGGGCGGCTCCGCTTAACCCGGCCTTCGCCCGACTGCCTCAAACTGACGCCAGACAGACGCCGAAGAGCGTCCGGGATGGCGATCATGGACCGAAGCACCGCGGTGAACCGGCAGGCGCCGGCTGGCGACGAGCCGATCGACTTTGCGCACCTGTTTCGCATGACCTTGGGCGACCATGATCTCGCCCATGAGGTGCTGGCCCTTTTCGACCGCCAGGTGGAGATCCTCGTCGGTCGCATGAGCGCGGTCGAGCCGCCATGCGTCGCGGCGCTCGCCCATACGATCAAGGGATCGGCGCGCGGCGTCGGCGCGTGGCCGGTCGCGCGCGCGGCGGAAGCGGTCGAGAGCGCGCCGCCGGACGAGCTCGCCCCGGCAGTTGCGGCGCTCGCGGCGGCCACGGAGGAGGCCCGCGCGGCGATCGCCGACCTCCTGCGGGTCAAACGCGCCATCGAGCCCTGACCAAGGTCTGAGGGAATTGCGCATTGCGCGCGCGGACGCCGCACTGGCGCCGTGCGCGGCGAGCCTATATAGGAAGCGCGTCCGGCCGCCACGGCCGGGCTTTTGCCCCTGAATGCGCGCACCGTAATGCCCAAAATCACTTTTATCGACGCCTCGGGCGCAACCCATAAGATCGACGCCGAGGTCGGAGCGACCGTGATGGAGACCGCCATCCGGAACGGCGTCTCCGGCATCGAGGCGGAATGCGGCGGCGCCTGCGCCTGCGCGACCTGTCACGTCTATGTCGACGATGCCTGGCGCGCAACCGTCGGCGGACCTTCGCCGATGGAAGAGGACATGCTCGATTTCGGTTACGACGTGCGGCCGAGCTCGCGCCTGTCGTGTCAAATCAAGGTGACCGACGCGATCGACGGCCTGGTGGTCCGGGTGCCGGAGCGGCAGGCGTAGCGAAGGCCATTCTCCCCCGATGCGTGGGTGGCGAACCTCATTCTCCCGGACCGGGCACATGCGTAGCGAACGTCATTTTTCCTGAATCCGTGGATTTGCAATTCCTTGCTTGAGCTTGGCGGGCGGCCGCGCCATGAGGAACCGGCCTCTTCCCCCGCGCCACCCGCCCGGCTAGACAGGCGGCGGCGAAATTCAAGACTGCCGCACGCGGGTCGGCCATGGCCGGCCGGCGCACCAAGGAGTGCTTATCTCGGATAGTGAGATGAGGGTGCGGCCAAGACCGAGGTTGCAAGAGTAGAGTAATGAGAGCTGTGAACGAACCGATCAAGACCGACGTGCTCATCATCGGGGCGGGGCCGTGCGCCCTCTTTGCCGTCTTCGAGCTGGGCCTCCTCGACATGAAGACCCACCTGGTCGATATCCTCGACAAGCCGGGCGGCCAGTGCGCCGAGCTCTATCCGGAGAAGCCGATCTACGACATTCCCGGCATTCCCTACGTCACCGGCCACGGGCTCACCGAAAAGCTCATGGAGCAGATCAAGCCGTTCAAGCCGGAGTTTCATCTCGGCGAGATGGTCGAGACCATCGAGAAGGTCGGCGATCCGCTGTTTCGCGTGAAGACCGACGCCGGCAAGATATTCGAGTGCAAGATCGTCGTGATCGCGGCGGGCGGCGGCTCGTTCCAGCCCAAGCGCCCGCCGGTGCCCGGCATCGAGGCCTACGAGGGCACCTCGGTGTTCTACGCGGTGCGCAAGATGGATGCGTTCCGCGACAAGCGCCTTCTCATCGTCGGCGGCGGCGACAGCGCGCTCGACTGGACGCTCAATCTTCAGCCGATCGCCAAGCGCGTCACGCTGATGCACCGGCGCGACCAGTTCCGCGCCGCGCCCGACAGCGTCAACAAGATGAAGGCGCTGGTGGCGGAAGGAAAAGTCGACCTCAAGCTCGGCCAGGTCACCTCGCTGGTCGGCGACGGCGGGCAGATCACCGCCGCGCACGCCAAGCCCGACAAGGGCGATCCCTACACGGTCGAATGCGACGCCATGCTGCCGTTCTTCGGGCTCACCATGAAGCTCGGACCGGTCGGGGACTGGGGCATCAAGCTCGAGGACGACCTTATCCCGGTCGAGACCGCTTCGTTCGAGACCAACATCCCGGGCATCTTCGCGATCGGCGACATCAACACCTATGCGGGCAAGCTCAAGCTCATCCTGTGCGGCTTCCACGAAGCCGCGCTGATGTCGCAGAAGGCGTATCACTACGTCTATCCGAACAAGCGCCTCGTGTTCCAATACACGACGTCGTCGACGAGTTTGCAGAAGAAGCTCGGGGTGAGCTGAACGGATTTCGCCCCGACGCATGGGCATGGTTATTTGACAATGGGTAACATTTGTGTTACCCATCTCCATGCTTGAAATCCGCTACTACGTCGCCGCAGGCGATCAGCCATTCGCCGAGTGGTTTGCGGATTTGGACCCGACAGCCCGCGCCAAGGTTACCCGGGCGATTGCCCGGATGGAGCAAGGCAACTTGTCCAACGTGAAGTCCGTTGGCGGAGGCGTGCTCGAATACAAAATCGATTTCGGGCCGGGATATCGAGTCTATTTCGGGCGCGAGGGCGAGACGTTGGTGATCCTGCTGACCGGCGGCACGAAGAAGCGACAACAGCGCGATATCGAAGCGGCAATTGCGTATTGGCAGGATTACAAGCGGCGCAAGCGTGGTTCGCGCTGAGAACGGAGACCGAAATGGCAAGAACGAAAGGCTTCAAGGATCTTGTCCGACATCACGTCAAATATGATGCCAAATTCGCGGAGGCTTTACTGCGCGAGGGTGTTGACGCGATGCTGTCGGGCGATGTGGAAACCGGAAAAACGATCCTGCGCGATTACATCAAGGCGACAATCGGCTTTGAGAAGCTGGGAGCCGCAACGGGCGCCCCGCCCAAAAGCTTGATCCGAATGTTCGGGCCGCGGGGTAATCCGCAGGCAAAGAATCTGTTCGGCGTGATCGGCTATCTACAGAAGCACGCGGGGGTGGAGCTTCACGTGGCGCAACGGTGAGCTTGCGTCTCACCTCGTCGGCGGCGCGAGCGGCGCCAGCGGCTCCACCGTCACGGTGCCGGTCACCGGGCCGAGGCGCAGCGTCGTGCGCGCCTGCGCGCGCGCCGCGTCCGCCATTGCGGCCTGGCCTTCGGCGGTCGGATGGATGGCGCCGCCGTAGACGGCGGAGAGAATGCCCCAGGTCGCGTCGTGCAGGTCGGCGGGCTGCAGCGCCGAGACGCCTTCCGGAAACGTCATGGCGGCGAAATAGCTGTCGTTCGCGGTCCTGATCCAGCGCGCGCGCGACGCGTAGGCGCGAAACTCGCTCGGCCGCTCGCCGCAAACCAGCGGCTCGGTCGCGCCCTCGATCGAGTTCTCGGCAAAGCTCTTGCCCTCGGGCGAGAAACACTCGCGGTCGAAGTCGGGATCGGTGTCGGCGCGCGCACACACCCCGTGCTCGGCAAAAGCGCTCTGGTGCGCGTCGGCAAACGACATGCGGTCGCCTTCGGCGCAGGCTGCGCCGCCGGTGCAGGTGGCGAGCGCCTTGATCGCCGGCAGGAAGCGGTTCTGCACGAACAGCGCCACCTTGCGCATGCGCTCGCCATCGACGCCGAATGACGGGTGGACATCGAAGCCGTCGCGGCCGCTCGGGCAGGCGCCGCCCTGCGGGCTCATCGCCGGATTGCCGTAGGACGTGAACACCACCCGCTCGAGCCGGCTGCCGACCAATTGCTTGAGCGCCGCGCGCAGCCTGACAAAACCTGCGGGCAGCGTCTTGTCGAGGGCCGCCTGGGCGTCTTCGACGGTCGCCAGCACGCCGCCGCGGCGCGCCAGCGAGCGCTCGCCGCTCGATTCGATGATCACGTCGGCGACGAGGCCGGAGAAATTGACGTCGTTCGCGCCGATGGTGAGAAACACGAGATCGAGGGCGCGGTTGGGCTGGACGCGCTGGGCACGCGTGAGAAGCTCGCGCAGCTGCGTGATCTGCGCCGGCATGGAGGTCGGGCAGGAGGAGTCGCCGGCGCTGCCGCAGTTGAGCTCGCGCGCGCGCTGGGCGTTGAACATGCCGGTCTCGATCGTCGCGCCGCTGCAGGCGAGCGGCAGGAAGGTGACCGCGATGTGCGGATTCTCGATCGCAAGCCCGAGCGCCGCGCGCAGTTGATAGCTGTAGAGCGAGCGGTGACAGGCGGCGGAAAGCCAGCGCGCCGCGAGTTTCGACCAGTCCGCCGCATGGACGTCGCCGCCGGCAGCGCTGTCGCACGCCTTGTCGCCCTTGTAGCCGATGCGGCCCGGGCGGAAATATTCGCTGCCCGCCGTGGCGTTGAAGGTGCGGAAGCAGAAACCCTCGTCGGAGAGCGCGACCGGGCGGTCGGGATTGCCTTCGCCGGCCGCGATCGAGTCGCCGAGCCCGGCGATCAACAGGTCGCGCACCTCGATCTCGCCCATGGCGCGGCGCGGAGCGGCGCCCGGCGCCGCGATCTCGACGGTCACTGCGGTGAGCTTGCCGTAGCGCACGCGCAGGTTCACGTCCTCGCGGCAGTCGGCCGAGACCGCCCGGGGCGTGCCCTCGCCGTTCTCGAAGGTCCAGGCGCAGGTCGCGCCGGCGGGGACCTGGCCGGTGAGCTTGACGGTGACGCGATGGTCGGTCGGCGTGAGATAGGATTCGCGCACGCCGTCGCGCACGCAATTGTCGACCACGCGGCCGGCGCCGTCGACGCACAGGCGCAGCACCGTGTCGCGCGCCCAGCCGCGCCCGCCGGTCTCCTGCGCGAGCGTCTGCTCGGCGGCAAGGATGCTGCGCCCGCTCGTCACCGCGAGATGGCGGTTGAAATCCCTCTCGTCGCGGAAAAGGCGGAAGCGGTTCTTGACCTCCCACACGACGCTGACGTCGGTCGCGACTTCGGCCGGCGTGAGGGTGAGCTGCGCCGCGGCCGGCGCGGCAACGCAGGCGAGCGCCATGGCGGCGCCGATCGCGGCAAGGAAACGGGAGATCATGGCACCTATCGCAATTCCTGCGCAGGACGGGTCGGATCGATCCGGCGCGCATCACTGCGCGGCAAGATCAGGGCAACAGCATGACGACGCGCCATGAATCAGAAGGCGCACTGGACTTTGCGCGAGGGGAGCGGATTTGTTGCGTGAGGTCAACGGGATAGAGGCCTCGCCGACGATGCTCTACTTCTTCAGCCCGGCCGCAGCGGCGGCCGCGGTCCAGCGCGCGCTGTCGCTCGCGATGGTGCGGGCGAACTCGTCCGGCGAGCCGCCCAGCGTCTCGAATCCCTGTGCCTTGTAGGCCGTCAGCAGCTCTTGCGATTTGAGCGCTTCGTTGACCGCGCGGGCGATCACGTCGATGACCGGGCGCGGCGTGCCGGCGGGCGCCATCAGGCCGAACCAGATGCTGGTGTCGAAATCGGGCATGCCGGCCTCCGCCATGGTCGGCAGGTTCGGCGCAATGGCCGGCCGCTTCGTCGTGGCGGAGGCGAGGCCCTTGAGCGTGCCCGCCGCGATATGCGGCATGACGGCGGTCGCGGGCGAAAACATCATGCCGGTGCGGCCGGCAATGAGATCCGTCGCCGCCTGGGCGCTGCCCTGATAGGGCACGTGCACCGTCTTGATGCCGGCGCGCACGTTGAACATCTCGCTGGCGAGATGCGGGGCGGTGCCGACGCCCGTCGACGCATACAGAATCTCGCCGGGCTTCGACTTCGCGAGCGCGATCAGCTCCTGCACGCTGCCGACGCCGAGCGAAGGATGCACGGCAAGAATGACCGGCAGGCTGGTGACGATGGTGATCGGCGAGAAATCCTTGACGAAGTCGAACGATAGATTGGACGTGATGACCGCGTTGGTCAGATTGGCCGACGTGCCGAGCAGCAGCGTGTAGCCGTCCTTCGGCGCGCGCGCGACGAACTCGGCTGCGATGTTCGATCCGGCTCCCGGCTTGTTCTCCACCACGAATTGCTGGCCGACGATCTGGCTCATGCGATTGGCGAGCACGCGCGCCGTGATGTCGGCCGAGGCGCCCGGCCCGAATCCGACGATGATGCGCACCGGCCGCGCCGGAAAATCTTCCGCCTGCGCGGTCGGCGCCGCGCCCAGCGAGGCGAGCGCGACGAGCGCCGCGAACCGCAAGCTCCGTCTCATGGTTTCCTCCCGTGGCCGCGGCGCATGCTGAGGCGATTACTTTTTCAACCCAGCGGCGCGCGAGACCTTGTCCCAGCGCGTCATCTCGCTGTCGATGTAGCGCGCGAAATCCTCCGGCGAGCCGCCGAGCAGGTCGATGCCCTGCGGCATCAGAGCTTTCGCGACCTCGTCGGACTTGGTCGCCGCGTTGGCGGCGCGCGCGAGCTTGTCGATCGCCTCGCGCGGCGTGCCGGCCGGCGCGAGCAGTCCGAACCAAAGCCCGGTGTCGAAGCCGGGCAGACCGGCCTCGGTCATGGTCGGGATCTCGGGCGCGATCGCGGCGCGCTTCGCCTCCGTCGTGGCGAGCGCGACGAGCTTGCCGTCGCGCACGTGCTGGATCACGGTCGACACCGGCGAGAACAGCATATGGATGCGCCCGGCCAGCAGATCGGTCACCGCCTGGGCGCTTCCGCCGTAAGGAACGTGCACGATCTTGATGCCGGTGAGCACCTTGAGCAGCTCGGCCGAGAGATGCGTGCCGGTCGCGACGCCGGAGGAGCCGAACGACAGCGCGTCGGGCTTTGCCTTGGCGAGCTCGATCAGCTCCTTGACGCTCTTCACGCCGACGGAAGGATGCACCACCAGCAGCATCGGCGTCGTCGACACGAGCGCGATCGGCGCAAAGTCCTTGACGAAGTCGAAAGTGAGGTTCGGCACCACCGCCGCGTTGATCGGCTGCGAGATGGTCGCCATCAATAATGTGTAGCCGTCCTTCGGTGCGCGGGCGACCGCCTCGGCCGCGAGGCTCGATCCCGCGCCCGCCTTGTTCTCGACCACGATCTGCTGGCCGAGAAGCTGGCTCATGCGCGCGCCCACGACGCGCGCGGTGATGTCGGCGCCGGAGCCCGGCCCGAAGCCCACGATCACGTGGATCGGCCGGGCCGGGAAATCCTGCGCCGCGGCCGGAGCGGCGGCGAGCGCAAGCGCAGCCCAGATGATCCCTTGCATGAGCGGTCGCATCGCGTTTCTCCCTTCTCAGTCGGCGCGCAACGCGTGCCTTTCGGTGACGTTTCTCAGTTCGTCAGCTCGGCAACGCCCGGCATCAGCAGCTGCTCGACCGTGAACGCGGGCGGCACGTCGCCAAGCTCTTTGAGCGCGTCCACCAGCTTGCCGAGCGTCGTCTTCGAGATCTTGCCGGTCGTCTCGTAGAAATTGCGCTGCTGAAGGAAGTCATAGCTCTTCTCGACGTCCTCGCGGTTGAGCTTGCTGATCTCCGCCATGATCTTCACGGCTTCCGCCCGATTGGCGCGGTCCTGAAACCAAAGCACGCACTTCGTGTAGGCCGCGAGAAACTTGTCGAGCGTCGGCTTATTGGCCGCCGCCCAGGCGCGGTTCACCGCGCCGCCGGAGAACGGCAGCTCCTTGGCGTATTCGATGGTCCATCCGAGATTGGTGAAGCCGGCGCTCTCCGCGTAGAAGTTATGCGGCGAGGTGAGGATCGCGGCGTCGACCGCGCCCGATTGCAGCGCCGACAGGCGCGCCGAGGTCGCGCCGGCGAAGACGTAGTCGACCTCGCTCGGCTTGACGCCGTGCGGCGCCAGCATGCGCTCGACGAAGATGCGGGTGATGTCCTTCGCGCCGCCGATGATGATGGTTTTGCCCTTGAGGTCCTTGATGCTCTTGATCGCCGGCTTGGCGAGCAGCGCGTAGGGCGGGGCCTGCATGTCGATCCGCCAGATCGCGATCGGCGCGCCCTTTTCGATGGCGCGGATCGGGTCGATCAGGCCGCTGCCGACCGTCACGTTCACCGAGCCGACCGCGACCTGCTGCGCGATTGCGGTGGACGATTGCGCGAAGATCGGCTCGACCTTGATGCCGACCGCTTCGAAGAAGCCTTTCTCGATGCCGATATAGAGCGGCCAGATCGTCGTCGATGCCGAGCCGACCGCGCCTGCCGTGATGGTCTCCGCCGCCAGCGCGACGTGCGCCGGCAAGAGCGCGAGCCCGAGCCCGAGCCCGAGCCCGAGCAGAAGAAGCCTGATTATTCGCATGACATCCCTCCGGTAGCCGATCATGCCGACCCCGTGCGGCGCATTCAATCGGGCGCGCGTGCGGCCAAACTCCGCATCGTGTGCTCGGGTTCGGTCAGTGCCTGCCACGTCAGCTTGGTTGTAATGTGCAGCGCGTGTGCAAGCTCGTTCGCACTCACCTTGTCGCGCGTGTCGGCGGCGGTCAGGAGAAAGCGCAGATTGCTGTCCGGCGCGTTGAATCCGGCGATCAGCCGCAGCGCCGGAATGCCGTGCGCGGCGAAATTGGCGTGATCGGAGTTGGGCATCAACGGCAGATGCGTCGCGAGCGGCAAGTTGGCGCGCGCGGCGGTGTCCTTCACCCAGGCATCGAGGCGCGTGAGGCCCGAGGTGAGCGCGGTCAGCTCGCTCGCGCCGCCGACCGAATCGAGATTGACGTTCAGCACCATGCGCCGGCGCGCGCTCTCGTCCATGCGATCGAGCCAGAGCCGCGACCCGACCAGCCCCCACTCCTCCGCGCTGGTGACACAGATGCGCAGGCCGCGCGGGCAGTCAGCGAGGCGCGGCGCGAGAGAACGCGCCAGCGCGACCGCGACCGCGACGCCCGTCCCATTGTCGATCGCGCTTTCGCCGAGCGGGTGACCGTCGAGATGCGCGCTCACCACGATCCAGTCGGGCTCCCGGCCAGGCAGGTCGAGCACCAGCATGTGCGTCTGCGCCGCAACGTCGTCGGCCGCGATGACGATCTGCGCGGTCGGCAGCGCGCCGTCCGCCGGGGCGCGCAGCGCGGCCGCCGCCTCGGCGCTGATGCCGAGCGCCGGGATGCCGCCGCCGCCGTCGCGTCCGCTCGATCCCGACACCGGCCCGATGCCGGGCTCGGAATGCGCGATCAAGAATCCGGCGGCGCCCATGCGCTGCGCGAGGCCGAGCTTGACGCGGCGGTGCACGTGTCCGGCCGCGAACGGATATTCATGGCGCACCATGACGATGCGGCCCGCGATGTCGCGCGCGTGCCGCTCGAAATCCTCCGGCCGGCCGCGGTCGAGATCGAGCACCGGCGCGGATGTGCCCGCGGTCGACGCCGTGCCGAGCAACGGTGTGCAGGCGAGCGCGCCGCCGTCGGGGCCGATGAGCCGCGCCGCATGGCAGCGCCAGCCCGGATAGTCGACGGCATAATCGTGCACCAGGCCGCCCGGCACGTCGGCCAGCCGCTCGCGCGCCCGGGCGAGCGCCGCGGTTTCGCTGGGCGAGCCGGCGAGGCGGCCGCCGAGATCGCACAGCGCCGTAAAATCCGCCCACATTTGCGGGTCGGTCACGGCACCGCGATCCCGACCGTCTTCACGATCTCGGCCCAGCGCGCGGTGTCGCTCTCGATGAGCGCGCGGAACTGGTCGGGCGACGCGCGCGACGGCGTCACGCCGAGCGGCTCGAGCCGCGTCGCAAAATCGGGCGCGTCCAAGATGGCTCTGAGCTCCGCGGTCAGCCGCGCCGCGATCGCGGGCGCAATCCCGGCGGGCGCGAGCACGCCCCACCAGTGCTCGACCACGAGGTCGAGGCCGCTCTCGCGAAACGTCGGGATGTTGGGCCGCGACGCCAGCCGCTGCTCCGCCGCGATGGCGAGCGCGCGCACGCCGCCGCCGTCGAGCGCGCCGCTCGCGGTCGCGAGCGTGGTGAAGCCCGACTGCACGTGACCGGCGACGAGATCGTTCATGGCGGGGCCAGCGCCGCGGAACGGCACGTGCACCAGCTTCACGCCGGCCTTCGCCTGGAAAAGCTCGGCGGTGAGATGGGTGGTGCTGCCGATGCCGCCCGACGCGATGGTGATCTTGCCCGGCTCGGCTCGCGCGAGCGCGATGAGGTCGCGCGCATTCTGCGCCTTCACGCCCGGATTGACGAACAGCACCATGGAGGCGGTGCCGATCAGGCCGATCGGCGAAAAATCGGCGACCGGATCGTAGTGCACGCCCTTCTGGATCGCGGGCACGATGGCGTGCGGCATGTCGGCGAGCAGTAGCGTGTAGCCGTCGGGCGCGGCCTTGGCGGCGACCTCGGTGCCGAGCCGGCTGCCGGCGCCGGCGCGGTTGTCGATCACGATCTGCTGGCCGAGCGATTTCGCCAGCCGCTCGCCGAGGAGGCGCGCCAGCACGTCCGAGCTGCCGCCCGCCGCATAGGGCACGATCACCGTGATCGGCCGGTCCGGATAGGTCTGCGCCGAGGCGGCGGTGCCGGCCAGCGCGAGCAGGGCGGCGAGGACGGGCTTGGCAAGCATCGAGGTTCCTTTCGGGCGCGAGGGCGACCGGTGTAGAATGAAGGATCGCAGGAACGCCGATGTTCGTCACCTTCTTCCACGAGCTCAAATCCGCCGGCCTGCCGGTGACGTTGCGCGAATATCTCACCCTGATGGAGGCGATGGACGCCGACCTCGCCTCGCGGCGGGTGGAGGACTTCTACTATCTCTCGCGCGCCGCGCTGGTGAAGGACGAGCGCAATCTCGACAAGTTCGACCGCGTGTTCGGCAAGGTCTTCCAGGGCGTCGAGCTGATGGAGGAGGCGCTCGTCGCCGAGATCCCGGCGGAATGGCTCAAGAAGATCACGGAAAAATATCTCACCGACGAAGAGAGGAAGCTCATCGAATCGATGGGCGGCCTCGACAAGCTTTTGGAGACGCTGCGCCAGCGCCTCGCCGAGCAGAAGGGCCGCCACCAGGGCGGCAAGAAATGGATCGGCACTGCGGGCACCTCGCCATTCGGCGCCTACGGCTACAATCCGGAAGGCGTGCGCATCGGGCAGGACACCAACCGCAACTTCCGCGCCGTGAAGGTCTGGGACAAGCGCGAGTTCAAGGACCTCGACGACGAGGTCGAGCTCGGTACCCGCAACATCAAGATCGCGCTGCGGCGCCTGCGCAAGTTCGCGCGCACCGGCGCGCCCGACGAGCTCGATCTCGACCACACCATCCGCGACACCGCGCACAAAGGCTATCTCGACATCCACATGCGGCCGGAGCGGCACAACGCCGTGAAGGTGCTGTTGTTCTTCGACGTCGGCGGCTCGATGGACTGGCACATCAAGATCACCGAGGAGCTGTTTTCGGCGACGCGCACCGAGTTCAAGCACATGGCGCATTTCTACTTCCACAACTGCCTGTACGAGCGGGTGTGGAAGGAGAACCGCCGTCGCTTCGACCACACCACGCCGACTTGGGACGTGCTGCACACCTATCCGCACGACTACAAGGTGATCTTCGTGGGCGACGCGTCGATGAGCCTCTACGAGATCGTGATGCCGGGCGGCTCGGTCGAGCACATGAATCCCGAGCCCGGCGAGATCTGGATGAACCGGATGACGCGCACCTATCCGGCGTGCGTGTGGCTCAATCCGGTGGCGGAGAGCCAGTGGGAGTACACCCAGTCGATCCGCGCCATGCGCCAGCTCATGGGCGGACGCATGTACCCGCTCACGCTGGAGGGACTCGACCGCGCGATGCGCGAGCTGGTGAGGTGAGCATGCCAGCCATCGGCGGAGCGACATGCTCCGCTGCCGTATTCGCAGCGATTGCTATTCTTCCCATGGCCGCAGCCGGGCAGCGTGGCGCACGTAGTGAATTGTCACGCCGTGCTCTTCAGCCGTGTAGAAGATAATGTAGGGAAAGCGCAACACCGGCGCAGCGCGAATACCCGCCATTTCTGTCTGTTGAGCGGACAAGGGAAACCGCTCGAGCCGCGCTACCGTCGCCTCGATCGCGTCCAGCAGTGCCGCAGCGGCGGGGATATTGCGTGCGGCGATATAGGATGAAATTTGGTCGAGGTCGCGCAGCGCCTCGCGCG
>WNFF01007898.1_pt1 | contig 17289 bp, 15 predicted proteins | sample 5400441 | NCBI WGS metagenome assembly WNFF01 (sample SAMN13153345, study PRJNA577476) | soil metagenome | isolation source: 120 cm saprolite under Douglas fir tree site 2 hole 3 replicate 1 | place: USA:California | collected 2015-04-18 | reverse complement strand
GCTGCTCGATAATGACCGGATACGGGGCGTTCTGATGATCAATGCGGCATCGGCTGAAGATGCGAAGAACATCGCGAGCGCCGATCCGATGGTGAAAAGCGGAAGGTTGGCGGTGGAGATTCATCCATTCATGGTCGCTTCGAATCCTGACCTTCAAACCAGCCACGCGCGAGGAATGGGAGCGGTCGGAGGCGATGACCCGAAGGGAGATCGTCGTCCCCAAACGCGGAGGCGAGGTGTAGCTCCCGAAAAAAAACGGCCGGGACGCCAGTAGCGGGCGTTGTTCCGCGCTATCCAGCATCCCAGCCATTGGCGTTGCCGGCGGCTCCCTCAGGAGCTGCCTTTAGAGCTTCGACTCACGTACCTATGCCGTGGCAAGTGATTTGCGCCGCTGGCGCCCCGTTCGGAATTACTTCGAACGAAGTGACCGCAAAATCGTTCGCGCCAACCGCGCTGGCCGTCTGAAAAATGAAGTCGATCGCGTTGATATTGGTGAAATCCAGCGTTGCTGGGCCGATGAAGTCCGCAAACGGAAAATCGATGCCGACAGGATTGGTGCTCGCCGCAAGGTTGCACCCTGACTGGAGCCAGCCGGAAGGCGTGAAGACCAGGATGTTGAAGTTCACGAACAAGTCGCTTCCATCGAAGTTGATGCGAAAGCGGTCATACGAACCGAGGTTCAGTTGCAAAGGTGTATTGGTGCCGTATTGCACATCCACCCGCGGTCCCGTCTTGTAGCCTGCGCTGTAGATCAGCGCCGAAGGGTTTCCGGGTCGGATTTGGAATCCCGCTTCTTGGTCGAAGGGGTTTGAGGCGCCGCAGGGTCCCGGCGGGCACACGGCGAAGACCGTCAGCCGCTCTCCTCCGACCATCTGCCCCGTTTGGGTGTTGACGTCCTGGCCCGAAGATTGTCTCGCGCTGTACGCCCCAGAAGAAAAATTGTCCAGGACCAATTGCGAGTATGCCGCTCGCGGCAAGGCCATCGACAGAAGCGTAATCACAGCCACAGAAGTGTATTTTGCCATTGCGATTCTCCTCCCAGAGATCGATTGCAGTCGCATCCCTTCGCAATCGGCGTGCCGAACGGGATCCAGGTGTCGTCACGCCGACTTGCGCTCGGGGCAGAGCGCCTCCTCAATTGCGCTCGCGCGTCACCTGTTGCGCGGGCGCAACACCCGGAAGCGACAAGCCAGCTGGCGAGGGCGGTCAGAGGGAGGCCTCGCACTGCGCCGTCAGCGCGGGCTTGCGATCACCGCGAAGCGTGCGACATTTGCGTCCCGCGAGGGCCCGAAATGTCACACACTTCAGTGGCTGGCCACGGCCCGGCCGCGGACTCCCCTGGTCAGGAGGACGAGCGGCACCATCAGCGCCGCGAAACAGGCGAACACGAAGAGCGTGTCGAGGTACGCGAGCGTCTGCGCCTGTTGGATGAGTTGGCGGTAGATGGCGGCGTACGCTTGCTTCGTGGCCTGGACCGACGACATGCCCGCGTGCTCGAACGCCTGGGCAAGCGCGCTCAGTTTGGCGGTGAGCGCCGGAGCGCCAGGAATGAGGTTGGTCGCGATCCTTTCTTGATGGATCTGGGCGCGGCGGGCGATGAGGGTCGTCACCAACGCGATTCCGATATCGCCGCCCATGTTGCGGGAGAGGTTCACGATTCCCGCTACGGCGTTGTTTTTCGAAGGATCCACGCCCGCGTAGACCACGGTGTTGATGGGAACGAACAAGAACGCCAGGCCTACCGATAAGTAGATGCGCAGCCACACCGCAGTGGAGAAGTCGATGCCGGGATAGAAACGCCAGGCCTACCGATAAGTAGATGCGCAGCCACACCGCAGTGGAGAAGTCGATGCCGGGATAGAGCGTGCGCGACAAGTGATAGAGGGCAACCGCGAGCACGGTGAAGCCGAGCGCGATCAGGTACCGCGCGTCAAATCTGGATAGCAGGGGCCCAATGATCGGCATCATGCAGACGAACACCAGGGCGCCCGGAGAAAGGACCATCCCCGCGTCGGTGGCCGAGTATCCCATCCAGACTTGCAGAAATTGCGGCAAGAGCACGGTGCTGCCGTAGAGCGTCATTCCGAGCACCAGCATCATCAAGTTCGACACCGCGAAGTTTCTGCTCTTGAAGAGGCGGACGTCGACCACCGGTTGCTTTTGTCTCCATTCCCAGAGCACGAACGAAACCAGCGCCACGCCGGCAATCACCGCGAAGGTTGCAATCACCGGCGAGGCGAACCAATCGTCCTCCTGGCCTTTGTCGAGCACCAACTCAAGCGCACCAAGTCCGACCGCGATCAACCCGAAGCCAACATAGTCGATACCGCCGATGCGCTTTTTCGCTTCGACGAGATGCGGCGGATCCTGCAGCATACGGTTCGACAAAAACATTGAAAGCACGCCGATCGGAACGTTGATGAAGAACACCCAGCGCCAGGAATAGTGATCGGTGATGAAGCCACCCAGCGTTGGCCCGATCGCGGGCCCGAGCACGACCGCCATCGCGTAGACCGCGAACGCCGTGGCGCGCTTCTGCGGCGCAAAGGTATCGGCCAGGATCGCCTGCTCACTCGGCGCCAGACCCCCGCCGCCGAGGCCTTGCAATACGCGGAAGAAAATCAGCAGCCCGAGGTTCGGGGCCAAACCACACAGAAGCGAGCTGGCGGTGAAGATCGCCACGCAGGTCATGTAGAACCGCTTTCGCCCGAACTTGGTGGCAAACCAACCGCTGACGGGAAGGACAATCGCATTTGAGACCAGGTAGGAAGTCAGGACCCAGGTGCTCTCGTCCTGACTCACCGAGAGGGTTCCTGCCATGTGCGGGAGTGAGACGTTGGCGATGCTGGTGTCGAGGACCTCCATGAACGTCGCCATCGTCACCGTCAAGGCGATCGCCCAGGGGTTGCGGCCACCGGTGAAGCCCTCCTGGACCGGAATCGGGACCGAATTGCCGGTGGATGTCGCGCTCATCGCACCCTGACCTTGGGCTCGACCGACATTCCCGGGCGCAGTCGATCCATCTCCGGTTGGCCGGGATCGAGGTGGATGCGCACCGGGATTCGCTGCACCACTTTCACGTAGTTGCCGGTGGCGTTCTCCGGAGGCATGAGGCTGTAGCGGGAGCCGGTCGCGCCTCCGAAGCTCTCCACCGTTCCGCGGTAGTCGCGGGCGATGGCGTCGATGTGCACCATCGCAGCCTGGCCAATGCGCAGATGCTCGACTTGCGTCTCGCGGAAATTCGCCGTTACCCAGACGTCGTCGGTCTGCGTCATCGCCATCAGCTGCTGGCCCGGCTGCACCCGGTCGCCGACGTTGACTGATTTCTTGCCGACGATGCCTGCGATGGGCGCGCGAATGGCGGCGTAGCTCAGGTTGAGCTCGGCTTGTTTCAACTGAGCGAGGGCCAGCTCGCGATTGGCTTTGCGAACTTGCAGCTCGGCTCCCCGGGACGCCAGCTGGCGCGGCGCGTTGAGGCGCGTTTCGCGCAGGCGGGCCTGAGCGGTGGCAAGCCGTGCCCGCCTCTGATCGACGTGTTTTCTTGCGGCCTTCACCGTCGCGTCGGCGGCGTCGGCGGCGCTGGCGCGCTGATCGAAGTCGGCCTGGCTCATCGCCTCGGTGGCGAGAAGCATTTCGGCCCGGCTTCGCTGCAGCTGGGCATATCGATTGTTGGCGACCGCCTGGTCCAGATCGCGCTGCGCCGCCTCGAGATCCGCCTCTGCATTCGCCAGCTCGGCATCCGCGTTGGCCAGCGAAGCGGTGTTACTCGTCTCGGTGATCGAAACGCCCGGGCTCTCCACTTCGTACGCGGCGTCCGCCTGGGCGAGCGTTGCCCTGGCCTGGGCCACGGCCACCTCGAAGTCGCTCCGATCGAGCTCCACCAGGAGGTCGCCCGCCTTTACGGATTGGTTGTCCTGCACGTGAACGGCGATCACCGTCCCGGCGACGCGGGGGCTCACCGCGCTGATGTTTCCGTCTGCCTGCGCATCGTCGGTGTCCTCGAATTGACGTGAGTAGAGCCACCAGCCTAGGACCGCGGCGAGGACGAGGGAGATACCGACGACGACGCCAAGGCGCTTCACGCGTCCTTTGTTCTTCGCTGGAGGCTTTTTTGGCTCGGGCTCGATCCTGTCGGAGCGCACCTTGCTTGCCCCCTCCTCACGGAGGAGGCGCAACGTGTTGTCGTCTTGTACCTCGGCTTGCTGTTCCATCTCGTCGATCCTTCCCACCCTCGTTAGGCGCCGGCGCGCGAACAACGTTTCACAATGTTTGGGATGCGGTGATGCAACGCGGGTTGCCGCGAACTGACCGTTGCTCGTTGCGCACCAATCCCGAGTCCAGGTACCGCTAAGTCCGGGTACCGAAGGGGCTGGTCGTCCGGCGTGAGGGAGGCCGCAGATCGAGCTCGTTCCCCGGCCAGACGAGCTCCGCCAAATGCCATCAATGCCGCGATCGTGAAGCAGCAGGGCTCGTGGGGCGACAGCGAATGACCAGCCCTCCCCGAAGCGGCGGCGGCCTGCGGTCGCGCTTGCTCTGCCTTGGGCGACGCTCGGGAAACGCGATTGCAATTCTCGAGGCGGGCGGTTGCTTACGATCCCCTACCAGCCTGCCTTGACGCCGCCACAGTTTCACTCGCTAGCCTGCGATCTCTATTCCGTAAAATTCACGAGATTGAGAGCATTCCCGCTGCGCGTCCCACTAGATGACTGTCGTTTTCTTTATCTACGGACTGGCGTTTTTCAGCTGCGGGCTGATTCTGCTGCTCTATCCGATGCGGGGCAGCGCGTTGCGCATCGCATCGGCCCTGCCGACGCTCGGGACGTTCGGGCTCCTCCACGGGGGATGCGAGTGGGCAGACATGTTTCTCGGCCTCTATCCGATGCACGCCTCCGCTCTGATGATTGCCAAGATCGTCCTGATGTTGCTCTCATTCGGCGTGCTTCTCGCCTTTGGGTTGGCCTGGGAATACGGACGCCTGATCGTGTGGGGCGCACCGGCCGCCCTTGTAACCGTGGTTGGAGCGGTGACGTTTTCGGCCTACGGGCAGCCATGGGCAATGGACATCCTTCCGAGGTACGTGCTCTGCATCCCCGCCAGTGTATTCGCGGCGCGGGCACTGGCGCTGCAAGCAGCCGTTCTCAAAGACGGTCACTTGCGGAGCACGGCGCTCCATCTGCGGCTGAGTGCCCTGGCCTTCGTCGCGTACGCCTTCTTCGCCGGCATGGTCACGGTGCCCGCATCCTTCCTGCCCGCATCGATCCTCAATACAGCCTTCTTTTTGCGCCTGGGAATCCCGGTGCAGGCGTTCCGCACCGCCTGCGCTGCTGTCGTCGCGTACTCGCTCGTCCGCGCGCTGGCGGTGTTCGACTTCGAGCGGCTCGCCTCGATGCGCCGCGCGGGTGAGGCGGATGCGGCTCACCTTCGCGCCGAGCAACTGAAGAGCGCGAACCAAATGCTCGCTACCGAAGTGGCGGAGCGCAGGCGCGCAGAGGAAGCGGCGCGGGCGGCCAGTCAGGCGAAGAGCGAGTTCCTGGCCAATATGAGCCATGAGATCCGCACCCCGATGAACGGGGTGATCGGGATGGCCGAGTTGCTCCTGGATACCGATCTGGCACCGGATCAGCGGGGGCACGTTCGGATGGTGCTCTCGTCCGCGGAGGCTCTCCTCAGGATCATCAACGACATCCTCGACTTCTCCAAAATCGACGCGGGCAAGCTGGAGATCGAATCCGCTGCGTTCGATCTGCGTGACACGCTCGGCGATCTGATGAAGCCCCTGGGAGTGCGCGCTAGCGAAAAGAAGCTGGAGTTGGTGCTGCACGTGGCGCCCGATGTTCCCGACGCTCTGGTGGCAGACTCCGCCCGGCTGGGGCAGGTGCTGGTCAATCTCGTCGGCAACGCGATCAAGTTCACCGCCCGGGGCGAGATCGTGGTCAAGGTCGACCTGGAGGGGCTGGACGGGGACGCGGCGCGGGTGCTCTTTTCGGTCAGCGACACCGGGATCGGCATTCCTGTGCGAAAGCACGAGGCGATCTTCGAGGCTTTCGTGCAGGCGGACACGTCGACGACGCGTCAGTACGGCGGAACCGGGCTCGGTCTGACCATCTCGTCTCGCCTCGTGACGGCGATGGGTGGACAACTCGGCCTGCGGAGCGAGGAGGGAGAGGGCAGCACCTTCTTCTTCACGCTTCCGATGACGGTCCAGGCGGAGGCGGGCGCCCGCCCGTGGGCGCGCGTGCTGGCGGCGATCAATGGGCTGCCGGTGCTGGTGGTAGACGACAATGAGACGAACCGCGCGGTTCTCGAAGAAATGATGCGGAACTGGGGAATGAAACCGGCGGTTGCCGTCAGCGCGGCAGACGCCCTCGCGCAGCTCGATGCTGCCGCCGCGCACCATCCCTTCCTGCTCGCGCTGATCGACGAGTGGATGCCGGAGATGGACGGTTTCGCGCTGGCGGCTCGAATTCGCTCTCACGCCGCTTTGCACGGGGGAGCGATCCTGATGCTCTCGTCCGGCGGCGGCCTCGGCCAGGCGGTTCGCGCCAAAGAGGCGGGCGTCGCACAGACGCTGCTCAAACCCATCAAGCAGTCCGAGCTACTCGATGCGATCATGACTGTCCTCGGGCAAGAGGTGCAGCTGCCGGCGCAGCAGAGGGCCGCGATCCGGCCGAGCGGCCTGCGGGCACGGGTGCTCCTCGCCGAGGACAATCCCGTGAACGAGCACTTGGCTCGAACGCTCCTCGAGAAGCAGGGGCACACGGTGATGGTGGCGCACAACGGGCGCGAGGCGCTGGCGCTAGCGCAGAAGGAGCGCTTCGACGTGGTCCTGATGGATGTACAGATGCCGGAGATGGACGGCCTGGCGGCGACGAAGGCCATCCGCGAGATCGAGTCGGCGAACGGCGGGCACGTGCCCATCGTGGGTCTGACGGCGCACGCCATGAAGGGCGATCGCGAGCGCTGCATCGCGGCAGGCATGGATGGATATGTCCCCAAGCCCCTCCGGCCCGCGGTGCTGTTCGCCGCCATCGAGCAAGCGATCGCGCAGCAGACCGGGGCGGAGCACCCGGAAACGGCTGCCCAGGTCACCGAGGTGCTGGACGAGGAGGGTCTGGTAGGGCTCGCGTCGTCGGACGGGGGGCTCCTCCTGGAACTGGCCCACCTATTTCTCGAGGACGGTCCGCAGCGGCTGGCGGAAATCGGCGCCGCGCTCGAATCGGGTGATCTCTCTTTGCTCCAGATGGCGGCGGAGACACTCAATGGGTCGGCGGCAAGCCTCTGCGGAGGGAGCACCGCGGACGCGGCGCTGCGCCTCGAGAGACTGGCGGGAAAAGGAGATCTCGCCCAGGCGCGCCTCGTCTATCCCGCGTTGAGGGAGGAGGTCTCCAAGCTACAGCAAGCATTGACCCGGCTGGCCGGGAAGTACAACGGGCACGATCTTCATCCTCGATGACGTTTTACAGCACCTGCCCATCCGCTTCGATCTCGATCAGCATCGCCGGGTCGATGAGCGCCTTCACCTCGACCATCGTGGTGGTTGGTTTATCCGGCCCGAAAAACTCGGCGTGGGCGCGCCCGTACTCGGCCCAACGGGAGATATCGGTCACGAACATGCGGGTGCGAACGATGTTCTTTCGGTTGGCACCCAGTTGAACCAGGGCGCGCTCGATAAGCTCGAGGCATCGCTTCGCCTGGGCATAGGCATCACCGGGCTGGTGGACTCCCTTCCCTGATTCGTCCACGGGCGCGGTGCCGGTCACGTAGATGTTGCTGCCCGCCTTGAGGGCACGGCAGTAACCGACCTTCTCCTCCCACACCGCCTTCGAGAAGACGCGCTGGATCTCCATGACGAGCGTACTTATGCCATCCGGCCAACGGGCGAAAGATGGGCTACTCATTAGGGCCGCTGTCGAGCGGAGCGGACAACACTCAACAGATGGCGATTCGCGCCTCGATTACAGGTCCAGCGCTTCCCCGTTCAGGCGCGCAGTTGTTTTGACGGGGATGGGTTTGCGGATCGTCTGCGCGGCGTGGCATCCGCGCTCGGCGTGGACGACGAGTTTCTTCACCTGCTCGGCGGGCGCAGAGCTCTGGATGCTCACCGCGAATGTCACCTCGTCGAAGGCCGCTCCGGGACCGTCCAGCCCCAGCTTGTCGGCGACGTCGAAGCTGCATCGCACGTCCACGTCGGCATCCTCGATCGGCACATCGTAGAGAGGCGCGAACCGCGCCAGCTGGGTCAGCAGTCAAAACGCCGCGCCGACGAGGAAATAGTCGAGCGGTGCCGGACCGCGGTTGGTCCCCCCACGCTCAGGGGGCTCATCGCTTTCGACCTGATGACCCCGGACGCGTCCCTCGAGGTGGACGTCCTCGAGGAGCCGCGCCACCGCCCGGAAACTGATCTTTCCCCCGGCTGGCTTGCTGGCGACGGAAGATCGGAACTTCTCGTACTCCAACCGCATGTGCTCAAGATTGACGCGGCCCTTCGGCTTATCTGCCATCGTGGTTGCCCCTGTTCGAATCGGGTTTGATCCACGCCCTATTCGATCCACCCTCGCGCGCCCGGAGACTAACCGCCGAGGTCCGCAGCCGGAAATGCGCCAATCGGGCGTTCGCGACGACGGAGGACCGCTCGAGTCAATCCGGCGCCCTCAAGGCCAATGTGGAAGTACGCCAAAGCAAAATACGCTTCTCGAGCAGGTTGGCCTCCGAACAGCATCGCCGTACAGCTCACGACGCATAAACCCAGAATCGGAAGGGTCCATGAGGCGAAATCCTGTTTGAGCGAATGGAACGCCCGTCGAAAGCTGGAGGGGGTCGGTGCCTTTCTGTCGATCTCCGGCATCAGTCTCAACCACACCATGTAGTGCAGCGACTGGCCGAAGGCATACAGCGCCAAGGATCGCTGAAGAAGCGAATGGGAAACCCAGACAAAAGGAGCGCCCAGGAGATCCACCACGGCATCGGGACCAAAACTCCGGGCCCATTCGGGGCTCTGGAGCAATCCATCGACCAGGCCGCTCAGCACCAGAACAGCCACGACAATGCCGCCGACGACGATGGGGAGAGCGGAGACGCCTCGTCGACGGGCGGCAACGGCGAAGAAGGCGATCGAGCCCACCGCATGGAGGTGCGTTACCGCGACGAGAAACAAAACGTGAAACCGGAGCGCTGCGAGAGTCGCCGCGGCGAGCACGGTGAGCAAGGAGGCGCGGCGGAAAACGGAGCCTGGAGCGGTCGTGATCTCCGCCCCGACGCATGCCGCAAAGCAGACGGTGATTGCCTGTATCGTCCAGCGACCAAAGCCCAGCAGTAAGAGCAATCCCAAACCAGCGGTAACGACTGCCATCGCGCGGCAAAGAGGGTGCAAGGCTCGCCGGACGGCGAGGTGGCGCGCGCCCGAGACCACGTGCGGAACGCCGAACAGGGCCGCGCCGAGCGAGAGCGCGAGAATCGGTTGGAGGGCCGCGGCCAGGAAGGCCATCGTGACGCATCCGATCTGGGCGATCGGGATGCGTTTCGACGGGCTGATGAAAGCTGCCCTTGCGTGTGGAATCTTCAGAAGCTGCTTCAGCGCGGACCTGCGAATGTCATCCGCGATGGTGATCGCCGCCACGGGCATATCGAACCCCCCTACCGGACAGCCCATCGCGGAGTCCGCCGCACCCTTCGCCGCCCCAGCGCGAAGAGCACGATCACCGCGAGCCAGGGCGCCAGGCCGGAAGCACTGGAGCAGCCGCCCATGTCTTTTTGCAGGCACGTGGTGGAAGTTGACACTCCCCCATCGGCAAGAGCGGTCTCGCTTCTGGTGCACTCGCGGCAGGGAGGTCCGTAATACGTCGACGGACACGAGCAACTATGGCTGGCTCGGGTGCCCTGGAAGTCGTGGTCCAACGCTCCGACTTGCCAGTTGGGGCAGTACGAGCCAGGGGCTTGGCTGCCCAGGATCAAAGATATCGAGCTTGCGACGGGAACAATCATTGGCACCCTCCGATAGAGGTCCACCCCAAAGCACAGCGCGTACCAGTCTCGTTTGGACGCTCTCCCTCGAAATACTGCGAGTGATCCCGGCTCGGAACCATCGAAATACCGTGTGTGATCCGGCTCGCCGCGACATGCCGGTCAGGGGCTTCCAGACGTCAGGCAACACTCGATGACGACGGAAGCGTCCCCCGATCGCATCTTGGAAAAGATGAGTCTGGGCGAGCCCAGTCTCGCGTGGTACCTTTCGAGCTACCGGCGCGACGGGGGAATCGCTTTAAACTGAGTTATATCGGACCGCTCGTATGCCTTCATTTGCCGCAGAGCAGTGGCGCGTCCTGAGCCCCTACCTGGACAAGGCTCTCGAGATCCCACCCGAAGAGCGCGCCGCTTGGCTGGAATTGTTGCGAGAGACGAATCCGTCGATTGCCACCGATTTGCAGACTCTCCTCGAGGAACACGACGCGCTCGACGATGAGGGATTCCTCAAGGCCAGCCCAGTGGCGCTCCCCAGTCCGGGGGGGCTGGTTGGACAGACGGTTGGCGCCTACACGCTGGAGGCGGCCATCGGCCAGGGCGGAATGGGCTCGGTCTGGCTCGCGCGCCGGAGCGATGGCCGGTTCGAAGGGCGCGCGGCGGTGAAATTCCTGAACGTCGCGCTCCTTGGAAGCGCGGGCGAGGAGCGTTTCAAGCGAGAGGGCAGCATCCTTGCCCGCCTCGCGCACCCCAACATCGCGCACTTGATTGACGCGGGTGTCGCCGCCAGCGGGCAGCCATACCTGGTTCTCGAATACGTCGACGGAAAAAACATCGACGCGTATTGCAACGAGCACGCGCTCGACATCGAGGCGCGCATCCGCCTGCTTGTCGATGTCCTGGCGGCGGTTGCGCACGCGCACGCCAACCTGATTGTACACCGCGACATCAAGCCTTCGAACGTGCTTGTCACCGGCGATGGGCAGGTGAAACTGCTCGATTTCGGGATTGCCAAGCTGCTCGAGGACGAGGCGGCGCCGGCCGCTGCCACCAAGCTCACCCGCGAAGGGGAAAGGGCGCTCACCCTCGCCTACGCCTCGCCAGAACAAGTCACCGGAAATGCAGTCACCACCGCAACCGATGTCTACGCGACGGGGGTTCTGCTCTACCTGCTGTTGGTCGGAAAGCACCCGGCGGAATCGATGCTTCATTCGCCGGCCGATTTGATGAAAGCGATTGTCGACACCCAGCCGCCGCAGCCATCTGATGCCCTCGAGCCGGGCAGCAAGCTGAGTCGCGCGCTGCGAGGGGATCTCGACACCATCGTCGCCAAGGCGCTGAAGAAGAACGCGGCCGAACGCTACCTGTCCGTCGCGGCTTTCGCCGACGATCTTCGTCGCTACCTTGGGCACCAGCCGATCAGCGCCAGACCGGACACCCTTGCTTACCGCGCGAAGAAATTCGTGCGTCGGAATTACCTTGCCGTCGCGCTCGCTTCAGCGGCGATTGTCGCGGCCGGCGCCGGCGTCGTCGGCACTGTGATCCAGGCGCGCCGTGCGGCGAGCGCGGCCGAGCGTGCGCGCCTCGAAGCGATGAGCGCGACGTCGGTCAAAGATTTCCTGCTCGGGATCTTCAACTCGAGCTCCAAGAGGCAGCCCGATCCGCTTCGGGCACAGGCGGTCACCGCGCGCGAGCTGCTCGATCGCGGAGCGGAGCGTCTGCTCGCCGATCGCACCCTGGATCCCAAGGTCGCTCTCCAACTCCTTTCGACGTTGGGGGACCTGTATCTCGATCTGGGTCTGGACGAGAAGAGCGTGGAGCTCAGCCGGAAGCGGGTCGAGCTGGCGCGAGCCTCGTTTCCGCCCAACGACAGCCGCCTCGCCTCGACGCTGGTGGACTTTGCGTTTGCGGCTTACGCCACCCCGCAGGCGAAGGGCTCGGTCGCTCTGTTGGAGGAGGCGGGGCGGATCCTCGACGCCAACGGGGACCAGACGAGTCTGATCCGCGTCCGCACCGACATCGCGCTGACCCAGTACTGGCGCACCGGCGGCCGCGACCTTGGCCAATCGAGGAGCTACGCGGCGAAGGCGATCGAAATCTGCCGCCGCCATTACCCCAATCATCCAGAGCTCGTCCATGCGCTGCGGATGGCGGGTTCGACCGAGAGCTTTTCCCACCACACCGCGGAGGCGATCGGGTTTTTCAAGGAGGCGGTCGAGCTTCATCGGCGCCTGGGTTCGCCCGAGATCGAGCTCATTCGCCCGCTGGCCGAGTTGGCCGAGCAAGAAACCAGCTTGTCCCGGTTCGCTGACGCCGAGCGTGACTTCAAGGAGAGTGTCGCGCTCAGCCTCCGCCTCAATGGCGAGGATCACGTCGACAGCATTCAGACGGGGCTTCGCTATGGGATTTTCCTTCGCACGCTGGGGAGGCTGCGCGAATCGGAGCTGCTCTTACGCAAGGCCTCAGAAACGGCGGTCCGCCTCTTGGGTCCAGAGGAGACGTTCCACGTGCCCACGGCGCGCTTCGAGCTCGCGAGAACGCTTGCGGAGATCGGCAAGATCGAAGAGGCGGAATCGCTGTACAGCCAGGCGATCGCAACCCGAGAGAAAACCAGGCCCAACACCTATCAGCACGCCAACATGCTGGGCGCTGCCGCCCTACTGGAATTGGTCCTTGGTCGGTACGAGCTCGCCGACCGGATGTTGACTCAACACCGGTCAATCCTGAAAACCATCGGCCGCGACGACGCGGAGTACTGGGCGTTGCTCCGCGCCCGCTACCAGCTTGCGGCAAAGCCAAGCCGAGCACTCTCAACTCTTTCGACGACTACCTTCGCCAGCGCGGATGCGCTTCCCAGGTCGTTCGCCGCCGACGTGGTTCGCGCCCATGCATTCCTGGATCTCGGACGGCCAGACGAAGCCGAACGCGTCGCGTCGACGGGCCTGCGGCGGGTCAGCGATTCGCCGGGAGCTGAGGCTTTTGGATTCAATAAATCGAACCTGCTCCTGAGCCAGGGGCTCGCACTCACCCGGTTGGGTCGAGTGAAGGACGCGGTGGCCCCCTTGAACGAAGCCCTGGCCTGGCGCGAAGCCAACCTGGACAAGAGCAGTCCCGCGCTCGCCGAATCGATGATCGCTCTGGCGGAGTGCTACCTTTCGGGGGCCGATCGCGGTCCGGCCCGCGCTCTTGTCGAACGTGCTCAAGCCATTCACCGAAGCCACCCGAACCTGGGCGAGCACCTGCGTTCACCGCTCCACAAGTTGGAGGAGCAGCTCTCCGCTCGATGAGGCGATACGGCGAAATGCCCTGGTGAGGCGCGTTTCTTCTCAGTTCTTCACCGCACCGATGACGTATTGCGGAAGCCATTCGTCGCGGAACTTCGACCAGACGGGGAAATTGTTGTAATTGGCGGCTTGGAAAACGACGGCGAGCTCAAGCTCGGGAATCGCGATCGCCATCTGGCCGCCGTTGCCGCTGGTGTGGAAGGCCCGGACGGTTCTTCCTTTGTACGGATAGCTGATCAACCACCAGCCGAATCCGTAGTCGTCGGGACCGTTGATAGAAGCCTGTGGCGAAGTCGCCGCCTTCACCCATCGCCCGCTGACGATCTGCTTTCCGCGCCAGCGGCCGCCGTCGAGAAATAGCTGCGCGAGCTTGAGATGGTCGCGCGGACGCAGGAAGAGCCCGCCTCCGAGGTATCCTTCTCCGGTGGGCATCAGGTTCAAGTGGTAGCGGCCGAAGGCGAGCGGCTCAGCGAGGTTCCTCCGAAAATAATCCGGCAGCCAGGTTTGCGTCGTGGCCGCGACGGCCGCCCCGCCGAGGTTGATTCCTCCGGAGCAGTAAAACGCCTTCTCGTGCGGAGGACGCACCATCGGCAGGTCGAGCATGTAGCGGTACCAGTCCGGCTGCGACTCTTGCACCTGCATCCGATCCTCGTTTCCGGGAGACGCGTCGTCGTTGTCGTCGCAGGACAGGCCAGTGCTCATCGAAATCGCGTCGGCAAGGCGGATCCGGTCTTTGCGCTCGTCTGGGTGAGCGAATGGGCGTCCGGGCTGGCCGAGCAGCGCGACGAGCTTCGCATCGAGACTCAAGACGCCTCGATCGATCGCAATCCCCACCAGCGTCGTGCCGAAGCTCTTTCCCGCGGATCGGCTGTCGTGGGGCCGCTCCGCATCGAACCCATAGAAATATTCGTCGAGGACCAACTTCCCTCGGCGGGCGATGAGGATCGCCTGAACATAAGGGGTGGCGAGGCCCTCGGTCCTCGTGTCGAGCACCCGCTGGACCAGCGCCGCCAGAAGGGTCTGGTCGAGGCCCACCTCGGTCGGCGCGGCGGTGCGCCATCCGTCGTTCGACTCGCCGGGCCGGCGCCACGCGTAAGGCCCCGGCACGCCCGCGCGGGGCTCGAAGCCAACCGCCTCACCCGGGCCGCGGCGAGTGAAGTCGAGCGTCGTGCCGATGTCGGGGACAAACAGCGAGAGGACGGGGCCGTTCGAAAGCTTTCCCAACAGCGGCGGCTGGCCTTCGCGCCCCGGGCGCAGTACCACCTGGTCTCCACTCTTCTCGATTCTAATGGTGCGCCACCTGACGCCCAGATTTCGCTCCGGATTGCGAACGAAGCCGCTCAGCGTGCCGTCCGGCTCGCGGCGAACGAGGAGGTAGAGGCTGATCCGATCCTCCTTGGGTCGGACGATGCCTCGAAAAGCGCCGTGGCCGTCCGGGGCGAGCGTGACCGGCGTCGCGTAGCGGTTGCCCTCGAGCCTGGTGGGAGGCTGGATCCAGTGCCCAGTCAAGCGCCCGCGCTCGATCTGCCCGCGGAATTCCCCTCGTACGCCGGAAAGCTCGAAGTGGACCCGCTGGCCGTCGGCGGGCGCCCGCGCCTCGAACGGACCGATTCGCGCCAGCCAGCCGTCGCGGTCCCGCGCGATGAGCAGGTCGCCCGAGACTTCCGGTCCGAGCATCCGCTCGGCACCCCACAACCCGACCAGCTCGGAGGCATCAGCCGCCACGCCGGCGTCAGGAGGTGGCGCAGCGTATAGGAAGGCGGCCAGTGCGGGGACGAGGACATGCATGGGCGGTTCTCCTGGCAGCGCTACTTACTCTGGAGCGCGCCATTGCACGCCCCTCTCTTCAATGAAGTTTGGCCTGTGGGCGGCTAAGGCATCGGAGGAAACGGCATCTACGCGGGTTTCCAAAACGTGATGATCGTGCCGCCACCAATGATCAGAGCGCCGCCGACCAAGATCGGCAGGGTGGGCAATGATCGGAATGCGATGAAGTTGATCAACTGCCAAACGACGAACAGGGTCGCAATGTAGAGTCCCACCACCTTTCCGAATTCGAGCGGCGCCAGATTCAGAAACGATCCATAACCGAAGAGCAGCAGTGCGCCGGCAGTGAACAGGCCAGCTCGAGCCGGGCCGGACTGACTATGGATGGCCATTCGAACGACCGCATCGCCGCTGACTTCCAGCGTGGTTGCAATCAACAGCAGGACTATCGGATGCATGCTCTGCAGCTTGATCATTGCGCGAGTGTAGCTGGCACGGCGTGGCCTGTCTGGTAAAGTGGCCGCCCGGCCGCGGACGCTCGACCCAACGCTGAAAGGTGCCATGGCGCTCGGCGCGACGATCCACGTGTTCAATATCGACCTCGCCGATTCGGACCGTGGCGTGTACCAGCCGCTCGAGCTGCGGGTGGCGCGGCATCCATCAGAAGGCGAGGAGTATTTTCTGACGCGGGTCCTCGCGTACTGCTTCGAATATCGCGAGGGCATCGCGTTCTCGAACGGCTTGTTCGAGCCGGACGAACCGACGATCGCGATTCGGGATCTCACCGGGGCCTTGAAGGCGTGGATAGACGTCGGTGCTCCCGACGCGGCACGGCTGCACCGTGCCAGCAAGGCAGCACCGCGGGTGGTCGTCTACACGCACAAGGATCCCGGCCCCTGGATGGCCCGCATCGTGGGCGAACGCATCCATCGCGTCGAATCGCTCGAGCTCTACGCTCTGGATCGCGCCTGGCTCGCGGACCTTGCAAGCAAACTCGAGCGCCGGATGACCTTCTCGCTGAGCATTTCCGGGCGGCACGTCTACCTGTCGCTCGGCGAGGAAACTCTTTCCTGCGTCATCGAAAGAATTGCGATCGCCGCTTAGCGGATCGCGCCGCACTCCGAAAACTCGCCCGCTTGTCCGAGCTTGAGCCGGACCGACGCCGGATTGACGTACGGTATAGATGCCAGTATATATACCGTATGAAAGCTGAAAAGAAAATTACCGTCTTATTGCCAGAGGATTTGCTGGATCGTGCCCTAAAGGCGAGCGGAGAGGGGATAACGCCCACCCTTCGAAAGGGACTTGAACTAGTTGCCGCTAAGGACACTTACAAAGGCTTGCTCAAGCTGAAGGGAAAATTCGACTTGAAGATGAATTTGAATGATTTGCGGAAGGATCAGGACGAATGATCACAGCGGATACCAGCGCTTGGATTGACTATTCAAGAGGACTTGAAAGCCGTGGCTCCAAGCAATTGGAGGAATGCCTTTCCGATGGGACGCTAGTGATGTCCCCACCCGTGCTCTTTGAAATTCTCAGCGGTCCCGGCCTGACCCGCGAAGCTGAGCGACTGATTTGTCAGCTGCCAAGACTAGAGGTCAGCATGGGCTTTTGGGAACGTGCTGGACAAATGAGACGGTCCTTTCTGAAAAAGGGACTCAAAGCCCGGTCGATGGATTGCCTGATCGCTCAGAACTGTATCGACGATGAAGTCGTCTTGATCGCAGCGGATCAGGATTACCGCCACTTCTCAAAGTTTGGGCTGAAAATCGCGTGAAGGCTCAGCTTCCGCCCTCGCGGCGGTGAGCATCCTCGAAGAATAAGTCCTTCAAGTTCGGCGGCCCGATTTTGATGCGACCAACGCGGTACATGAAGTCGGCGGTCCGTTGCACCTTGTGGGGCGTGAGGGTGAAAACGATGCGTGGATCCTCGAGAATCGCGAGGATCTCCTCGACGCTCTCGGAGCCGCCCGCCATCTTCTGGTATGTGGCCGCCGCTGCGCGCTTGTCCCGGTTGAGGATGTTGACGGCCTCCTCCAGCGCCTCGACGAAGGCCCGGTAGGCCTTCGGGTTCTCGTCGTGGAAGGTCACGCGCGTCCAAATCACGTTCAGCGTCGCCGGCCCGCCGAGCACGTCGTAGGTGGAGAGGATGGAATGCAGCGGCGGCTTTGCGGTCTCCCGCTCCATGAAGGGAGGCGAGGAAAAGTGGGCGGTGATCCCGCCCTTGCCGGAGAGGAGCGCGATCGCCGCGTCCGGGTGGGCCATCCCGATGGTAAGCG
>WNFF01001813.1_pt1 | contig 17289 bp, 13 predicted proteins | sample 5400441 | NCBI WGS metagenome assembly WNFF01 (sample SAMN13153345, study PRJNA577476) | soil metagenome | isolation source: 120 cm saprolite under Douglas fir tree site 2 hole 3 replicate 1 | place: USA:California | collected 2015-04-18 | reverse complement strand
ATGACCCAAAGCCGCCAGCGACCGTGCATTGCAGCCGGGGCGCACCGCCCTAGCCGCTCGGGCCCCGGTCACCGAGGGCGCGGCGACGAGCGACCATCGTGTGCCCGGCGTCAATTTCTCCGCGCCTGCCAACTCGGGCCGGCATCTTCCCACTGATTGTCTGTCAGTTGCTCCACCTGCGTTCCGTCGTTCCGCATCACGAACAGGTCGCCATATGGTTGCGGCGCGAACGTGTATGGCGCTTCGTCCTTGAAGCCCATCCGCGTGCTGGAGAACACAATCTTCTCTCCATCCGGCGACCACGCCAGATGTGCGTCGTTGCCCTTGGAGTTCGTCAGCCTGCGCAGGTCCGTCCCGTCCGGCCGGACGCTGAATACTTCAAAATTATCGCCATCCAACCGGCGAACGAATGCGATCAGGTCTCCCCGCGGCGACCAAACCGGGAAATTGTCATACTCTGCCGTGAGCGGGGTCACGGTGCGGTCTTTCAGGTTCATGATGCGCAGACCGTCGCCCTCCGGCCCCATGGTCCGGTAGACGATCCGCTCGCCGTCTGGAGAGTACGAGGCAAACCCGTTGTTGTTTGCACCCGATGTGATCTTGCGAAAGCCCGATCCGTCGGCCTGGATCGTCGCAATCTGTGCGCCGCCGTTAACCGGATCGACCGGCTTTTTCGCTCCGATGGCAAAATCGAGAAACGACGGTGATAATTAAAAAGGGCGCACAGATCGGTACCCACTCGATCATCATGCCGGGCGTGACGATCGCCGAAGGTGCCATCGTCGGTGCGCATAGCTTCGTTAAGGAGGATGTCCACCCGGCGTCACTGTCTTCGGTATCCCGGCACGGCGAGCAGACAGCGCCGCTTCGTGACGGCGTTCCGGGGCTGCAACCGCCCAAAATCGGGCGGTTCTTTTCTGTCGCCTGAATATGTGATAATTCCGCGTCTTCATTTCCGCTGTCACCAGAGTTTGGCAAGGCGCGTGATGGCCTCGGAGCCGACTTGCGGTCGCGCGAACTACTGTTGCGGGTTCGTCGTGTTTGTTGTGGCCCGACAGTGCGAGGGGTGGTCTAGCGGTCAGGAGAGACTGAGCCGTTGTCTTTTTTTGCAAAGGTGAGCAGTTTTGTTTTAATGGGAGGAGGCATGAAATTTTTGCGGGCCGCACTTGATCGATATTTGTCGAGGCGAGCAGATGCTCGCCGCGAATCGCTTCGCATTAAAGAAGCGGATCACGCTAGAGCGGCGTTGGAAAACGCCCGAAAGATAGTGGGGCAAGGCGGGCTTGGAGCGGCACTAGCTCCAACACTTGTTCATGAGATCGAACACTGGCCGTCATTGTTCAGGCGCGACGATTTTTACGAACACATCAATTTTCCCGCGACCGATGTTGAATTCTCACGGCAACGTAAGAAAAAGCACGAGGTGCTAAGGGTCGCGTTCACCAACAAGAAGCGCCGTTATGAGCTCACTGTTGTTGATAATCCAGTTAGCGTTATGCCCGACGGGGACACCTATCACAGCGGTAATGTTGAACTGGCAATAGACGGCACTGTTGTTCTCGATATACATGTCTCAAAGAGCGAAGGCGGCATTTTTGCCTCTAGAGGCGACTGGGAATATGTTGATGTTGTTGCGTTTCAGTCCGGCGCATGGATGAAAGACTTGCCCAAGATCGCCGCAACAATTCAGGCAAATAAACGCGCCCGCCAGCTGCGATACGACAACGAGCGGATCATTGCGCAAGCGAAGAACATAAGATTGTAGGAGCCGATATCGCTGCGCCGGGGAGGTCATTTTTTGGCGATGCTCAATGTCGGTTCATGGCCCGACTCGGAATAGCCGACCCTTGGTCGCTTAGGTCCGGTCGTTGGGGGCAAGCGGCCGCGGTCACGGTGCCTATGCGAGTAGGATCGTGTTCGGGCAAGGGCAAGTATCGGCCGGCCGGCGACCGGGAAGGTGCCACCAATCAGGTGTTACGCGCCAGACCCTAACAGCAGCGGCACGCCAAATTGGAAAATGCCTGAGTGCCTAACGGGATTTCTTGCGGGTAGGCTTCGCCGCCGCCGACGCATCTGGTATCGGGCGCAGCTTGGTATGCGGGACCGAGGCGACGATCCCGGCGTCGATCAGCGCGCGGATTGCTCGCGAGCGGGTCAATTTTTTTGATGCCGCCCATGCGTCCACGACGTCAAGCAGTTCCGCCGGCAGTCGTAACCCGACGAATGGCGCAGCGGCGGTGACCGGCTCTTGCGAGGCGAGCGCCTTGCTCGCCAGCCGGCGCAGGGCTTCCGAGCGCGACGGCTTGTCAGGCTGTCGGACTGCCCATTCATCGATCGATGCGCGCAGTTCCGGCGCGAGCCGAATCGCCGTCACGGGGTCGCGATTGTCCACACCCGTGAACGGACGCCCGCGTTTTTTTGGTACTACCGTCTTTTTAATTGAACGTCTCGCCATTGCGTGGTAGTACCAGAAATGCAGGCCGGAAACAAGGCGCCAACCTCGTTTCCGGCCCTAACCACCAACCTGAAGGATGCAGGTTAATGGCTAATTCAGAAGCTACCACGATTCCCTTGCGCCTACCGTCGGATGAGGCGATGGCGCTCGCCCAGTTGGCAAAGCGCGTCGGCTATGATGACTGCGTTCGGCTTTCGAGCCAGTTCGAGCGTTACAACGGTCGTGCCGAATGCGATGTCATGTGGTCCGCTCTCAACCTTCTGCGGGCGGCGCTGGCCGAAGTCGGTTTCGCGCCGCGGTGATCCATCCACGCCATCTGCCCCGTACCGGGCCGGAGTTCATTTAACCCACCGACCGCGGTGAAACATTGATCTGGGTATTGAGGGCGACGCTGCGCAAATCTTCTGACCGCGGCGAGCCCGAATGCTTTCGTCTTGCCCGAGAGTTAGGCCGGCAGCGCATCCCCGCAAAGGGACCCTCGTTCCGACCCTCCATTGCGCGTCCGCTGGTTCTGCTTGGCCTGAATCATTCCCGACCGGCCGCGACGGTGCGGACTAGCGGCCGACGGCTATGAGTTGCGATATGCTTCAATTAATGTCGCCGCTGGGTCCAACTGTTTGCACTACGTTTTCCCACCGCGATGAGGCCAATAATGGCGCCGTCGGCGAGGTCGTACACCGCTCCTACTTGATGTGTGCGCAACCCCAAGAACGCCCTAACCTGGGAGCAGGTCGCCAGATACTGCTTGGTGGGCGAGATTATTGCCGCCTCCACCCGGCATTTCCCACTCTTCACGGCCGCCTCAATCCGTGTGGCGGCATCGTCCCATAGGTCAGTCTCATCTGTGGTTCGCCTGACGCCATCCAGCATTTCAGCCAACGGCTGGAGACGCGGCTCTCCGTTAGGGGTGGCGAACTCGATATGGATTGGAAGTCCCGTAAGGGCGCAGAGGCGAAGATCGTCGGGATGGCATTTGCGCCCGCTCCAAAAGCAGATTTGCGCCTCGGCCGGTGCGCAGAACTTCCCTGCCGACGACTGAACCGCCGCAGTTTCCAGTATGCGCCCCTCCGAAATGCTGCTGGTCACAAGAAGTCGTTTTAGCGCCCGCTTCCCGGTCGCTGCGCAACGTTCCAGTTCGGAGGGTAGGACCAGCTTCCCGGTCACCTCGCAACTCTTAAGAATCCCCGACCGCACCTGCTTGCCGGTGACCTCGCATCGTTCGGCCTCCGACCGCGCGATCGGCTGGCGGGTTTCATGGCATAGGATGAACTCCTGCTTGTGCCCCGCCTTGCCCGAAGCCGCGGAACGCGCTTCCTCGTCAACCCGGTACCGCTTGAGCGAGATTTCGCTCACCGCAAGTTCGCTTTTGAGCAACTCGGCATTAGTGAAGTCGCAAAGCGCAAAATGCTCCGGCTCGGCCCGCTTACCGCTGAGAGCTGAGGTCTTAAGGGACGCACGGCCGACCAGCCTCCCGGTGACCGCAGAAGCCTCGACCTCATCAGTCAAGATGCGCTTGCCACTCAGACTGCACCTGGCGCTGAATTCCGGCAGTGCCAGACGGCCGCTCATATCGGACTTGACCAGCAAGTGCCGGAGCAGTTCGGCACCAGTGATCTCGCATTTCGCGAGGCACGAGTTGGGAACCATCCGGCCTGATATCGAGCAGAGGCTGCGCGCGGGCGCGTCGGTGACGTCGCCACTATGAGGGGTAATGGTGAGAACGCTCTCGTAGCCGGGTTCGGATTCAAACGCGTAACGCGTCCGTACCTTCATCTCGCGATGCAGTTTTCCTTCAAGACCGACGAGCGTCATCTCAAGGCGTGGTGTGAACTCGTCCTGCAGCTTCTTGCGCTTACGCTCGTCCCCCTCGGCTGCCCTCACTTCCTGTTCGCGCCGCTCCAGATAGAAGCGCGAGAACTCGGATACGGCCTCATCCAAGCTCACGGCGTCGGTGAGCTTTGCGATGTCAAGGCCGAGCGCCACTGGATCTTCGATCGTCTTCGTCAAAGGTGCCAGCGCCGACCGATTGGCCGCGCTCCTGTGTTCCTCAGGTGCGCAGGAGACCTCCACGAGGCGTTCGTAACTATCGTGGGCTACGGTCGCCCGCACACGTAGGAGAGCGGTACCGTCGAACGAGCGCCGGACCTCGTCGAGTTCAACCACCTTCGGCTTTGCCCCGAAGCCTTCCACCCATTTGCGCGCGATATCCTCACTCTCTTTTGCCGCATTGTGGTCGAGATCGTCGACCTCATGAATGCCGGTGGCGATCACCCTGTCCACAAGCCGCTCAAAGGCAGGGGAGCCGGGCGCGTAGAGCGTGCTTCTGGTGTCGGCGGAAGCATGCTGCTCGAAGCGGATATATTCACGGCCAGCGTGCTCTTCCGCGAGATACAGGTCGGGAGGTTTCGGGGTAAGTCGGGCGCCAAGGGTCCGCAGAGCCGCGAGAGTGAAGTCGCGCGGCTTCATCGAACGGACGGCGCCAGGCAGCGTCGGGGTCCGAGGCCCGACGTATTCGGCACCGTCCATGCCGCCAAGCATCGCGTTAATGCTTGCCTCCGCGCTCTCCAGTTCCGCCTTCGCGTCCTCAATGCTCTTCACCGCGAGCCGAGTTTCCTCCTCGACGTTCTTGTCGGCGAGCGCGGCAAGGACCAATTGGAGAATTCGCTCTTCAAAGCTGGTCGCAACATCCTCGTCGCCGTCGCCGATATCCGAGCCCTGCAGGAGCGCCTCGATGTCGCCGATGGCGTGCGACGCCATCTGCAGTTTCTCCATCAATCTTCCGACGATGTACTCCTCGAAGGTCCCGCGCAGCATGATGTTGAAGACGCTGACATGGGCATGGGCCGAGGCCAGGCGCTGAATGCGCCCAATCCGCTGCTCGACGATCATCGGGTTCCAGGGCAGATCGTAGTTCACCAGCACGTTGGCGACCTGAAGGTTGACGCCCTCCGAACCCGCCTCGGTCGACACGATCACTCGGCAGCCGGGCGGATTCTGGCGAAAGCGATTGATTGTTTCTTGATTGCGTTGGCCCGAGTCACCGTTGATGATCCCGATCTTCAGGCCATGACTTTCAAGAGAAGCCTGGATGGTCGTCTGGGTCTCCCGCCGACAGGTGAACACGACCAGCCGCCAGCGCTCTGGATTCTCCTGCTTAAGTTGTTCGATCAGGCGCACGAGGCCTTGGAGTTTGGCACTGGGTGGCATTCCTGCGACAATCGCCTTTACGGTGGCCGCAAGGTTCGCTGGCACGGTGCCGTTTCTTGCCATGTTGGCGAGTTGCGCATTCAGTGCATCAGGGCTGCTGGTCAGTGCTTGTAGTATTGAAATCTGCGCCAACCGGTTCAATTTCTGGATCGGTTTCGCAATTGCTTTGATGAGTTCCAGTTCGGCGGCGGTTGGCTCCACGCGGTGCATCTGCACCACCCGATCCGGGAAATATAGCTTGGCGTCGCTGCGTCTCACCCGGGACATGTACCCGTAGACGATCGAGCGGAACTCCTCTTGCGCTTCGGACTTGAGTTGGCGCGCCTGATCCCTCTTGTCGGCGATGAAGCGGCGGGCGAACGTCCCCTCGTTGCCGAAGGGGTTCTGGTGGCCGCGCGCGACGGCCAACAAATCAACCAGCGAATACAAGTCCCACAGGCGGTTTTGGATCGGCGTGGCGGTCAGCATCAGCACAAAGCGGAATCGACGCTCTTCCAGGGCGGCACGGAAGCGCTTGGCAACCTGTGGCGTTTTTTCGACTCCGTAGAGATTGCGGAGCTTGTGGGCTTCGTCGAGGATGAGCATCTGGAAACGATCCTCGGGAATTTCGTCGAGGTACAACCGCGCCGAATTATAGGTCGTGATGACTGCTCCGGTCTCTTCGGGGTCCGCTGTTACCAGTGCTTTCCCGATTGCGATTTCCGCCGGAATGTCGAATTTCGACGCCAATTCGTCCTTCCATTGCGGCCCCAGCAGCTTGGGGCATACGATCAGAATTTTGGACAGCCGCGAGCGGGCGACGAGTTCGCTGATGATCAAGCCGGCACTGATCGTTTTGCCGAGGCCGACATCGTCGGCCAGCAGCGTCACCGGCAGCCGGCGACAGAAGGTGATCAGATTGATGACTTGATGATGGTACGGCGTCAGCCGATCGCGCCAGCGTTGGGTGGATTTGAAATCGTCGGGGCCCTCAATGACGATGGGATCAGTCAAATCCCATTCGAGTCCCGCCCGATAAACCCGGTATTCCTCTGGCGTGTTCTTGCGGCTAAGTATTTTCGATTGGAACTCTGACGCGACGACCATCCTTGCCTCTGGATTCCTACCGGAACCGCATTTCAACCTTAGGATGACCGCTTACGCGTTGGCCGACAAGTGGTTTTAGTCGGATCGTCCGGATGGGTTGTTCCTCACCGACACCGTTGTTCCGTTAGAGTGGCTCTATTATTGGCCTTTTTGATATCTTTAGGCCGCGTGGAGTCAGATCGGCTGAGCAAGTTCCAAATAGCGACAGTAGGCGTTGGCCAGCCGCATTTGGGCCGGGGTGCGGCAATCGGCTTCGAACACCGTCGGTGAGGCCACCAGAATACAGACGCACTGAGCGCGCGAGACTGCGACATTGAGACGATTGAGGCTGTAAAGAAATTCCATGCCCCGAGGTGCATCGGCGTGGCTTGAAGTGGTCATCGAATAAATGACCAGCGGCGCTTCTTGACCCTGGAATTTATCGACCGTGCCAATTCGGGCGCCCGGCAAAAGCGCCTGCAATTCGAAGACCTGGGCGTTGTACGGCGCGATGATCAGGATGTCGGCCAGGGTCAACGGCTGCTCAAGGCCGTCCCGATTAATCCAGGTCGGCTTTGAAGCCATGACATCGCCGACCAATGCGCGGACGACCTCTGCCTCTTCGGGCGAGGAACTCTGGTTGCCGGTGTGGTTGACTGGCCGATAGCACAAGCCCGAACCAGCGACCGGGCCCGATGATCGGATCTCCTGTTCCTCCAGCCCCGCTCGGGGATGGAGTCGTCCTTCGTAGAATAATTCCGACGTGAAAGCGCATATGGTCGGGTGGAGACGCCAAGTTTCCTCCAGAAAGAGTCCGCGATCATCGGGGATCGTTTGGTGGCCAGCTAAAATGTGATCGAGTGCAGACGCCTCTGTGCCAACTGGATGACTGCCCTTGGTCGGTTGATTCAGTTGCTGGGGATCGCCGAGCAGGACGACGCTCTTTGCCGCCTGTGACACCGCTAAGACGTTCGCGAGCGCCATTTGTCCGGCCTCGTCGACGAAAAGCACGTCGACCGCCTGGAATGCGTCGGCACGCGCCCAAAACCACGCCGTCCCACCAGCCACGCGGCAGTCGCCCTGAAGGGCTGACAAACATATTGCATTGTCCGTGGTAAATCTCAGGTGCGGCTCATCTGGGCTTTTGTCCGAGACCTTTTGGATGCAGGTAAGATCAATGTCGACTTCATCCGCAGCTTTGCGAACGCTATCAAGAAGATTGCGAATTACCTTATGGCTGTTCGCGGTCACGCCGACACGGAAGCCGGCATTCACGAGTGCCGTGATCATGCGCGCACCGGTGTAGGTCTTGCCGGCGCCGGGCGGACCTTGAATCGGCAGGACCCCGGCACCGAGCTGGAGCACCAGCCGAATCGCGGCTTCCAAGGCGGCTTCACCAGGGAAACGTAGGGTCTGGCCACCCACGCGAGGCCCATGCCGGAGGAGCAGATCGCGAGCGCCCTGATAAGGTCCCTCGCCCTCAAGGCCGTGCTCGGCCGCATGTTCGCCGATCCGCACCAATGCTTCGGCGATCACCTCCGTACCTATGTAGTCGTGCTCAAATAGTGCCTCCGGGTGAAGGTTGACTGCGTCTCCGTGTTTCTTGATGTCCACCCAACCTTCTTCAATTGATATCTCAGCCACCGCGCCAAGCTTGTCCCCGCCGACCGCACGGACGCCTTCTCCACCCCGCAATTCGGTCTCCTGCGGTGGAAAACGATAGCGATGTATCGGCGCTCTGGCGGTCCCTCCGGTGACCGCCTCGAATCGAAGCCCGCTCAGACCCGCCCGCTCATCAAGCAAGTCTTCCGCGGACAGGTCGCCGAGCCGGAAAAATTCCCACCAAAATGCCTTATCTTCCCGACGGTGCCAGTCAAGACAATGGGCGAGAATCCAACGCGCGTGCTGCTCGTCGGTACGCTCTGATGGTTCGTCTGGGACGTCGGTGGTGAGCCGCTTAACCAAGGCCGCAATCTTCAACTGCCATTCGCCCAATTCTTCACTCGGGGCAGCGTCCGACAAAGCGGGGCGGGCGATGGCGGCACCATCGGCGATGGCCGAGGCGCGCACGGTTTCCAGCCAATCGCGTAGCCGCCATGTTGATTGGCAGTCGTCACGATTGTAAGCCTCGACGACGCGTCGTTCGTCATCGGCGATATCCGCCGGCGTCACCAAGCTCCAGGAGCGCCTGTACCTTCGACAGCGCTTGGTTGGCCGCGGAGAGCGAGGTTTCGCGCACATAGTCGTAGAGGGGTTCAAGACATTTGATGGAATAACTCTCTACGCTCACCCGCAGGCCTTGCCGTACCACGGCGAGGAGGTCCACGAATCGTTTGCCGCGCAGGAGTTGATCGAATTCGTCCTCGCGCGTTGCATAGCGGCCCATCAGACGCTTCAGCGCCGCCGGTTCATAGGAAGCAAAATGATAGATGTGCAGGTCCGGATAGGCGTTTAGGCGATCGAGTACGAAGTCGATGAACTGCTCGAACGCCGCGCGCTCCTGCGCTCGTGACAAGGCCCAGGCTCCCATATAGCGCTCTTGACCGCTTTCCTCTCGAAAGCTGTAGCCAAACAAATATTCAAGCCCGCCATCACCGACGAACGGGTCGCCTTCAATATCGAAGAAGATGTCTCCTATGCTGGGCTCGTGCAGCCTCGCCAGCCCGAAGGTTGGCAACGGCTCTAGCCGTTCATAGAGGATTTCGCCCGCAGTCCTGCCCTCGACTTGGATACGCGCTTGCTCGCGAACGCGCTCAAGAGCCGTCGCCGAACCACGACTGGGTTTGAAGGTCAGGGGGATTGGCATCTCGGCCAGCGCAGCGCCGGTCGTGATGCTGTGTCCTTCGAGCTCAGTTATCTGAATCTTGCTAATGCCGGCAATCAGGGACGGGTGATCGTCTTCCCGTCGTTTGGCGTCACAACGATCCTGCCAGCGGCACACGTCGCAGTAGGGTTTGGGATAGGGGTAAATCCGGACGGTTTGATCCATCCCCACAGCGCGTTCGAGGCTGGCCTTCACTCGCCGATAATAGGCCGCGAAATCATCAGTCCTGAAGCACTGGGGCTGAAAGTCCGACCACGGGGCAATCACATAGGACCACTGCGGCCTCATTCCCTGGACCAAGCCAAGCAGATCGCAATACAGACTGAGTTGTAGGACCGTCCCTCCTTTGGTCTCCTTTGAAAGTTTGGTATCGACAACTTCGTAGGACCAGTTGCCCAGCTCGCTGGGCTCTTCGACGCGCAATAGAACGTCGGTACGCCCGCCCCAGCCGTTGGCCAAGAACGCGCCCTGCACGATCACCGCTCGCGCCAGTCTCATCGCCTCGGCTGTGCCCGCGACCGCCGCGGCATCCAATCCGATGCCCGCGATGACTTCGATCTCAAGGCCCTTGGCGCGAAGGTGTTCGACGTAGCCCTGTTCGTGGCGAAGCCCGCGTTCCCGTAGAACGTCGAGGAGCGGATTCCAGAACTTGGGCTTGGCTTTCGTGCCATTGGCGACTGCGAGATCAAGTTCGGTTAGGTTGCGACAATTCAAGTGCCCGACAAGATCAGAAGCGCTGAGTTGGACGCCCTGGCTCAACCGCAGCATAGGCGGGGCCCCTCCCTTGGCATGGTCGTATGTTTTGCTCCCTCAACTATGCCGCGAATGAAGGCCGCTGACCAGAGCTAGGCTTCCAGAACTTACGGACCTCTGCAGTCAAAGAGGCGCTAAGCCCGCCATCAAGGGCATTGATGTGAATTAGCGCTAGTTTCCCCAGGTCGTCACCGACACCCGTCCGAATTTACGCGCCTTGCTACCGGGCCGCGCACAAAGGATCCGGGTTCCAGGGGATATCGTCGCTCGCTGGGACGCCGATCTTTATCGGTTGCAGCGACGTCGATAGCCACATTCCAATATGGCGCGTGCATGAGTCCACTCGGGTGTTGCGGGACCTTGGCGCCACTGTGACCGAGCGAGTTTGTCCTAGCATGGGTCACAACGACGACGAGATTAGGCAAGTCACAAAACTGATTGCACAACTGGAACAGCATGAAAAGTTGAAATAAAACCACTGGATCAGTTCATGTACGAGCGGCGCCGATGCGACGCTCATCGAGGCTGTGTCATGATCCTGACGCGCAAACTCTGTCGCGGACCCCGGCATGCCAATGGGCGTGGCCGACCACTCGCATTCGATGCCGAGCGGATGCGCACCCCGGATGGTGAACCGGTCATGCCGAAAATCCGCGAAGCGCTCGCCTTCTGAGATAGATGCCTGACCGATGCAGAGCGCGCCTTTACAGAGCCAGCCATTTGAAGCCGGCGGCTGTCATTTCGTGAAGCGGATTAGGCTTTCTTTGACAGGCTGCGAAAGGTGATCGACCAGCGTGTCACCTCCATCTCGGCGATGCTGTGCTCCCATTCGTGCCGAGCCGCTCCGGCCAGATGGTAGATCGACCGGGGCGCCAGCAATGCCGAAGCCCGATCAAAGCCGCCAGGCCTGCGTCGCCGGAACCGCATCGTCGCCGGCGCTCCGAGCGAAATGCCCATGACATGCTCGAAGACCGGCCGATCGCGATGCCAGCCGATGCCAGCGCCCGGATCGTAACGGATCACCAGGGCCTGCACGAGCTCATCCGGCGCGAGTCGGGCAAACGCCGCGGCCTTCTCGCGTAGCGGCAGCAGCCAATCAGGGGTCGGATCGGCCGGGCCGAAGCTTCCCGTGTCGAAATCGTACTGCCAGCCGTAGGAGGCGGTCAGGCGTTTCCCGAGCCATCCCCGGAAGCGGAATGGCGACAGTTCCGCCCCGTCAATGGAGGCGATCAGCGCCCGTTCCTCGCTCGGCGTGACGATCGCCTCAGCCTGCGCCAAGCCTGCAAGACCTGGACGGTCGAACAAATCAGACTGCGCCGCAAACACGTTTGGTCTTCGCCGATTGATCCCGGGTCATCAGCTGGCCGCAGCCCCATATAGAAGTAAGGCCCGGCCGCCTGCCAGCCGGACACACCGGAGTTCTCTTTCTGTTCCTGGCCTGATATGGTCACGGCATGCAGATGCGCAAGATCATCCACGTCGACATGGACGCCTTCTATGCGTCTGTCGAGCAGCGCGACAACCCGGCCCTTCGCGGGCGGCCGGTCGCGGTCGGCCACGGCGCTAAGCGAGGCGTGGTGGCCGCGGCGAGCTATGAGGCCCGCGCCTTCGGCGTGCGCTCGGCCATGCCGTCGACCACGGCGATGCGCCAATGCGCGGAGCTGGTGTTCGTGCCGCCGCGCTTCGACGTCTATCGCGCCGTCTCGCGCCAGATCCACGCGATCTTTGCCGACTACACGGCGCTGATCGAGCCGCTGGCGCTCGATGAGGCCTATCTCGATGTCACGGAGAACCGGCGCGGCCTGCCGACCGCCTCGGCGACCGCCAAGGAGATTCGCGCCCGCATCCTCAAGTACACTGGCCTGACGGCCTCGGCGGGCGTCTCCTACAACAAGCTCCTCGCAAAGCTCGCGTCCGGCCAGCGCAAGCCAAACGGCCAGTTCGTCATCACCCCCGAAATGGGCGCGGACTTCATCGCATCCCTGCCGGTCGCCAAATTTCACGGGGTCGGACCCGTCACCGCGGCAAGGATGCAGCGGCTCGGGATACAGACGGGCGCGGATCTCAGAGCGAAGTCGCTCGCCTTTCTGCAGCAGCATTTCGGCAAATCCGCCGCCTGGTATCTCGGCATCGCGAACGGCGAGGACGACCGGCCCGTCGTCGCCGATCGTCCGCGCAAATCCTCCGGCTCCGAGACCACCTTCGAGCGCGACCTGACCGCGTCCGCCGAAATCGAGGCCGGTGTTGAGGCCATGGCTGACGACGTCTGGGCGTGGTGCGAGAAGGCGAAGGCCTTCGGCCGGACCGTAACGGTGAAGGCGAAGTTCGCCGACTTCCAGCAGGTCACACGGAGCCGCAGCTTCGCGACGGTGATCGCGCGCCACGATCTCCTCCGGCGGGCGAGCGTCGAACTCGTGCGCACCCTGCTGCCGACCGCCAAGGGCGTCCGGCTGATCGGTGTCGCTGTGTCGAATTTCGACCAGGCGCCGGCCGATGCCGACGATGAGCTGCCGCTGTTTGGCGCCGGGGGGGCGATCACACCGCCGCCTGACACAGCTCCATGCGTCGCCGCGACAGGGGCGCGCTAATGGGACGGCGTGCGGGCAGCGCCGACCTGCCGCTTCACGGTGGGCGCGTGCCCAAATGGCTGGGCGAACGCATGACCCGGCTCGGCGCGGTGATCACCGAGGCGATCGTTCTCGAGTATGGCCGCGACGAGTTGCTCCGCCGGCTGGCGCATCCCTTCTGGTTCCAGTCGTTCGGCGCGGTGATGGGGATGGACTGGCACTCCTCTGGTATCACCACGAGCGTCATCGGCGCGCTGAAGCGCGGCCTGACGCCGTTGTCAGGAGAACTGGGCATTCATGTCTGCGGCGGACGCGGCAATCACTCGCGCCAGACGCCACACGAGCTGCTCGCAATCGGCGACCGGGTCGGACTCGATGGCGCCGCGCTCGCCAAGGCGAGCCGGCTCGTCGCCAAGGTCGACAGCGCGGCGGTCCAGGACGGGTTCGACCTCTATCTCCATGGCTTCATCGTCACCGATGACGGACACTGGGTCGTAGTCCAGCAGGGCATGAACGGCGATCGCCGCCAGGCCCGGCGCTATCACTGGCTCTCCGAAGGTCTGCAAAGCTTCGTGGACGAACCGCACGCCGCGATCGACGGCGTCGAACAGGGTGTGATCGTCAACCTCACCGATCGGCGCGCGGGGGCCTCGCGACAGCGACAGCTCGATATTCTTGCCGAGCTCGGGCCAGACGGGATCGAGCAGCACCTCGCCAAGCTCGAGGGGGGCCGCGTCGAAAGCCCCGGCCCCGAAGCCCAGCCCATGCTGCCGCATCTTGTCATGCCCGGCCATCACGAGGTCAGGCCCGAAGACATCGTCACCCGGCGCTTGCACGGCAATCTGGCGGCCGCCGCCGAATGCGGTCCGCAGGATTTCTCGGAGCTTTTGCTCGTCCCCGGCGTCGGCGCACGGACCGTCCGCGCGCTGGCCCAGGTCGCCGAGGTCGTCCATGGCGCGCCCTACCGCTTCAGCGATCCCGCGCGGTTTTCGATCGCCCATGGCGGCAAGGACCGGCACCCTTATCCCGTGCCGCTTAAGGTCTATGATCGCACCATTGGCGTGCTGAAGAGCGCCGTGCAAAAGGCCAAGCTCGATCAATCCGAAGAGCTGGCGGCGATCAAGCGTTTGGACGAACAGGCGCGCCGGCTGGAGCGGCAAGCCTCAGGACCTTCGGTGGAGGCGCTGTTTGCCGATGAGCGGGCGCGCTCGCACCAGTATGGCGACCGAAGCGTATTTGGCGTGGAGCCACCGCCCAGTGAGACCCCGCGGCGCATGGGAGAGCGCCCGAAGTGAAGGTCAGGCGGATCATCAGTAACATTGCGGCCGCCGACATCGCGGCGGCGAAGGCGGGGCAGCCCGCCGGCGATGCCGAGGTTCGAATCCTCTCGCCCCTCTCGCGGAAAACCCGGCCTTCGCAATTGGTGCTGGCCGCGGTGCGGCCACCGCTGGCAGGATCCGATAAAAGCCGATCACCTTCAGCGTTGCCGCACAGTGACGCTCTCTTTGTACTGAAAAGCCAGGTTTTCTGGATAATGTTATGGCTCGTTTCTGGCACAGCCGATCATGGAATGATCCCCATAGCACCCACGCCTTTTCGCTGCATGTAATCAGGCTGCAGGCGGGTTGACTTCTTTGATGCGCATCGAATCGACGCAGACAGGTTCGAATCCTTCCAGGGCAGCCAGCCAGTGCGGTCTCTGCATCGTGAGTTCCTGGTGTGGGAGAACCGCCGACATTCCGGTTTCAGTTACTCACCTCCATAAAGCCATTCCATTCCGGCATAGGCCTGCTCCGCCGTGCGGCCATGGAGGACCTGGTACCGCATCTCCGCCGTGACGCCGCTCGCGTGACAGAACTCGCCGTAGATCCGCGCATGATCTGCACTTGCGGTGCTTTTCATAAGCCTTGAACGCGCCTGGGATGTCGCTCGGCATCTCTGCCACCTTTTCGGCGAGGCACACGGCATCCTCGCTTGCCATGCAAGCGCCCTGGGCGAGGTATTGCAGCATCGGGTGGGCGGCATCGCCGAGCAGCGTGACATGGCCCTTCGACCAATCCTTGACTGGCTCGCGGTCGCATAGCACCCACATGCGCCAGGTCTCGATCCGCTCCAGGAGCCGAAGCACGTCGGGTCGCTGACCCTTGAAGCGTTTCCACAGTTCGTCCGGATCGCCGACCGTGTTCCAGCCCTCATCACACGCAGGAGAGCCGGGCAGGCATTCGGGCATTCCGCAAGCTGGTGCAGGAGGTTAAAGACTTGACCCAGATGCTCCGCGGTGGCCTGCCGTCGGCCAATCGGCGTAAGTCCACCCTGCTAGCAGGGAATTTGAAGTGGGAGACCGGTCCGATCAGGAACTGTGTCGTCAGCCCAGCCAGTGCGGGCCCGTTCCGGACACATGGTAGCGGTTTATATCGGAGACATGGGTAACACTTTTGGTCCGAAGGGGTTATCGAGCGGTTCGAGTCGCGTTGAGCCCTATCCAAGCTGGTCCCAGACCTCATTGAATGGAGAGTGGCGGCCAACGGCTCGCCCGGGTCTCGTGCGCAGGTCTAGCAGCAGCCCCTGAACCGACCCTTGCCCACCGCCACGCCTTTTCGAGCGCTGCCATTGCCGTGGCCACCATAGCGCTTTGCCCGGTATCCTCGTTTAGTGCCCAATCTGGAATGGCATCTGTTTATTCCATGGAGAGCGGTAATAAAACCGCGAGGCGTGAGCGATTGAACCCCGGCACCTTGACCGCGGCACATCGGACGCTACCGTTCGGGACCAAAGTACGAGTGACGAACAAACAGAATGGCCGATCGGTTATCGTGACAATCAACGATCGCGGACCGTTCGTCCGTGGCCGAATTATTGATCTCACGCCAGCAGGTGCACGGGCGATTGGTTTTACCAGGCTTGTACCGGTCACGGTCGAGATCAGCGAGTAGCTGCGCCACCGCCGGCGGTCAAGAACCAATCCCCTCCGCGGCTGAACCTAAAGCTATGGTAGAATCGATCGCTTACTACGGCACGTACACCGTTAACGAGGCGAAGAGGTTTGCCATCCTTCATCTTGAGGCCGGTACATTCCCGAACCAGATCGGGGCGCTTTCGCCACGGCCCCGACGGTCGCGCCCGGCCCCAGCACCAGTGGCGCGGCGCCAAGCAGCCGCGAGCGCGGCGGTAAGCGCGAGTCGCGCAACCGCCCGCCGGAGGGAGCGGCTTCTCCGCAAGAGCCGCGCGGCCCGCGAACGGTCAGAAATGGAAAGTCAGAGTCCGAGAAATCAGAGCCCCGAGGGCCAACGCGGGGCAACCCAGCGCCCCGGTCCAGCCGCGCCGTCCCAACGTCCTTTGGCGGCGGGGCGCGGTTTCTGAAGGTCGAGAGCGCGCTTGACACGCGTAGCTACCAGAAGGGCATCAAGGTCAGCAAAGCCGCAATGAGATGCCTCGACATCACCGGCGATCAGTTCCATCCTGAGTGGAACTACACAATCAGGCCACAGCAGCCGGCGAAATCGTAGCAGTTATTGTTCGAAGTGCGCTTAATTCGCGCCCAGGCTTTCCCGCAATCTGACGACCTGCAGGCGCAGTCTTTCGCAGCCAAGTTCATGCTCGAAACGGACCACCTCGTCACGCGCCGGACTGGCGCGAAGGCGCGTGAGCCTCTCCTGGTCACGCTTGCAGATTTGCTCTTGCGGTATCGGCGAAGGCGCAACCCGTACTGAGGCGTCGCGTTCAGGCTTTTTCAGCTCGGCATCGGCCGTCGGGCGCGGCTGCTCGGTCTGGGGTCGCTGAGCAGCTTCACGATCATCGCGCTCTCCCTCGGCAGAAATGCTTTCCCGCAATCTGCGAAGTTGGGGCCGCAGTCTTTCGCAGCCAAGTTCATGCTCGAAACGGATCACCTCGTCGCGCACCGGACTCGCGCGAAGGCGCGTGAGCCGCTCCTCGTCACGCTTGCAGATTTGCTCTTGCGGCATCGACGGAGGCGCATTCCGTACTAAGGTATCGCGTTCCGGCTTCTGCAGCCCAGTATCGGCCGCTGAGCGCGGCTCCTCGGCTTGGAATTGCTGAGCACCTTCACGACGGCTGCGCTCCCCCTCCGCAGAAATGCTTTCCCGCAATCTGACGACCTGCGTGCGCAGTCTCTCGCAGCCAAGCTCACGCTCGAAACGGACCACCTCGTCACGCGCCGGACTGGCGCGAAGGCCTGCGAGCCTCTCTTCGTCACGCCTGCACGCCTGCTCCTGGGTCATCGGCGCCGGCTTATTTGCCGGCTGCGGCACCGGCGGCGCAAGCGTCAGTTGTTGTTTCTCCCGCTCGGCCTCTGCCTTCGCACGCTGGTCTTCATCCCGGCTCCGCTGGGCGGATTGGGGGGCGAACGGTTCCCGTTCGAGCATCTGTAGGCGATATCGGGCGTCCGACGCTTGGGGGGA
>WNFF01002048.1_pt1 | contig 17293 bp, 20 predicted proteins | sample 5400441 | NCBI WGS metagenome assembly WNFF01 (sample SAMN13153345, study PRJNA577476) | soil metagenome | isolation source: 120 cm saprolite under Douglas fir tree site 2 hole 3 replicate 1 | place: USA:California | collected 2015-04-18 | reverse complement strand
CGGAAAGCGAGCCACTACCCGCGTACCATTTCCATTCGACTCGATTTGCAAGCTTCCGCCCAATTGCCTCACCCTTTCCCGCATGCCTCGAATACCTACACCCGTTTGGCCGGCCGATGTGAATTGCGATTGCTTTTCAACTCCTATCCCTTTACCCGAGTCTTCAATGGAAAGTTTCAGCATTTCGGCCTCGTAATCGATGGAGACGGTTGCGGTCGCGCTACCCGAATGGCGATAGATGTTTGTAAGCGACTCCTGCACAACTCGAAAAATCGAAATCTCCATTTCGGCCGGCAAGCGAGCCAATGTTGGCGGCAGTTGCAGGGTGACCTTGATCTTGCTCCGTTCTCCGAAACCTGATACGTACCACTGGAGTGCAGACTCAAGACCCACTTCGTCTAGCAGAGGTGGGTGCAGTAAATGGGACAGGGTGCGTATCTCTGTAGCCAGTTGTTGCACAAGAATCGTATTTTCCTCTATGGCATTCGCCGCTTCGGGGCTGAGGTTCTGCGAGCTAGCTACTACGGAAAGGTTCAGACCCATGGCCGTCACCATTTGTCCCACACTATCGTGCAATTCTCGTGCGATTCGCCGCCGTTCCTCGTCCTGCATTTGGAGCAGACGCCCCGAAAGGTCACGAAGAAGCTCAGATTGTTTCACCTGATCGCGGATCAACTGTGCTCGTTCCGCTTCGGCCTGCTCACGTTCGGCAATAACAGCAGCCAGACTCAAACCCGAAATGGCCAACACGGCGAGGTAGATTTGCAGCAAAGCGGAGTTTTGAAAGGGAGAATTTTGCGCGAAAGGACCCGAACCGAGCGCAGTTTCTGACGTTGCGATTGTGGCTATGACCAGAAGTGCCGTCGAGGACCCGATCATGCCAACGCGTATTGCGGCCCAAATCACAAATGGGAATACCCCAAACGCGAGCACGTCATGTTTTACTCCGCCCAACAGGCGATCATTGAAGACCACCAAACACGCAAGTGTCAGACTGAGAATCAGGATCACGAGTTCGGCTATTCGACGGTGGTGCACTGGACGGACGGAAGAGAGCCTCAGGACGAAGGGGGCTATCAATAAGACTCCCATCGCGTCGCCGAGCCAGTAGATGAACCATGCCCACGGCATGGCTGACCATGGTTGAACGTGGGTTGCAAAAAGTGTGGCTACGCCTATCGAGGCGCTCACGAGTGGACTGACGAGGGCACCCAATGCGATCAATTGAAGGACATCAATTAAGCGAGATAGCGACAGACGAAAGGCAGGCATACGCCGTAGCAAAAATGCACCTGTTACGGCAGCGAGTGTGTTTCCGACCGCAAGACCAGCGGCTGCGATGTGCGGAATCGGCGAGAAAAGATTAACCAGCAAAGCGCCGAGTGCAATACCCGGCCAAACGCGGTAGCCCAACAGAAGTAGGGCACTGAGAGCAACGCCAGAAGCGGGCCAAACAGGCGAAACATTGCCGCTGGTGTAAGGTACGGCGAGGCCCAGCCTACCTGCCACGAAATACGCAAGGCAAACAAGGGCGGTCTGCGACAGGTACTTTCCAGCGGCTGGGAGCACTGATTTCCCCGCAATATCGTTGCTGGCGGAAAGCGAAGTCGTCATGGGCATCTGCTGTGCTGACGAAAGAAGTCAGCAAACAGGAACTGATTCTACCCGAGGTGGAGATGCCTCGAAGGAAGAACTGCACGACTGGCAAGGGCGGGAATGTGCTGGTGAGCCGTACAGATCACAACCAAAACTCGCGATCTGGCGGTCATCCTACGTTCGCAAGCAGAGACCGTCGAAGAGCGGAAGAACGGGAGAGGGGCTTAGTTCGACACACTACGGTGCAATCCACCTAGCACGCTCGGGCTATTCTCACGGCGCAGGTCAGAACGTAAGGTAGTCGTGAGCAGACTTCGGAGGAGGGCTGTTCGACGGGCGTCCCGTGACTCAACGAGTCTGGGGCGCTTTCGTTTTACAGTCAAAGCTTAGTAGCTTCACAGGTTTCCGAAGCCGTAGCCCCAGCCGTGGTTGGTGTAGCGGTCGGTATCGACGGTCATCTCACAGGGCACCGCTACAATGGGAATAATGGTCCCTGTCGGCTACATGGCGAAGCGCGTGTACAAGAAGCCTGACTGGCTCAAGGCGGCCCAAGTCATTGACATATATTCCGTTAGCAACTGTGTTTCCGAGGATTTCGCTGACTACATTAACTACTGGAAGCACAATGGCTATTGGTTGTTTGACTCGCCAGAGGTCATAAAGAGCATCGCCAAGGGAAACTCACTTCAGCTTGAAGGAATGTTGCTGTTTTATTACGAAGCGTATGAAATGGAATTCGACGGCGCAAGCTGGCAGCCGTATGCACCCGATCCGTCATTCCCAACCAATGTAGTCCCGCCTTCCTGTAAACAACTTGAGGGCTTCGACGTAATTACTTTTTACGCCAAGACTTCGCCAGAATGCTCCCCCCTTTCATGCAACTCTTTGGCGAAAGACCTTCGCACAAATGACCACTGTTTGTTTGCTGCCTTTGATGACGCCGAAACGAATATCAAGAATGGGGCATTTAGCCAATGTGAGCCGGGCCCATATCGAATCTTCGCCGTGTATTCCGTAGACTGGTCCTAACGTATAACTGGCGACAAATCGCCATCACCAGCAAATTCTCAATTGGTGGAATCTCTGGATTCATGGCATGATCTCGACCGGTATGTCCAATGGCTTCCACTGGCGCTTACGCAGTAGTGGTCGCACTTTCTTCGACATGACACTGAAGGATGATCTCAGATTCAAAGTTGTGGCTGGTGGGTGGTCTCGCGAGTTTTGCTCCCTTTGCCATTGGGAATTAAATGCGGATGGCGGGCCCGACCATGCCTCCGGCTATAGCAACGGTCGGGAGTGGCTGTGTACCGAATGCTACGAAAAGTTCTTGGAGCCGCTGGACAAAGCGAGTGAATAAGGCGGTCACGCCACTGAAGATGTCGGATCACGGTTGAAATATCGTCGGTTCACCAGCAATTTTCAATTGGTGAAATTGCCCTTGATTACGTCAGGTATTCGGGCCACTCGGCAGACCGGAGCTACAATTGTCACGAGGCATCCCGATGACCACCCGCGTTGCTGTCCTACTCTGTTTCGCAGCCGCTATTTCCATAACAATGGCAGCGCAGAGGGAACCCGTGCTGTCCTCAGCCAACATACCCATGTATCCACCGCTAGCTTGCCGAGCACGAGTTCAAGGAACCGTGAAGCTAACCTTTAATCTGCCCGCTAACGATGGCGAACCAACGAAGATTGAGGTGGTGTCTGGTCATCCGTTGTTGAATAGTGCGGCGCTAGAAAATGTGAAGACGTGGCACTTTGATAATTCTGACGCGGTCGAACGCAAGTACGAAACGACGTTCGAGTATCGGCTTACAGAGGGGGAACTCGCTCCGGGGCAGACGCGAAAGCTCACTGTCAGTCTTGAATCGTTCCACAAGATGGAAATCGTAACTGACCCTTATCAACCACCCGTCAACTACTGAGCGATTACTGTTGAACAATCCTCATTACCGGCCAACCTCTGGCGCTGAACCGCGCCACCAAAGCTCCGGCACTGCACGCGGGCTGTTTTGAAATTGGAGTTTGGGGGAGTTGGTGGGATTATTCCGGCAACTTCGGTAGGTCTACAACAATGCGATCCCTTCGTTCAGTGTCGGGCAGGCAAGCCGAGGCAAAAGTTCGCTCGCTCCGCCGCTATCCTCCTTGTCCCATACCGTATCGACACAGTTCGATTTTTGCGGTAGCATTGCTTTGAGCCGTCCACGTAGCGACCCCTCAATAAAATCATCATGCCACGACCCGCACCGCGGGCAGTAATTCCATTGACCGTGGCCGGGTCGGGTGGCACGAGTGGAGAACGAACCAACGTCGAATTACGCTTGGTTGGGAGACGGGTGATGAATACAGCCGTTTGCAAAGGTTTGGATACGGGATCATGGAAAGACCTTTACCAAGCTGCGATTTTCGAGTCTGACTTGAATAAGCTGCCGGAACGTATAGCTGAAGCGGAAGCCGCGCTCGTAATATGTGCACGAGAGTTGTTCTACGCAGTCGGAGACGACGCTGAAGAGGGGGAAAGTCTGGACGATGCCATGTGCATCCTTCACGCCCTTCGTAGTTCATTGAAGCACCGCCCGACTGCTGTTCAAAGAATGAATGATCTCGACTATTTGCAGAGCGCATGAACTTCGCGAAGTGCTCACTCAGTCGCCGTCATGCTAGCCCAGCCAACACATCGGCCAACTCTCCGGGGCGGGACACAGGCGGGCAGTGCCGACCGGGAAGCTCAATAGCGGCTGCTCCAAGTCGCTCGCGTGCGGCTTTTCGTGCCCACTCCGATCGTACCGTCCGGTCTTCGCGGCAAAAGATGTACGAGGCTGGAACATTTAGGCTGGTTGGTTTCAAGCCCAGATCTCCGCACGCGCACCTCTGCATCCGAACTACGTCATAATACGATGGCATGTGCGCCTCCCGGATGGCCCCGCAAAATCGTCTGCGGTTTTGGATCGCGAGCCTGATCAAGAGCAAAGCCTCGACCCCTCCGTCCCTCGGATACGATGCCCGCTGTGCGGTTGGTCGCCCAGCAAGGACGACCGCTGGTCTTGCAGTTGCGGCCACTCATGGAACACGATACGGGAGGAGTGTGCCCGGCATGCCTCCAGCAGTGGACCTCGACGGTGCCTTTCTCTTAATTATTACGGTCAGGGAGATAGCCTAGGCTTTCAGTTCATTTGCGTTCGGCAGGACTTGCGCGATGGTTCGTTGGCTCGGATTCACCACGGAATGGTAGCCTGAATTTGCGGGAAATCTCTGGCCAGAACTCGCGGAGCACATCAAATCCCATGTCTTGGATGACGCTGAGGCCCACCGTTTGAACCGCCGATGCGACGCCGCGTTCGTTGCCCGGGTGATAGGTGTTGCTCAACACGACCGCGCTCGTCGTCCCCAGCCACTCGGAAAAATTGAACATACGATCGCCATTATCGCGATGCGCCACGAACACATGCTCAACCGCATGCAAGAACCGACTGCCGCCGCTGCCACTGGCCAGCCGGTAATATCGCGGGTCCTCCGAAAAGATCGTGGGGAACACAAAATCGGTGAAAAACTTCGACGAAGCCTGATCGGCGAAGCTCGCGCTAAAACGTTTCCCATATCCCGCAGCGCCCTGCCCGAACGTACGGTCGTCGTCTTGGGCTTGTGCCAGCCCCGCGTTCAATGCCGAGTTGAGAAATGACGCTGGATCAATGGAGTCCATGACGAATAGGACAAATTTATCTTTCAGTTCCAACGAACACAGAATCGCATCAGGTTTGTAGTGTGGCTGGTGTATCGCTTTCCGTTCCAGTTTCCGTGCGAAAATTCCGACCGTCTTTTTCAACGGCCCATCGTAGTCTCCTAGGCGCACCAAGGGCGGCGGTTCCACGCACGGCGCGGTCTCGTTCTGCTTGGTTTCCTCCGGCAAGGCCACGGTGGCAGCGGGTTGCCGCTGAGGAACACCGGGCGACTCTTGCCCGCAGACCACGCCGCACCCGGCCATCACGGTTAGCGCGGCGAGGTATACCCTTCCTCTCCATCTGTGAAAGCGGATTCGGTTCCTCCTTGGCCTTCTGAAATGCGGCTCCAACGCTTGCGCTGTCTCGTGCCCATTTGATCAGATCGGCTAAGGAGCGGCAACGCAAGTCTATAATATGATTCCCATCGACTGCTGAAATCTCCAGCCCTGCTGCCGTGTGGAATGCGAGGGGATTCATTCTGCGGTCAGTGCTATGACTGCCACGCGACTCATTCCTGCACCCCGCAGTCCTTCTCGTTTGGGATGTTGGTCGCGGCACTGGTGGCAAACCCTTGGCCGGTAGCAGCATCCAAACATGCGTCCGGTTAAGGGTGTACAGATGTCAGACGATCAAATTGAGCAGCTTCGTTCTTTCCTCGCCCGCGCCTACGAAAAGCGTGAGCCGATCGCCTTCAGGCTCGTTAAAGCTGTAAGGAATTGCATCGGCCCTCGCACTCCGAGGAGGCCCATCATCGAAAGTCTCAACATTACCGAAAAGAACAAAGACGCAGCTTAGACCCTTCTGTCAAAAGATGAGCGCTAATCGTCCTCCGTTCTCGAACCCTCGGAAAATTCTGAGCCCACTGCCAGCAACGAAAACGCCCCAGACCCGGTTAGGTCATGGGGCGCTTTCGTCACTGGGTTCTCCAGTGAAAGCTATCTCTCAGACGCTTTGGCCGCTGACGAGGTTGCTTGAGTCTTGATTTGTTGACCCGTAAAAGGAACGCGACCTATTACAATCGAAATCCGCGTGACAGCAATTCATGCTGTGGAACATCCATCGGAGGGAACGTCAACTTCTCGTTTGCACCCATCTTGGCAAGCAATTTCAAGTGGGAATCGATTGCCTCTTGGCTGATCCCAAGATCTAACAGGACTGCTTGTGCCTCTTTTTCGGACGGGTATTCCTGCACGGGATTCGAGTCGTGTTGGGGCCTAGCCACTCGAATCTCAACTTTGTCGTTCGCCAGCCGAGTCACGCTTACAATTACGAGCATACGAGCATAGCCGGGGGTTTAGAGGCCACAAATGGGGCTAGGGATGGTTGCAAAATTACCGGAGTCCGGACAACCAGAAAAGAACAATCGCATCCCAAGTGTGCTGTCGTCTTCGTCGCTGGATGTTATGCCTCGAAAGGGCTGACCCTCGCCCCAAGGTCGCCACATGGCAAAGACTGTCCTGATCGTCGATGACAATACGTATATCCGTCAAGCCCTCTGTGAGCAATTCAAACGCGAAGCGGATTTTGAGGTTTGCGGAGAAGCAGAGAATGGAAAAGAGGCAATTGCGAAGGCTCGGGAATTGCATCCTGACTTGATTGTGCTTGACCTTTCAATGCCCGTAATGAATGGGCTTGACGCGACCCGCGAACTGAAACGGTTGATGCCAACGGTACCTCTGATAATGTACAGCGCGTTTGGTGACACATTCATGGAGCAGCAAGCCCGTCTAATCGGGATTTCTGAACTGGTTTCCAAATCACAGCCTGCGGCTATTTTGGTCAGCAAAGCTCGAAGTCTGCTTTATCGCACCGCTGCCTGATCACTTCTTTTCCCAGTCGGGAAAACCCAGACTGTCTCTCTTTGAGAATGCGAAGACCTGCCACTGCGTCTTCGATCGCTTGCCTCTCGGCTTGATGGACAGAGTTTTGCGAAATTTGCTGAAGCCGCTGGAATATTGCGGTTTCTGCGGCTTCGACTCGCTCCGCGAGCTTTTCACGATCAACTTCCAAGAGCGCGGTTTTGTACTCATTCTGCCATTGTGGGTAAATGATCTCGGGAGATGGTGAATCTTCGGTTGTCATGATGCGGCCTCCTGCACAATCGTCTTTCGTCAACCGCACAAGAAACCGTCGCTCTACGAGGCGCGGCGGTAGGGGAGGTAAAACAGCGAGATTTTATCATAATATCCTTGGTGGACTGCGGAGTCAGATGCCGTGTCCTGCTTGGCTTTCCGCGTTTCGAATGCGACCGAACCCAGAACAGCTTCGTCGAGCCAAACCTAGCACGTGATTCGAATGATGCTACTGCGGTGCGAAGGCGATCCTCCGCCTTTCGCTGTTTGTCGGCATACAGTAGACCCTGTATGGATACGACGTAACTCTGGTGACAATATGCAGTTCCGCCGAGTAAGCAGGGGAAAATGCGTGGAGCCGACATTAAGGACTGCGTTGTCCGGGGAGATAGCTTCATGAATGCTGCCGTGTGCGAAGGTTTGGACACCGGGTCGTGGAAAGACCTTTACCAAGCTGCGCTTTTCGAGTCGGACTTGAACCAGCTAACGGAACGCATAGCTGAAGCGGAAACCGCGCTCCTATTATAAGACGTGCGCGAGAGTTGTTCTACGCACCCGAAGACAATGGTGAAGAGGTAGAAAGATTGGACTATGCGATGTGCGCTCTTCACGCCCTTCGTAGCTCATTGAAGCGCAGCCCGGCTGCTATTCAAAGACAAGTGGTTGTGACTACCCAAGAACACGGCGCAGTCGTCACAAGGAGCAACTCTCGGCGGTAGCCCGGATCGGCAACTTTTTTCTGACCAAAGTCTCTCCGAAATCGCGGATTCTATTTCTGAGCCAACACGATTCTTTGCACATGGCAATGGAGGCCATGAAAACCGGGGCGCATGGGTACATTGTTAAGGTCGATGCGGCACGCGACCTTTTGAGAGGCATCCGCGCCATTCTGGACGCCACGCCATTCTTCAGCGACCGTTTAATTGCTCAGCGTGGGAACCCGTAGACCAGCCCCATAGCACGTCGGAGCCATTCCCACGGTGCAGATCAGAACGTAGGGTGGCTGTGAGCAGGACGGGCGTCCCGTGACTCTGACCGAGTCTGGGGCGCTTTCGTTTTGGGGCTGTCGTCGCTGTGAGCCTGTCTGCGATGGAACCTGTTTTCCCTGTGGAATGTTTTTTGCATTGCGAGTCAAAAGCTGAATACCTGTATGTCAACGCGAAAGAGAGCTTGGCAGAGAATGCCGCTTCTCTGCTCGCCGTCGGCTAAGTCCCTCTCGCTAGTAGGAATTCCGGCGGGCCGGGTAGCACAGGGCAATGGTCGCGGCTCTCGCACGGCAACGCAAGTCTGGTTTGGCATCGCAGTTGCTACTGTTCAACCGATAGCCCGTTTGGGACCCCGCGAGAGTCCTTTCCCCAGATTCCCGCTTCTCCTGAGGAAGCCCCCGAATTCGTCAAGATCGCACACGTGGTGTGATAGCGATACTGGTTCGAGAAGGCAAGTAGGCAACATGCCCTATCTCGGTATTGGAAGCATCTCCGGCATTATCCACATCATAGCCAGACTTCCTCACGCTGCCAGAGCCGTCGTGGTCGTTGCAGTGTTGATCGCCATCTGGCGCTGAACAAAAGGAGAGCGCGGATGACGCTTGAAAGGCTCAACTGTCGGCAACCGGGTGCTTGTTTGCTTGTACGCCAGATGCAGATTCCTCGATCCGGAAGGGCCTGTGCGCGGAGACCCCGTCGGTGAGCCATAATGACAGGGATTGGCTCGACGTTTATAGAGCCGCGGCAATGGAATTCAACCGGGACAAGTTGCCAGCGAGCATCGACGTGGCTGAGAAGGCCATAAACCAACGCTTACGGGGATTGCCGATTGCACGCTCTAAGGAGCATCGCAAACTGAGAGATGCGCTCAATAGTCTCGCGGTTCTCAAGAGAATGCTCTAGCACATTTGGCGTGTTGAAGCATTTTCTGTTGGCCTGAAATCGAACTACTGCGGGATCGATCCCTGCATATCGCGCCACCCCCACTTCGCAGTCCAAGCTTTGGTCGGCGGCATTCAAGCGTTGCTGCGGCCCGTATCGTGAGAGCGTGCTTCTAATTCGCTACCTAACACGTTCAGCCCAGCCAGCGCGTCGCTGACAGCCTGCCTTTCTTCGGGTGCACCTCCGTGGTCTAGCTGCATTTCGTGAAGTCGGGCGTCAATTGCGGCCTTTGCCGCCTGAATCCGCTCTTGTAGCTTCTCATCGTCGGCTTCGAGGACGGCAGCCTTGTACAGTTCTTGCCAAACATCATCGGCTTTCATCGTCGTTCCTCCTCTTTGACGTTTGAGAAGTTTCTCTTCGTTGTCGTCTGCCTTGATCCGCTCTAATCTGCGTTGAATCGTCAGCATCTCTTCTCGCATTACGCAAATCCGGTCAAGAATTTCCTCGATAACGTCTGCCCACGGGCTTCGTTCTTGCTTAGCCATAAGGCGGTCAATGTAGTCTGCTGTTGGCGTTCGGCCGGCACGCTGGCGTACAGCGTCCGACAGCGAACAGACCGACTGTGATCGATCATTTTCCACAGAGACGTCGGGCCGACAACTTGCCACAGTGCAGTCCCGCCTGTCTGGTACCAGTGCCAGCTTACGGTTGGGTGTGGTTCGGATGGGAGTCAGATCAATCCGCTGCATGTATTCGGTGGCCTGATTACCGCCACGATCTACCTTCACAATAAATTTTGTGTTTTTCATAGTTTGTCCTTACTTCTGTCCTCCGCCGAGAAACGATTAGGTGAAGGGTTCATTTCTCTACAATCGGTCACAGTCGCCGCTATAAAGATTTGCCACACTCCAAGCAACATGCCTTTAATCGAGATGTGATCAATCCGCAAGATGGGCACATCCTCTGTGATCTGTATCCGGGAATCTGTGGCTTCAGCTTGCAAGTCCTGTAGAACACCAGAACTGCGACCAGCGCGATCAGCAGACCGACAGAAATACTAATTGCGTTCATAAATCTGCTTCCGTTCGGCAATTGTCGCATCGAGTGCTCTGCTTCCAATAGTGATGGCGCGTTCGCTTTCGCTGCCTTCCATGTATTGATCCCCATTCAACCACTGCAGGTGTTCACCTGAAGACCCGGTCTCGACGCCGTTGTGGTAGTACTTCGTTTCGCGTTTGTCGGGGCTACCGTACTTCGTGGTCAACGCAAGCACGTAGCCGTCGTAAGTGTTTCCCTGTGTGCGACGGTCCGTGGATACGTAAATCTGGGCCACTCTGTGATCCAACATCGTCATGTTCACGTACTCCCCGGTATCCAAAACATCCGTGCAAGTCTCGATCCGACTAATGCCATCGGAGCCGCACAAGCCGGGTTTCGAAGAAAGCGAAAGAACTTTCAAGGCAAGAAACGTTCGTTTGGCTCCATTCATCCCATCACCGATCCGAATCCCACGAAATTCGAACACGGGGCGCATAATAATGGCAGGCGGCAAAGCCATCAATGGAAAATCAAGAGCCCTACGGTTTGAGGGGAAACCAGAGGCGTCAGGCGCAGCAGGAATCTGCGCAAAGACAGACAGTGACAAACCTAGAATCAACGCGCCCCGGAGGGCTGACTTTAGAGGGTAAAGGACGGGTTCCATGAATGAACCCTCATTTCTATCGGTTGCGCAAAGGGACCGTCGAGAAGGTCTTAGTGCCCGGAAGGGGCGACGGAGAGATGCGAAAGGGACTTCTCAAGGCTAGTCCTCTGGGTTGGCAATAGCAATGACATTCGGCAACGATCCGCTGTGACTGTGCCAAGCAATGGACTTCACAACTGCCCATCGGTGCATTCGCTTTGGTATCAGGTTTGTGTCAAGCTGTGGGCATGGCAAAGAAACGCACCAAAGCCGACAGATTACAGCTGCAGACTGAACAATTGGAAAAAAGGGCTGATCGCCATCCAGACGAGATCGAGAAAGAGCCATCAACACTCGCGCTGAAGTCGGACGAGCCGATCGTCCTGATCCCGATTGAGCGGCAGATTCAGCAACGCGCCTACGAACTTTACGAGCAGCGCGGAAGGGCAGACGGTCACGAGTTGGACGATTGGCTTCAAGCGGAGTGCGAGATAAAGGGCGCGCAGGCGAACGCGGCAACGGCATAGCTTCCGGCAGTCCTCAATAGCGGTTGGCGGGTCGGCGGGGCTTGTCGCAGATGAAGCTGGCCGCGTCCTGCGTGAAACCCTCATCCCATCTGCCATAATTGTTTTATGTGCGGGCGCTATTGGCTGTCGCGGAGAAAGCAGATTGTTGATGAGTATTTTGGCAGCGTCTCATGGGCAGAAGAATGGGAACCCCGCTACAACGTTGCCCTACCCAGCCTGTCCCAGTCATTCGCCAGAATCCCAAAGAACCCGTCCGGGATTTGTCGCTGGTCCGTTGGGGACTCATTCCTTCTTGTTCTTGGGCGACAGACCCCTCTATCTCGGCGAGGATGATCAATGCGAGGTCTGAAACAGTAAGCGTGAAGCCTGCGTTCCGCGATGGGTTGAAATCTCGCAGGTGCCTGATTCCCGCGGACGGCTTCTATGAGTGGTCGCGGACGGAGAAAGCCAAGCAGCCATACTGTTTTGAGGTCAACGCAGGGGAGTTGTTCGCGTTCGCAGGGATATGGGATCGATGGAAAGACGCCAGTGGCAAGACGGTAGAGACCTGCTCCCAGCCGGAGGAGCGGAAAATGTTTGAGAAGCAACTCGACCAGACGTATGGCCACAAGCACGAGCTTTGGGAAGCGGCGAAGGCAGAAGCACGTCGGGTGCTGGTGGAAAGAGCGAACGCGGAAGATTTGATCCGTTACGGCGAGTTAAGCCTCAAGATAACGGCTATCAGATTTGAACCCGACGGCCACGATTTTCACCACTTGTTAGGCCAGCTTTCTTGGGAATCCGATGCGGCTGGCGAAGGGATGATCTCGGTGTTGGTCTGTCACAAGGAAGGCGATCAGTTGCCGGGCAATGGCTTTTTCAGTCTCGCTAAGGAATTGGGGCGGGATGTTTCCGATCGGGTAAAGTGCTGGTCAGACGAAACGACTCGCGTTTACCATGCCTTTAAAGTAGCGGCGGGCGAACGCTAGGCGCTTTGCTACCCTCTGTCGTTATCGGGGCCGACACCCTGCTACGAGACAACCCGGTGAGCTACCCTGTGCACGATGCACAAAAGGGCGAGTGGGAAACCCAAGCCGTCGAGATAACCATTCCGGTTCCTGTCCCCGCGAAAGAATGACTGATCGCTGCGCGAATCGATTTTCTTCCTAAGCTGGCTAGTAATCCACTGACAGGGGGAGGCAACAACCCCTCAGACGAGCTAGTAGCCTAGTGGTCGCTTCCACTTCGTTTTGTCTCGAACTGCCCAGCTGATTCCGTTGGCATGTCCAAGAGCTTCACACCCGCATTCCTTGCAGCGAGAGGACATCGGCGGTACTCATTCGGGATGTGCGGCAAAGCGAAACGAAACGCCAACAACTTATGGTTTACGCTAGCAACAGCGAGGGGTCACCGTCACCCGTTGCCTGAACGCTGGAAGGACCCCGTGCAAGACTTGCTGTTGGCCGCTCAGTTCTTCTTTGGACGCTGCGCTTCATATTTGTCGACAATGTCCTTGAGGCGCCCCTCCCAGTCGTACATGAAGGGAATACGATTAAACCCGCGCAACATGAAGTTGTCCTGCCAAAGTTTCAGATCGTAAAGAAATCCAGCATAAATCGATAACCGCTGTTCACGGTTCTTGTCCTTGAAGGCGAGTTCGAGCAGGGTGGACTCGACTGCCAAGTATGACGGGAAGGGTGTTCCAGCCTCAATCAAATCATATAACCGCTCATCCATCGGGGTCGCCCAATGGAGGTCGTAAGCAAATAAGTCGGGATTGTAAACGAAGGATATACCCTTGGTGTTGACCTCCAGCCATTGTTTGATCTTCGGATCATTGACCGCACCTGCCCCGAGATATGAGTTGAGTTCTAAAAGGAGTTCAAGTTCACAAGCCGGGCCTAGAAAGTTCTCGTAAGTGTGAAAATATTTTCCCCAAGCTGTTGAAACCCTCTCTTTCCAGTAAAACGTACTCCTCCCGTCGTTCAATTCACTGTTAGGGAACATGTCATTGGGTAGTGGCCAGAACAAAAATGGGGTTTTCTTGGTTGGTCGGTCGTCAATCGTTAAACGGGCCACTAATCGCGGGAGAATTACACCCAGAAACCGGGGTCGATTACGGCGTAGCGCATAAGCAGCGACACACCTTAAAGCGACATAAATTTCAAAGGCAGGTCGCCACCACGGCAACGAATCCGGTTCATTTATCACATGGGCAGCCTTAAGCCGCTGGAGCCCTCTTGACGATTCAAACGCCTCCAGAAGCATTTCAACAACTGACTGAAGCCAACTGGTTTCAAAATCGTATTTCACAACCAGCAGTCCAATGACCACGACTGACTGAAGGGACGGGAGAAACTCGTCCCGAAAGAAACCGTTCACCTGCGTCACATACTCTCTAGGATTAGGGGGCAATCCCGGTCCGCGCATTCTCAAGTTGTCCCAGCCTTCAACCAGTGATTCCCGAACCAACTCCAGCAGTATGCTAAATCGGCGATATTCATTCCCAGTAATGAGTTCCTCGACAAATCGTTGGAAGTCAGCAGCGGGACCCACTAACAATTCACGAACGGGCAGGCGGGCCGCTAAAGCGCCAACCTGGTGAGATGCGCCCGACAGTTCGCTGAAGTGTTTAAACCTCTTGCGTGCTCGGTCCTCTGCTTCCTCTTCCATCCGCCGCTTGTATATGAGGTCCAGGTCCGCTCGGGAGGCAACTTGCAGTGCGGTGCCCTTCTTAATCCAAATCTCCCCGACCTGGAGTCGAGTCCTGCCGTCCTGCCTCTTGCCTTCAGTCTTAACTACAATGGGCCGCGCTTGGTTCGCATCCAATACAATGAGGACAAATGGACCTCCATCATCTGTGCGCAAACTGTTGAATACCTGAAATCGGGGTGGTGGATCGAGATACTTGGTTACGACATTTGAAACAGTTGCCTCGTCAAATTCTGCGGTGTTTGATACGGGATAAAACTGCTTTTCTCTTGGATCAGCACCAATTGTGATACATCGTTCTCCAGCAACCTCGGCATTGGCTAACCCTTGCAACAACTTAATGAAGTCCAGCCTATCGTCAAGATTGTCGCGGCTTATCGAGCACGATCGTTTGAACTCAAATCGCGGATGCTCAATTCCTTGTTCGATGAGCGATTGAATCTCTTTGCGATACTGCTCCACGCGTTCTGACAGAGTAGCCTGCGGTTCTTGGTTATTCTCCGTTCCTTGTGCCATATCGAGTTGATTCTACTCTTGCATCGCGGGCCGCTCCGCGCCCCCACAGGATATGCCCGGTGTTCTCACCGTTAAATGAGAGGCCGCATACCCGGACTACGCTCCTTGCCACGCGGCCGATAGTCCGACACGCAAAGTTCGCAGGTCGGGGCTTAGAGGGCGCAAGCCCGATGCATTGGGAAGTTATATACGACGCGGGAGGCCTCACGGATTGATCAAGCCGCTAGCTCGGGATGGCGGCCCGAGTGCGCTCGTGCTTGCGGGCAACCGCCTGGGCAGGAACTTGGGTTTACGCAGCTCCTGAACATTCCTTATCTCTTCCACCCGTTACAATTGTCCGGTTTTGCGCCGGGCCAGAATCTCGCCCATGAAACCGTACACGCTGTTGTACTATCCGGACTTCCATCCCAATGAGATCTGGCTACGACGAGTTCTCTTATTGGCTGACGGCGTCACCCGAATAGTTCCAACTGACGTCAAGCTGGACGATACAGAGGATTTGTTGGCGTTGCAGGATTCCATTCCTGGCTCTCTCTCAACGATTTCACCCGAAGAAGGCGATGTGGCAATCGAACGTGACGACCTCCCTCGCCTTGCGAAGGCATTCGCTTTTCTGGCGCGCTCTCATAGACCAAAAAAGAAGAGGAAGAAAATTACGATCAAGATCTCCGATGATGGGTCACTTTCAATCGCTGGACACGTATTTCTTCACACCGCAAAGGTATCGCCAGTTATTCATAAGCAGCTGTCGCGCAATGGGCTGATTCTCCCTGGGCTTGAAAAGATTTCTGGACAAGAAGGATTCATCGTCGTCGATGAAGCAGCTAGTGACCTTATTCTTTCTGGCATCGCGGGGAACATCTCGCGTCGAACCGGTTTTGACGCTATCACCGATAAGCCGATTCCATTTGCTCTGACCGCACTCAATAATCTCGGGGTGGGACGCACACTGGCCTCTGGAGGCGCAGAAGGAGCACTCTTAGCCTCTTTGACCTCCGTTCTCATTCCTTCAGAAGTTGCGACTCTCAAGGTGGGCGACTACCGAGATCTCCGTGACTCGTATGCACCTATTCGGGATGCATTCAAGGAATTGACAACGGACCTAGCCCGCATCAAACTGCATTTCGGCAGTGGCGTTCATTGGTTGCGGGGGGCGGATTTGAACCGCCGACCTTTGGGTTATGCGATCTGACTCACCTTTCGATGAGAGTCGGACTGTACCTTCATCCACGTGGGATGCTCGCCATCCAGTCTCTACGCCTTCCCCCACCATTCCGGGGGCTTGGTTCGGTATTGCCCTATCGCTCGCGCGACGTAGGTTCCACCGACTTTGACGAGTAATCTTCCGGCACATTGCTGCACCGGACGCCCAGTTTGCAACACTCGATCAGGAATCCCAAGGAACTCTTGGGAATCCTAAGGAGCGACAGGTTATGAGATTCATCTTCGATTTTCTCCTCTGCAGTAACTCGCATTCACCAGCGTTCAAAATCTAACACTTCCAGTTCTGCTTGCCTCCGCTGACCATTCATGAACACTTGGGAGTGCACGTGATTCCTTGCGCCTTTGTGGAAGTTTCTGTGGAAGGAGTCGCAAATTAGCAGCAGGTCATCAGCTAGCTCTGCTCCCATGCGTAAAGCAAAGTCGCGCCATGTTTTTCGGTAACCAACTTTCTCTGTTTCGGGGATCACGTTCGACGAAAATCAGTATCATGAAGTCATGCCCTCTTCCTGCAGACATGATCGAAGAGCAACATGCTTTGGATGACGCTCTATACGCCCTGCATGCCCTGAAAGGCTGCTTCATCTGGCGGGATGAACCCGCTGCGGCCTGAGGACGTACTTCGCCACATGCACGCTCTGAGCGAAGTCCGAGAAAACCAATTGCCCGCCCGGCTGCAGCCACTGCTGCGATCGAATGCAATCTCTTCTTCGAGCCCCCCTTGTGCAGAGCTTTTTCTTTGAATATCAGCGCTGGCGCCTCGGCCTGAGTTGCCGCTCTCGGCTCGGCGTCGGAAAAGCGACGAGCGGAGGTTATTTTGGTCGCAGTCCGCGCCTATCGGGTGGATTCTGCCTCGAATTTTCGTCAGTTACAGATAGGGATTAAATAGCATTCATAGACTGCTGCGCGCATCCCCTTGTTGTCGGTAGACCGACGGCCTGAAGCGCGTGATCGCGCGGTTTTCGAACAATTCCCAACCTCTCCCCGCCAAAAAACTATGGTGACCCCGAGTGCTTGATCTCGAGGAGGGTCGCTTTCCATGAAAAAGATGATTCACCTGCTGCTGCTTACCCTGCTGTTGTTAGGCGCAATGTCGACGTCGTCTCTGGCCGACGGCGGATCTCCGCCACCGATGTGCTCGCCTGGCAATTGTCCTGGGAAATAACCTTCCGGCGATGCCGGTAGGAACCGTCTGATTGCTCTTGTGGGCTGACCGGTTTGCGAGTAGCCTGCCCGTGCGGCCCATGAGATTTGCCCACTTGATATTGTTAGTCCTGTGGCTTGTCCCGGTCACCCTCCAGGCGGCCATTGCATTTGTCATGCTGCGGCGCGGCCTGACCAAATTGCTCCCCATTTTCTTCTCCTATACCGTTTTCATCGTTGCCCGTGAGTTGATCCT
>WNFF01004830.1_pt1 | contig 17295 bp, 14 predicted proteins | sample 5400441 | NCBI WGS metagenome assembly WNFF01 (sample SAMN13153345, study PRJNA577476) | soil metagenome | isolation source: 120 cm saprolite under Douglas fir tree site 2 hole 3 replicate 1 | place: USA:California | collected 2015-04-18 | reverse complement strand
CGATACCGCATCGGCGTATCCATCGGCGCATTTGGTGCATTGGGCTCCGCAATTGGGGGCTCAGCAATTGAGGGCTCCGCAATTGGGCTCCCCCCTTTTGGCGCCCCGTCGACGGAACACGGAGTTGGCCCCAAACCGACCGAACTGTCGAATTCCATCCTGCGGCGAGGATTCACCGTATACGCCTCGCCCCGTGTCCTCAATTCACGTTCCATGCGATGTCGCCGCCAAAACCACATGCTTCATTCCATCGGTCGACGCGGCGTTTAGTCCCGGGATTTGGTAGATTGGATCGAGGATGAATTGGTCTGGTCCTTTTGTCCAGGTTTTGCAGATGTATTCATATGGAGAATCACATCGGTTCAACCCAGCACTGCACTCTCCGATACCGCCATGTACGCAGTGGGCACGCCTGTCTCGTCTAGATCCCTGGCGAGGGCTGGCGCTGTGAAGAGCCACCGCTCGGGGAGGGCGGCCAAATATCCGGATTTCCTCTGCAACAACAGACGGCAATCCGTCCCAGCGCCCCGCGATGGCGGAGTCCCCGAACCACCGTCCGTTTCGACCAGCACGGCAGCATCGATCCCGGGGTCATTGTGCAGCCGGGCGAGGAGCCTGGCGATTGCGTCGGCATCGGGCATGTATCCCGGCGCCACGAGCGCGACAAACTGTCCTGTGGCTTGCTCCACCGTCCATCGAGCCGCCGTCGCGTCGTCGACAGTCTGATCGGTCGTCACGATGCGAATCCACGGCCGCGTCCCGCGCAAGCGCGCAAGCGTGCGCGCCGTCTCCGGGTCTGCCGGAGAACGCTCGCAGATGCAGACCTCCCAGTCCAACCCGCTCCGCCCGGCCAGAACGTCGACAACGCCGTCCAGTGTGGCGGCGCCTAGCTCGGCGGTGCTGAGAAGAATGCTCACCTCTCGGTGCTTAGCGTTGTAGATCGGCGCTTCAGCTAGCGCCAAAGCAGGGCACAGCCAGCCCCGGATCTTGGAATACGCCACCTTGATCGCGACGACGAATCCAAAGGTACGGGAAACCCTGACAAAGCGGTCTAGCGGTGAGCGGTCGTTCAAACGTCTTTCTCCAACCGGCGGGTCTCGTCTACCCCGACGCGATCGCCGAGAGCCGTTCGCCAATGCGTCGTCCAACCGCTGCTGCCGAGTAGTCCTCGAGCATGCGCGCGCGAGCCCGCTGCGCCCTTGCCGCCGCCGCGCGCGGGTTGGCGACGACGCTGCGCAGCAATTCCTTCAGGTGTTCGCGCGATGGATCCGCCCAAATCGCCCCCTTTGCATAGGGACCGTAGTCGCGATCAACTTCGACCAAACGATAGCGAAGAGGAAATCCGACCTCCTCGGTCAGAAAGTCGACCGTGCCGCCGTAGTCCGTCGCAATCACCGGCATCCCAAGCGCCATTGCCTCGGCCACGGTCAGCCCGAAGCCCTCCGCCCGATGCGGCGAAACGTAACAATCGCAGGCGCGGAACAGCCCTGCCAGCTCGTCTGGTTGCATGGTTTGGCGCAACACTACGCAACGCCTATTGCGCCCGACCAGTGCATCCAAGTAGCCGGAGAACTCCGGGTCCGTATCGTCATTTGATACCTTGAGCAAGAGACGGACCGGGTCATGATCCGAGAACGCGGCTTCGAAGGCGTCCACGAGGCAATGCGGATTCTTCCGCTCTACGAAACTCGAAGCGTCGAATACATAGAGAAACACGAACTCGTCACGACCGATCTGCAGTTTCTCGCGAGATCCCGGCTGCGACGCCTCGCTCGCCGATACCACGTACGGCATCACGATCACCGGTTTTGCGGTCACTGCCTGAACCGCCCGCTGACAAAAGGTCGACGGTACCCAGATCTCATCGAAGTGGCGGAGCTCGCTCCACCACTCGTCGCGAAGCGCCGGCAGCTCGCACACCCATGACCCTATCTTGTATTGCGCGCGCGCAAAGGTCCGGGCGTGAAAGTGCAGGAAGCGATGAACGGAATCGGCATTGATGTGGACCAGCGAGATCGGGTAGCGAGGAGGCTGTCGGCGCTCGGCGCTCCCCACGCTCGCCTGATGAACGAACAACTCGTGAACCGGTACGAGGGATACCGGAACCGCGGCGGCCCGCAGCGCAGCCAAGTGTCCGCGGCCCGCCGAGCCGAGGCCGCTGACAACGCCAATCGGACTATAGAAATTGACGCCGGGAAGATCGCTGCCGGGAGGGACGCCCGCGGTTATCATCGTCCTGCCTGCTCCAACCGATATCGACCGGGTTCAGGTCAGCTGGGCGCGATTTCCGACGGCGGGTGGGCGCGAGAGCTGCCGACTAAACCCGCACCGAATGCTCGCGCACTCGCTTGTCATCGGCTTCCGCCATCATGCCTACCAGCGCCTCAAAGCCGACTTTGCGTTGCCAGCCCAAAATCTGCTCCGCCTTTTTGGGATTGCCGATCAGTGAATCGACCTCGGCGGGGTGGTAGAAAGCTGGGTTTACCCGGACGACCGTCTTGCCGCTGTGGCGATCGATCCCTCGTTCATCGAGGCCGGACCGCGACCACTCGATATCAAAACCAAGGCGGCGTGCGGCAGTTTCGGCGAAGGACCGCACCGTGTGGTTCTCGCCGCTCGCGAGAACGAAATCCTGCGCTTCGTCCTGCTGCAGCATCAGCCACATGCCTTCGACGTAATCGCCTGCGAACCCCCAATCTCTTCTCGCATCAAGATTGCCAAGTTCGAGCACGTCGAGATCGCCGTGTCTGATCCGTGCCAGTGACAAGGCTATCTTCCGCGTCACGAATTCCCGGCCGCGCAGCGGCGATTCGTGGTTGAACAAGATGCCCAAACCGACCCACATACCATAACTTTCCCGATAATTCACGGTCGCCCAGTGGCCGAGCATCTTGGCGAACCCGTATGGGCTGCGCGGATAGAAAGGGGTCGTTTCATCTTGCAGCGTCGCCTGCGCCTCGCCAAACATCTCGGGCGCGGAGGCTTGGTAGAAACGCGCCGGATGCCGGTGATCAGCGCTGTTCTTGTCATCATTGCTCCATATCGGAAGATCGACGCGGGCATAAGCACCCGGCGGTACCATCGTGTCGGGTGTCTCAACCTCGGATGATTGCGAACTCGGAGCCGAATGGAACCGCGTGGTGATTCTATCGCGGCGACGCGCTTCCACAAATGGCCTCGACGGCAATTGCCGAAGGATTTAGTTCGAATGCGCCCGGAGTTTTCGGGGCGGCACCTATGAAGCTGGCTTGCGCAGGACGACGAGGTCCTGCTCCGGATTGCCGAGCGCGCCGCGCGGCACGTGCTCGACCAGCTCCCAGCCGTCCGCGAGGCGATCGCGCACGAACGCGGGCGGGTGGAAGGTCGTGCAGAGGTTCGTACCTGCGACCTCGGCCCAGCGCACGACGCACTCGCCGTACGCGTAGACGCGGCGCTCCTTTCCCCTCAACCGCCCGATGTACGCGTCGCCGTGGAGCGTCAGCAGCAGGCGGCCACCGGGACGCAGCACACGGCCCAACTCCTCGCGCCAAGCGAACTGCGTCTCGACCGGAAGGTGGGTGAGCACCGAGAGCGCATAGACGAGGTCGAAGCTCGCCTCGGCGTAGGGCAGCGGCGGTTCGAGCGCGTTGACGCCGACCTCGACGAACGGCAGGTGCGTGCGACACCACTCGACGGCGGGGCCACTCAGATCGCTGCCGCAGATCCGCGCGTCGAGGTCGTGCCAGCGGCGCAGCATGCGCCCGCAGCCACAGCCGAAGTCGAGGATCGCCTCGAGCGAGCCGAGCGGCATGCCCGTGCGCTCGAGCGCCGCCCGGATCGACTCCTCCGAGAGCCGGCCGCTCTCGATGAACCAGCCCACATCCGTGGTGCCCGAGACGCGGATGATGAGCTCCGGTGGCGGGAGCGGCAGACCGTCCGGGGCGACGGCCATTCCCTTGGCGCCGAACGTGCGCACGTGCTCCCAGCCACGGTAGACGGGGCGGAGGAGCCCGAAGGCACCGAGCAGGCGCAGCAGCGCGGCTTTCACGTTGCCTCTCCTACATCTCCTGCGCGACCCGATTGCTGGCTGTTCCCCGGGTCTTCGATGGGATCACGCAAGCCGCGGCTCGCGGGGCGATCGTGCATGAATACGAGCGCGTCGTCTGAGGTCAGGCGGCGACGCTCGTCCGCGTCCGGCAGTGGTCGAGCTCCTGCCGGCGCGCTGACCGTAGGGCGGTCACGCTTGTTTAGGAGGAGGCGGGTGGCCGTGCTGGCCCCGCATCTTGCGCAGGAAATCCGTCGCCGTGAACGTTTTGACTTCCTGCCCGGCATCGATACGGCTGAGCGGGTGGAGGAAGTTGTGGAGGGCGACGTTCCGCGCCCGGAACTGGCAGTTGTCGCATTCAGATGTCTTGAGCAGGTCGTTCTTCTCGGGGAGCGACCTGGCCGCGGTGCGGAAATCCGCATAGTGGCGAGAGGCCCAGATTTCGGCGAACCGGCGATCCTTCGTCACCGTGCCGATCGGCGCCCCGGTCTGGGCGCAGGGCAGGACGGAGCCGTTGCCCAGGATCTCCGTGAAATACCAGCCGACGTAGCACGGGACCACGGGCGGCCCCACCACCATCTCGCTCGGCATGTAGGGAGGGACGGTGGCATATACGGTTGCCAGGTTGCTCTGCACCCCCAGCGCCGCGGCCTTCTTGAGCGCCGCGGGCGCAGCGGCTTGGAACTCCAGGTACTGCGCCTCGCTCAAGGCGAGGTCGGGCGTACCGGAATGGAGCACCGTATGGGCGAAATTGGCTTCCTGTGCCCCCACCTCGTGCGTGGCCTCGATCATGCTCGCAATCTCAAAGTAGTTCGTCGAGGTGATCACGAACGAGAGGCTGATGTAGGGGAGGTCGCTTCCCGCCGCGATCTTGCAGTCGGACAGGACGCGCAGGTTCTTTTTCACTTTGAGGTAGTCTTTGGGGGTTTCCGTGATGTGGATGCGCGGGTACGTCTCCGGCGTTCCGGCGTTGAGCGACACGTTCAGGCGATCCGCCCCAGCCTCGACGAGCCCTCTGGCGATCGGCTCGAAGAGGCGCGAACCGTTGGTAACAATGTAGAGTTGCATCTCGCGCGCTTTGGCGTAGCGGATCATGTCGAGGGCGGCACGATTGAGAAACGGCTCGCCGCGCCCGATGAGATCGATCCGACGTGTACCAATGTCGTACAGGTCGTCGATGATCCCCTTGAACTGCGCGAGCGGCATCACCCCTGGCCGGGCCATGCCGAAGCGGTCTGCCGTGTCGGCGTTCGCACGGTCGTCGGGCGGGTGGTCCCAGCAGAAGACGCACTCGTGATTGCACGGATCGCAGATCCCGATCTGCGCGTGGAGGGGACCGGACGGCGCACGTCCACCCGTGAAGCCTAGGCCTCCGGCGGCCACCATCGCGTACTGCTTGAAGTGGACACCGATCGACTTGAGGGACGACATGCGGCAGCCTCGAAAATGACTTGTCCCGATTGGGTAATACGCGCTGGAATTCGCCTTAGTTTGACTGAGCGGCACCATGTGTGTCAATCGGCTTTGAATTCAGCTCAGCCTCGCTTTCGGTAAAAACACGCTAGATTTGGTGAGTTTAGAAGATCAGGGGATACACGAGGTTCAGACAGATTCGAGTATTGGAATCGAACGGCCGAAGTTCTTCAAATACCGTCTGCAGTTTACCGGCCCCGATGTCGCTTTGAATGCTCTCCAGCCGTGCCTTCCCGCCGCTGATATCGCTGCGGTGCGTTGCCGGGTGGCGTGCACGTATGCGCGCAACCGCTGATTGTAGGAGAATCACGCTTGCTTAGGATGGCGGGTGGCCATGCTTGCCCTGCATCTTCCGCAGGAAATCCTTGGGGCTGAACTTTTTGACTTCCTGTCCAGCCTCGATCCGATTCAGTGGATGAAGGAAGTTGTGGAGGGCCACATTGCGCGGCCGTAGCTGACAGTTGTCGCACTCGCACGTCATAAGCCGCTCGCTCTTTTTGGGGAGCGCCTTCGCCGCGGTGCGGAAATCCGCGTATTCGCGCGAGGCCCAGACATCGGCAAACCGGCGTTCGTCGGTCACCCGGTCGATAGGTGCCGCGCATTGGCAGCACGGCATGACGGAGCCGTTGCCGAGGATCACCGTGAAGTACCAGCCGACATAGCATGGGACGACGGGCGGCCCCACCACTTCGCTCGGCATGTAGGGCGGAATGGTGGCGTCGAATATCGCCAGGTTGTTCTGCACCCTCAGCGTCGCGGCCTTCTCGATCGCCGCGGGTAAGGAGGCCCGGAGCTCCCGGTATTGCACCTTCGACGTGATCACGAACGAGAGGCTGACGAAGGGGAGGTCGCTTCCCGCCGCGATCTTGCAGTCGGACAGGACGCGCAAGTTCTTTTTCACCTTGAGGTAGTCTTTGGGAGTTTCCGTGACGTGGATGTTCGGATAGGTCTCCGGCGTGCCGGCGTTCAGCGACACGTTGACGCGGTCCATCCCGGCGGCGACGAGCCCTTTGGCGATCGGCTCGAACAAGCGCGAGCCGTTAGTAACCAACGCGAGCTGCATGCCGCGCCCCTTGGCGTAGCGGACCATGTCGAGGGCGGCGCGATTGAGGAGCGGCTCACCCCGCCCGATGAGGTCGATCCGACGTGTGCCCATGCCGTACAGGTCGTCGACGATCCGCTCGAACTGCTCCAGCGCCATCACCCCTGCCCGGACCATCCCGAAGCGGTCTGCAGTGTCGGCGTTCGCACGGTCGTCGGGCGGGTGGTCCCAGCAGAAGACGCACTCGTGATTGCACGGATCGCTGATCCCGATCTGCGCGTTGAGGGGACCGGATGGCGCACGTCCCCCCGTAAGGCCCAGGCCTCCGGCGGCCACCATGGCGTACTGCTTGAAGTGAACGCCGATCGAGGTGATGGACGACATAGGGAAGCCTCGAAAAATGAGCTAATCCCGATTGGGTAATACGCGCTGGAATTCATCTCAGTTTGACTGAGTCGCACCATGTTTGTCAATCAGCTTTGAACTTTGGTGCCGACTTGCAAGCATGCTAGATTTGATGAGTTAACAAGATCAGGTGATGATCAAGAGATTAGGGAGAGTCGAGTATTGGATTTAGCGCCTGGAGTTCTTCAAATGCCTTCTCAAACTCGCCGGCCCCAATGCGCCTTTGAATGCTCTCCACCCGTGACTTCAGCCGGCTCATATCGCCACCGCGCTGTTGAAAGGTCTCAATCTTCGCCGGCAGTGCCCGCATCTGTTGTTGCAGGGGGGCGACATCGAACCCCGTGGCGGCGCCGGCATTCGATTGACCTCCAAGCTTCGCATCGATTGTGGCCTCGATGACATCGAGCTCTTGCTTCATCGCGTCGAGGCGTCCGTCCTTCATATTTTCTTCGAGCCGCTTGACCCGCGGCTGGATCACGCGTGGGTCGCCGCCGGCATTCAGATAGCTCTCGATCCGGGCTGGCAATGCCCGCATCAGACTCTGCAAAATGGAATGGCCGCCGCGGTATGATTGGGCAAGCGGCGTCTCGTCGAGGCGGGCGCCGCGGAGGAACTTTCGGTAGGCTGCGACCGATTCATCGCCCTCAGTTGCCCGCCGAAACGGATTTTCCTTCTCGCCAACGCCCCAACCGAACACGTTGGTCATCGTCGCGCCATGATTGAACATGCGGGCGAGGTAGTCCTGCATCCCCTCATCCGGGATTCTGGGTGGTCCTTGGATATCGACATTGGCGCCCTCGGCGGAGGCCCAGGGCGGGTTTCCATGGGCACCAAGGGCGGCATAGATATCGCCGAGAATGTCGGCATCGGGATAGGTGCTGAACCCTGGCCGGTAGGTCTCGCCGAATGCGACCGCGGGCGGTGTATACATCACGCTCCGTGAGTAGGAGCGGCGATCCGAGCCTCGCCCCGGGTCAAACTGCTTGCGCGCTGTGAATGTGATGTGGGAGTAGATTTTGCCGCTCGGTACGCCGGCGCCGGCCAAGCTCTTCGACCAGGTTCCGATCCAGTTCTGAACCACGGATTCGAGCTCGTGGTCCGGGTCGCGCGGTGGCGCGTTCTCACTAAAACCGAGGTTCGTGAGCGCACAATAGCCGAGATCCCGACGCGACTCGTAGTCTCGTCCGATGGCGGTTTCCCAGCCGACGATGACCCCGGCGAACAGCGCTTCGTCCCCCGTCTGGCGCAGCTTTGCAACCTGTTCGGCGACGGCAGCGCCGATCACCTCTCCCGCCAGTCGCCGAGCTTCGTTGAGCATCGCCGGGCTGTTAAAGCAGGCCTGGGGCGCAAGCCGCCACGGCTCGCCCCAGTTCAGGTATTGGCCGGTGTTCGGAGTTCGTTTCCAGTCGAGCCATTCGACATTGGCCGGATCGCTCCACAGGTCGCGGCGATTCATCCAGAACTTGGAATCGTCTATGTGGAGACCCACCGCGATTTTGTACTTTGAGGCGAGTGCGAAAGTTCGCTCGATGAGCGTGCGCAGCTGAGCGTCGGTGTAGTCTAGCGCGAGCGGTCCGATCATGATCCCGAGCCGGTGGAGGTCGTCTCCGCGCTCACCCACGAAGTCTAGGATTTTCTTCGATTCGGCGTCGAGAACCGCGGGTTCAGGCAGCTTTGAAATTGCCCGCTTCCCCGCCTCGGTGGTGAAGCCTGGACCGGCGGTGAACAATTGGAACATCAGGTACTGGGGTTCAGCCGGCCTGTTCACGCCTTGGCCGTGTCCCCCGTGAATATTCGATATCGAGAGAAGCACGAATGCCAGGAACCCGATGCGCCGCGCCACACGCATCTGCATCACTCCGCGCCGAGACTGGCGCAGACCGCGAGCGTCGCTTCGGCCGCTTGGCGCCATGAGTACCGCTTGACGTGCTTGAGGGCCCTTGCGACCAGCGTGTCGCGCAAGGCTGTGTCGGTGAGGATCCGTTCGATGCTTCGGCTCATGTCGTCGGCATCGTGCGGATCGAAGGTGTCGGCGGCATCGCCCGCGATCTCCGACATCGTGCTGTTACTGGTCACCGTCACCGGAACCCCGGCGATCATCGCCTCATGCACCTGCAGACCCCATCCTTCGTAGAACGAAGGATAGACGAAGACGCCGGCTCCCTGGTAAAGCCCCAACACGTCCTCGGTCGGCACATACCCGAGGACCTTGATGTCGTCCGCGAATTGGCTGCTCGCGACACGGCGATAGAACTCCGGGTACGGCCATAGGCTTCGCCCGGCGATGACAAGCTGATGAGGCAGCCCGCTGCGCGACTTCAGACGTCCAAATGCCTCGACCAGACCCTCGAGGTTCTTTCGAGGGTGGATATCGTTCAGCGAGAGGATGTATTGCTGCCCGATGCCGTAGCGGCTGCGTATATCCGAGATCCTAGCGGTCGATAAACGCTCGGTGAATTCGGTACGGACGCCGTGTGGCACCACGACAATTTTCTCGGAGGGGACGTGCAGGATCCGCATGATCTCGCGCCGCGAGAATTCCGTCGTGGTGACAATGCGGTCCGCCCGCTTGACCGAGAACCGCGTTGCCAACGTCCGGGGTAAGGCGATATGTGGCGGCAGCCAGTCCGGATGCGCCAGCCAGAAGACGTCGGCAAGCAACAGGACCGTCTTGCAGGGTGCGAAAGCGGGCAGGGTCGAATACGATAGAAGGACATCGATCGGACGTCGTTCCAGCTCGATCGGATAGGCGATCAGGTTGCGCAGGAATGCGTTTCTCGCGTAGCGGGGCAGCTCGACGACTTGACAATTGGATCGATGATCAATGCCCAGTTCATCGTCGAGGGCGTACACCTTGAAGCGCCTCTGCGGATGGCACTCGAGCATCTCCCTCAGGAGCTGCCTGGCGTGAACGCCCTGTCCGGAGTGGGACCCGAAGCGCTGGCCGTGCCACAGGAACTTGCCGTCGTAGCCAATGGTCAGGGCCATGTCGACGCTACTTCGTTCTCCGCTTCGGGTTCTAGGGGTACCGGCCGCCCATTTCAACTTGACGCCGGCCATCACCGCGAGGTGAACCCCGTGGCGTCTCATCGGGGTGAGTCAGGGAATGATCTTCGCGTTGTCTCCGGCGGTCAAGTTGTGGTGGGCGCAGGGCGCCCGGGGCGCCGCTTCCGTCGCAGGCTGTCGGCCTTGAGCTTGACGCGATAGGGGTTGCCGGCGAGGCGATCGAGGATGGTGGCGACGACGGTTGGGTTGCCGATGAACTCTTACCAGCGGTCGACGGAGAGCTCAAGGTATGGCCGGCTTCGGGTGTCAACTCGGATCTCCAGCCGGCTTCACGCCGGGATGGTTGGCCGGGACAAGATCGAGGTCTTTACTCTCATGCCGCAGGTCGTCCGGCAGGTCTTCGGGGTGGCAGATACCCCGGCTTAGTCCTGGCTGGATCGGAAACTCATCATGTCCTTGACGGCTGAAATAGAGAAGGCGGACGAGATTCTCAGCAATATCGCGGTTACCGCCATGTAGAACAACAGCAACCAGGCTGGACGAGCGACATCGAACAACCAATAACACAGCAATCCCACCCCGATGCTGATCAATGCCGGTTTCAGTGCAAAACGGAACCAGTTCACCGTAGTCAATTCCCGAGCGATCCAGAGATAGCGCAGGACTGCCGAGGCGCCGACGCCGCCAACCCGGCCAATGGCGGCCCCTATCGTCCCGAGGGTGGGCAGCAGCATCAGGTTAAGCACGATGTTGACAAGCGGGTTGAAGGCCAGGCGGCTGACGTCCTCGCGTTGTTTGTGCGCCGCCTTCAGGATCGCGCTCATCACCGTATCGGCTGCTTCGATCACCACATAGATCATCAGGATTCTGAGGATCCATAACGCGTCTTCGAAACCCGGCCCGAACAGAGTCTCCAGAATCGGCCCGGCGAACACCCAAACTCCGACGCATGTCGGCATGACGAGCGCGAACAGGATTTGATACCAGGGGCCGAATCGATTGGGATCGCGGTCACCGAGCGTATTGAAGCTGTGGGCGATCCGGCTCATCAGGAGCTGGGGAAAAAGATTTGGAATCATCAACGCGATCTCCATGATCTTCGTTGCCGCGGCGAAGTGGCCGACGGCCACGATATCCACCCATACGGACACCATGATCACGTTGATGCGCATCGTCAGCATGCCGAGCACGTTGCCAATGCCGAAGGTGAAAACCGTCCTCGCCGTCAGCATCAGGAACCCGAGATTGAACGGCGGTCGCACCGAGAATAGGCGGCGGTACAGCAGAGTCAGCGCGATGGATGCCGACGCGATCTTGGCGACGACCAGGGTGATCATCAGGGCCATCGCGCCGTAACCTGACCAGAGCAGGTATAGGCTGGCGGACATCACGATCGTGACTTCGACGAGCAGCGCGAGGACCGTCAAATGCATTTCGCGCAGCGCCAGGAACACCGAGCGACAGGTCGTATTGAAAAAGGCCGGGATCAAGGCGAGGCTGGCGATGCTGATGACCTGAACAAGGTATGTCGAGTACCCGAGCAATCGGACCGCCACCAACATCAGACAGAGGGCGACAAACCCGCTTCCGAGCCCCAACAGCATCGCATGAACCACATGGCCGGCGGCATCCCGGCCGTATGCACCGACTTCGCGCATGAGGAACTCCGGAAGGCCAAAGCTGCTGACACCCTGAAACAGCATCAACCATCCAACGGCGAGTGCGTAGGTGCCCAGCAACTCCGGGCCGGACACGCGCGAGATGATGATGAACAGGACCCCGCTGGAAACCAGCGATAGCGCGATTTCGCCGAGTACGAACACCAGCTGGCGCCATGGTTTTTGAGGCAATCCGACCGGCTCCAACGACGCTTCCTTCTGAGAGCTGTTTCCGTTTGCGGCGCGCGGCCCAACCATACCCTGCGCATGGAATGCGTCGCGACCGATTGTGGGCGCGACGACCTACCCGGTCGGGTCACCTGTCGGTGTCATATCGGCATGTTTCGGTCGATCCGAGGGGCCGCTGTGTCGCGCGACGATCCGCGTCGGAAGGCAGCGACGATCAGAATGAAAATCTTGTACATGGATAAACGGGCTTGTCACTCCGGCGGGAATGTCGCAATAAGCCGAACACGGTCGTAATGCAGTTATGAAATGGGTGGAGAGCTCCCCAGGCTCACGACAAGGGTTCGATTCCCTTCGGCCGTTCCACCTTCCTGGCGATTGCGCTCCGGACCACGGGTTGAATGGGTAGACGATGAGCCACGGGACGGAACCGATCGTAGAATACCTCGCGCGCTCGCGCGATGTGGTTGAGGCGGCGCTCGGCGACCGGCGGCTGATCGAGACGATCGCGGCGGTCGTCGACAGGGTCGCTGCCGCGCTTCGCGCCGGGCACAAGGTACTGCTCGCCGGCAACGGTGGGAGCGCCGGCGACGCACAGCATATCGCCGGCGAATTTGTCGGGAGGTTCGCTTACGACCGCGCCCCGGCCGCGGCGATCGCGCTGACGACGGACAGTTCGGTGCTGACCGCGATCGCCAATGATTACGGCTTTGATGCCGTGTTCGAGCGCCAGGTGCTGGGGCTCGGGCGCCCCGGCGACGTGCTGATCGCGCTCTCCACTTCCGGGCGGTCGCCGAACATCCTCAAGGCGATCGCAGCGGCGCGGGCGAGTGGCCTCGTCGTCATCGGCTTTACCGGGAAGGGCGGCGGCGACATGGCGGCGCGCTGCGATTTGTGCCTCTGCGCGCCGGCGGATTCGACGCCGCTGATCCAGCAGCTCCACATCACGCTCGGGCATATCGTCTGTGGGCTCGTCGAGGAACGACTGTTCCCTCGGGCCAGCACGCCACCGCCGCTCACCGCCATCGCCGACTGATCACGGCGGTGCCTGATTCCGGAATACGGCCGTTCGCCGCCCGTTCTAGCCTCGAGCCGATTGCCGGCCAGCATAGGCGTCCGGAGTAAGGGCGAGGGTTCGTGAGTCAAAATTCTGATCGGCGTTTTGCCGCCTTCCGCGGGGCGCATGTGATGATCACCGGCGGCGTCGGCCTGATTGGTTCGGCGCTGGCCCGGCGTCTTGTGGCGCTTGGCGCCGATGTGCTGCTCGTCGACAGCATGGTTGCCGAGGCCGGCGCCAATCTCGCCAACATCGCCGACATAAAGGAGCGGTTGCGCGTGAATATCGCCGATATCCGCGACGCGGCCGCGCTGCGCCACCTGCTGCCCGGCCAGGATTTCCTGTTCGACCTCGCCGGCCAGACCAGCCATCTCGATTCGATGACTGCGCCGGAGCATGACCTCGCGGTCAACTGCACGGCGCAATTGCAGCTCCTGGAACTGTGCCGCGCATTGGTCCCGGGGATCGCCATCGTGCATGCCGGGACGCGCCAGATCTACGGCCGCCCGCGCTATCTGCCGGTCGATGAGGAGCATCCGCTGCGACCGGCCGATGTCAACGGCGTCAATAAGATGGCGGGCGAGGCCTATCACCTGCTGTTTCACGATGCCTATGGAATCAACACCCGCTCGCTGCGGCTGACCAATGTTTTTGGGCCGGGCATGCGGATCAAGGATGCAAGACAGAATTTCCTCGGGATCTGGCTGCGCCGGGCGCTCGAGGGCGCCGCCTTCGAGGTGTGGGGCGGCGAGCAGCGCCGCGAGCTGTTGTATATCGATGATGCGGTCGAGGCGTTTCTGTGCGCCGCGGTCAGCCGCGACACCACGGGTCTCGCCCTCAATGTCGGCGGCGGTGACCCCTACACGCTGCTCGCATTGGCCGAGGCGCTGATCCGAGCGAATGGCGGCGGCGGTTTCGAGCAGCGCGAATTCCCGGCCGACCGGAAGCGCATCGATATCGGCGATTTCGTTACCGACGACCGCCGCTTCCGTGGGCTGACCGGCTGGGCGCCGCGCATCGGCCTCGACGACGGCCTCGCGCGCTCCCTCGATTATTACCGCCGCCATTTGGCGAGCTATGTCTGAGAACTGATTCGAAAATGGATCGAGCGATATCATGTGACCCGTCACCCCCGCGAAAGCCGGGGGCCAGGGCTACCGTTGAAGCCTTGGTGCCCTGGATTCCCGCTTTCGCGGGAATGACGACGCCGAGGCGGCGATGACGACCGCTGCGATCCCGCAGACCGATCCGCGCGCCGGCTATTTCGAGCAGAAGAAGGAGATCGATGCCGCGATTGCCCGAGTGCTGGCGAGCGGGCAATACATCCTCGGGCGGGAGGTCGAGGCGTTCGAGGCGGCGTTTGCCGCCTGGCTTGGCATCGGCCACGCGATCGGCGCCGGCAGCGGCACCGACGCCATCGAGCTGGCGGTGCGCGCCTGCGGCATCGGCCCAGGCGGACTCGTCTTCACGGTGTCGCATACCGCGGTTGCGACCGTCGCCGCGATCGAGCGGGCCGGCGCGGTTCCGGTCCTGGTCGACATCGAGCCCGGCGGCTTCACGATGGATCCGGCTTCCTTGGCGGCGGTGTTGCGCGAGCCGCCGCCCGGAAGGCCGGCCGCCGTGCTCCCGGTGCATCTCTACGGCGAACCGGCCGATCTGGGACCGATCCTGGAGCTGGCTCGCCGACATGGTCTTTACCTGATCGAGGATTGCGCGCAGAGCCATGGCGCGGTCTACCGCGGGCGGCCAACCGGAAGCTTTGGCGACATTGCCTGCTTCAGCTTTTATCCGACCAAGAACCTAGGCGCGCTGGGCGACGCGGGGATGACTGCGACCGATGATCCCGAGCTCGCCGTCGCGCTGCGCGAGCTACGCGAATATGGCTGGCGCGAGCGCTATGTCAGCGCCCGCAGCGGCATCAACACCCGGCTCGACCCGCTGCAGGCGGCGGTCCTCGCGACACGGCTGCCACGCCTCGCCGACGACAACGCGCGGCGCCAGGCGATTGCCGCCCGCTATGACCAGGGCCTCGCTGGCCTGCCGCTCGCGCTGCCGCGGCGCCGCGCCGAGTGCACCCACGTGTTTCACCAATACGTGATCCGCACCGCCCAGCGCGAACAGTTGCGCGAGCATCTGCGCGCCGCGCAGATCGGTACCGGCATTCATTATCCGGTGCCGGTGCATCTCCAGCCGGCCTATCGGAACCGCCTCGGCGAGTTCCCCGCCGGCCTGCCCGAGACGACGCGCGCCATGCGCGAGATCCTCAGCCTGCCGATCTATCCGCAACTAGCCGAGGAAGCGGCCGATCGCGTGATCGCCGAGACCCGCCGATTCTTCGAATAGCGCTGCGCGGCCTATTTTTCGCGCAGCCCCAATCGCGCCAGGCGGGGCAATATCTCGGCGCAAAAATACGGCAGCTCGTCCAGATAGTTGACGAAGGAGATCCCAATCCCGGTCAGCCCGGCGGCCGCGAGTTGCGCCATCTGCTCCGCCACCGCGTCGGGGTCGCCAACGAGCGGCAGGCCGCCCATTCCGTTCGCCTGGTGATCGCGGAGCCGCTGGAACTCTTCCGGCCCGTGGGTTTGGGGCGTCGTGTTGCGCATCGCCAGGATGTTGTCGACCGCCTGCCAGTCGGCATTGGCGACGATACAATGGCGCCAATAATCCTCTGCCTCTTGGGTAGTGGGCCGGCAGGTGACGACGCCGACGGTATAAACGTCGATCTCTCGGCCGCCCTGTCGCGCGAGCGCCCGCACGTTTTTCACATGGCTCGCGGTCGCCTCGAACGAGATCCCGTTCGATATGTTCGAGAACAGCGCATCGCAGTTGCGGACCGCGAATGCTTGGCCGGTCGGCGATGCGCCGGCGTTCATGATCAGCGGCCGGGTCCCGCCATAGGGCTTGGGCTTGGCCCGCACGCCCCGCAATTTGATGAATTGCCCATCGAAGTCGAAATCTTCCTGCGGCGACCACGCCAGCTTGATCACGTCGAGCCATTCCTGGGCGTACTCGTAGCGCGACGCGTGATCGCGCAGGGTGGCGCCGAACATCTCGAATTCGCCTTCGTTCCAGCCGCAGACGACGTTGAGGCCAAAGCGGCCCTCGCCGATGTGGTCGGCCGTGACGAATTGCTTGGCGGCGATCAGCGGCGGTATCAGCGGCGCGTGAACGGTTCCGAATACGGTCAGCCGCTTGGTGTTGGCAAGCAGGCCGCACGCCCAGGTCACCGTCTCGAACGTTGCGCCCTGATAGTCGGTATCGCCGCCATAGCCCTTCCAGCGGCCGATCGGCAGCATGAACTCGATGCCCGCCTCGTCGGCCATCTGGGCGAGAGCGAGGCAATCCGGCCAGCTCCCCGACCAGCGCTCGGACACCAGTGTAACGGCCCGGCCGGAGGAACAGTTGGCGCCGAACAGACCCAGCTTGAGCCTGTTAGCGCTATACACAGCGGCGCGTTCGCCGTTGGCGATCGTGCGGTCCATCGCTAGGGGCTCGGATACATGCGGGCTTTGATCGCCTCTAATTGTGCAATCGCCTCCGGGTCGACGATCCTCGTGAAGCGCGGCACCTGTCTTCCCTTCCACTCGGCCGGTGCAAAAAACATGTGCAGCGGGCGCAGGTCGAAGAGGCCGCCATGCCGGTAAGCGTATGCCTCCTCATATAACGGCCGGTATACCTGCATGAAAGCATCTTCGGTTCGACAATCGTCTTCAGTGTGGTGGCCGACGCCGTAAATATAATAGGCATAGTTGTTCAGTGGTCCGTCTGGATCATGTTTGAAGTGGTAGTAATATCCGGGCTCCGGCAGATTTTTAGGGGGTGGGATGTCGTACGCCATATCGTTGTCCCTGATTGTGCCGCGGTCCGGCAGCGGGGCGCGTCCGTATCGAGTCCTGCCGAACCGCGCGACACTTGCCAAGCTCGACGAGAAGCGGCCGAACGAGGATCGGTTGCGGCATAACCGGGCAGAGGCGGGCGATCCGATGACCAGCAACGGCGAGAACAAACCATCCTATCTTTACCTTGGCCTGGCGGGCGAAACCGGGCGCGGCCGGGTGGTGCACTCCGGGCTTTTCCGGCTGGCCGACGGCAGCGGCGAATGGCAGGCGATTGAGCGGGGCCTGCCCGAGATGCCGGCGGTCCGTGCCCTGGCGGTGCATCCGGAGAAGCCCGAGATGATCTACGCCGGCACGCAATCCGGGCCCTACCGCAGCGCCGACCGGGGCGAGCACTGGGAGAAGGTCGACATGCCCGACCACGGCTTGCCGGTGTGGTCTGTGCTGTTCCACCCGCACGATCCCGATGTGATCCTTGTCGGGTGCGAGAACTGCGAGATCTACCGCAGCGACGATGCAGGCGAACACTGGACCCGCCTGCCGGTCAGCGTGCGCTTCCCCGAGATCACGACGGCACCGGGCGCCAACCCGGCGAAGCGCGTGCTGAT
>WNFF01001807.1_pt1 | contig 17295 bp, 13 predicted proteins | sample 5400441 | NCBI WGS metagenome assembly WNFF01 (sample SAMN13153345, study PRJNA577476) | soil metagenome | isolation source: 120 cm saprolite under Douglas fir tree site 2 hole 3 replicate 1 | place: USA:California | collected 2015-04-18 | reverse complement strand
TTGGCCGTGCGCCGTCATCGTGACAAACAGAATAGTGAAGCCGAGAAGCCCCGCACTCAGCATCCGAAGTGTAATCCAAGCCAACCGAGCAGGCTGTCTCAGCGACATCGCATAGGTCCTCTTACATTGCAGGCGTGACGCCGCCGCCAACGCCATGCGGCCCCGCAACATGCGTTTCCGCCGCCGTCAGCGACGCTGTCAAGAAGTACAAAAGCTGATCACATCAACGCAACTACCACCTCCATGTTGACCGACCGCATGCGCGCAAATGCCCCGTCAAAATTTGACGGATGCGAAGGCGCGCACGCCGCGGCCCGGCATCAGAACCTCGTCCTTCAGGAAAGAGACCGAGTTGCGCATGTCATCATTGAGCAGATTTTGGCCATAGATGCCCACGGTGAAGGCTTGCACCTCGCCCAAGGGACGCCCGGGAAAGGTCTTTGTGTAGCTGATCTCGGCCCTGAGGTCGTTGTATCCGTTGGTCGTGGTTTCGTTAGCTGCGATGTCGTTGTGCGAGAAGGCGTGCAGCAGGTTGATGCGAGCGAGCCAGTTCGCATCGCGCCAGAAAAATCCGCCGCCCATACGCACCGGCGGGATGCGCGGGACGTTGGAGCCGTCGGTAAACGTCGCACGGACCACATCGAATTGGTTTTCGATGCCAAACACGCCACTCCAAAGCGGCAACACGTCCCACTGACTCTGGAACTCGCCGCCGCGGAAGACCGCGTCGCGCTGGGAATAGACGGCCTGTTTAACTGCCCCATCAGGATTGCCACACGTGTCGAATGTGTCATCGCACAGGACACCCGTCAGCCGCCGGAAGATGAAATTGTTGAACCGCGTGTAGTACGCAGTTGCTTCGAAACGGAACGGGCCCCCAGAGTGGCGGAGGCCGATTTCGACCGACTTCGCAGACTCAATCTTGAGGTTTGGATCGCCGATATCGAATGTTCCGGTTGCGTCATGAAGCCCCCTGGAGAACAGCTCTGCAGCTTTTGGAGCGCGTTCGACATATTGACCGGTGAGGCTGGCGACGAAGCCACCCGGCAGGTCCTTGAGAAAACCAAACGCGCCGCTCACTGGCGTAAAACTCGGGCTCCGGCCGCCGCTCACCAGCGGGTTGCCATCGGGGAGGAAATCACTCGGAAAGGTGGGGGTAGTACCGTTCAGCTCGACCCTGTCGACGCGAGCGGCGAGTTGCGCCCGCAGCGTGTCGGTCAATTTGAACTCATTGAAATTATACGCGGCAAAGTTTCGTGTCGTGTTCGGGTCAAATAACCCGGGATTGTCGGGGCTGGGCGCGTTAAGCTTCTGATGCCCGACCTGCACGCCGACCGCCGAGGTCACGGTAGCAAATCGGAGGTCGAAAGGTGTGAGCTGGACCTCGACGCGGCCTTCCTGCTCCTGATTCGTGAAAGTCTGGCGGATTCCGTCCGTGGCTGGATCGGCAGGGTCGGCCAATCCGATCTCGTCATGCTTATAGTCGGTGCTACCGACCCAAAAGCGGATGGCGTCGATGAACGAACTTTGCGGGCGGTACTCGCCCTTGCTCATCACCTTGGTCTGTTTCGCAGAGATTCGGGTCTTGTGATCCTCTCCGTCAGCGCCCGGAATATGATACACCGTATCCGTTTCCGAGAACGAGATGCCGACAAATCCGTCCTTGAATATGTACGAGCCACCTATCGATTCCCCGTTTGAATGCAGAGCCGAGTTGAGTTGCTTTCCGGTGAACGGTCGTGTCGGGTCGACAAGCGACGGATTGCTCGGAATCCTGTAGTCGTCGGCGCGTCGACCGAACGCATCCGCATGTATGGCGAAGTTACCAGCCCCGGCGTCGAGCAGGACCGCGCCATTGAGGCCGTTGTCCACGGATGTCGCAGCGCCTCTGAGCTCGAGACTGACGCCGCGCTGCGGTATCGCGTCGGGAATTCGATTGTTGGTCGTATTGACGACGCCGCCGATCGCCTGCGAACCCCATCGCAACGTCGCCGGACCGCGTATCACCTCGATCTGATCGGTCGCCAACGGATCGACAGGTACGAAATGATCCTCGCCCAGATCCGACGCGCCGTTGGCGCCGACGCCGTTCTCCTGAATGCGAACGCGATTCGTGTCGAGCCCGCGAATGATCGGGCGGCTGGACGCTCCGGGCGCAAAACTCGAGCCGGTGATCCCGGGCTTGTTGTAGAGGACCTCGCCAAGCGTGGAACTGCCATTGCGGCGGATTTCATCATTCGGAACCACGGTCACCGTCGCGAATTGATCGGCCACAATGGGAAGCGTTCCGGGCTGGGGCGTCGGCGCAGGCGCTGCCGTAGTTGTGGGAGTTGCCGTGGTCGGCCTGCTCGGCTGCGCCGGCCGCGGCCGTTGGATCGGGCTGGGCGTTGTCACCTTGATCTCTGGAAGCGGAGTCCCAGGTTCTTGAGCGCGCACGCCGCCACCGGACGAAAGAATAATCAACGCTGAACTGCTCAGAAGGAGAGCTCTACCTACGCTTGTGCCAAACCGATCGATACGAACCGAATTAGACATGATGTCCCCCCTAGGGCCCCTGACTTGACCTGACTTGAATCGAACCGTGACCATGTTCCCGCCATCGACTGCGTCATCCGCACGATCGAGGTCGCGCCATGCGCGAACGGATCGCGCTCCAGCCGTAAGCACGGTTAAATCCCCGCAACGGAATCCGAGCGGAGTGACCGGCTCAGGCCGGTATGTCAGGCGTGGGGAGGACCGCGGGCGTTAAATGGCAGGTAGTCAAACGTGGCCGGCTCGCTCGCCGCCACTGACCACGGCAATATCTCGGTGAATAAACGGGGTGCTAGAATAATCGCCAGAATCGGCAGGACAAGCGTGTTGGCAAGGCTGATGTTTGCGCAGATGGCGCAGAAATCGCCCGCCAGGCCGGCCGGGCTCTTTTGCGGCGAGGATGGCGGAACGTCGGCCGAAGAATTTCCGCTCGCAGCCGCTGCCCATGCGGCCGAACCGCCGCTGAACTTGCCGACGTGGACGTGGCCGAACGACAGCAAAAGCTGACAGGCCAGCGCAAAAAACGCCAGCCACGCCACCCCGCCCCGATTCGATCGGAACCAACGCATCAGCTACGACCCGCCTTCTGAGTCGCCAAGATTACCAAATTGGCCCGTCTTGTGAAGTCCCCAAATTTCGCCGCCGTTCTGCGCGGCCTGGGCGCCGAGGCAAAAGCTTGTGAGGCTGTAAAAGCTATTCGGCGGCCCGCAAATCTGTCTTCGCCGCCAGGGACGTCGATTTATCTTTAGCGGTGCGGTTGTCTCGCTCTGCTTGCCGCCGGCGCAACAGAAGTCCGCAAACGGCGGGCAGCAAGAACAGTGTAAGCGCTGTTGACGTGATAAGCCCGCCAATCACGACGGTGGCAAGCGGTCTTTGAACCTCGGCTCCGGTACCGGTGGCGATCGCCATTGGCACAAAACCAAGTGAAGCAACAAGAGCTGTCATCAATACGGGCCGGACCCGTTCGAGTGCGCCGTTAAAGATCGCGCCAGTGACATCTTCACCCAGTTCCAATCGGCGCCGAATAGATGCGATGAGGACAAGCCCGTTAAGAACGGCGACGCCAGACACCGCGATGAAACCCACTGCGGCCGAGACAGAGAACGGAAGTCCGCGCAGCGCGATGGCAAAAACGCCGCCCGCCATCGCGAGGGGCACCGCCGTAAAGACTGTGAAAGCTAACGGCATACTGCCCAGCGCCATGTACAGAGCGCCAGCAATCAAGACCATGCAAATTGGAACGACCAGCTGTAGCCGCCGGACCGCCCGTTGAAGATTTTTGAATTGGCCGCCCCATTCGAGCCACGAGCCAGGGGGAATCCGCACCTCCCGGGCGATGGCCGATTGAGCCTCGTCCACGAAGGACCCGATATCGCGCCCGCGCACGTTGGCCTCCACAAAGATGCGCCGTTTGCCATTATCCCGGCTGATCTCGTTCAGTCCTTCGGAAAACTCGAAGCTCGCAAGCTCTCGCAAAGGCAAAGATCGACGGTGGGAGCCGTTGGCCTCGGGCAACATAACGGGAAGCGCACCTAATGCTTCGAGATCGTTGCGCTCGACGTCCGGCACGCGGACGACGATCTGGTAACGGCGGTCGCCGTTGAAGAGGAGGCCGGCCGGGCGCCCGCCGAGCGCCGCCGCGACGGTATCGGCAACGTCTTCCATGGTCAGTCCGTAACGCGCGATGCCATTGCGGTCGAATTTGACATCGAGGCTCGGGAATCCTTGCGTCTGAGCAATTCGGAGATCCGCGACACCACGGATTTGCGCAAGCACAGCAGCCACTCGCCTCGCAGTCGCCCCCATGAGATCGAGATCGTCGCCATAAATCGCAACCGCCACCTCGCTGCGCGCCCCGCTGAGGAGCTCGTTGAACCGCATCTGAATCGGTTGGGTCATTTCATAGAAATTTCCAACGATGGGCGCCGTGACCTCGGCAATGCGCTTCTGTACGTCGTCTTTTGTGCGAACCCCGGGCGGCCACTGGTCTTTGGGTTTCAGCATCACATAATTGTCAGAGTTGTTGGACGGCATGGCGTCGAAGACCAAGTTCGCCGTTCCCGCCTTTGAGAACACAAGATTGACTTCGGGAAGCGTAAGGAGCGCACGCTCGACCCTGAAGTCGAGGTCTTTTGACTGCTCCATTGAAATCGAGGGAATTCGCACCGAGGCCAAATCTACGTTGATCTCATCAAGCGTGGGGATGAAAACGCGGCCCAGAGAACCGAATACGATGACCGCAGCGCCGAAGGTCACAATTGCGGCGGCAACCACGGACAGAGGATGAGCAAGGGCCATTCGCAGGGCCGGCGCGTACAGATGCTTGGCCGCACGAATCGTGGAAACCTCGCTTTCCGCGACGTTGCCGCGAAAGAGAATCGCAGCCATTGCGGGAACGAACGTCACAGACAGCAAGAATGCGGAAGCAAGGGCCAGCATCAGCGTGATGACCATTGGCGAGAACATCTTTCCTTCCACGCCCTGAAACGAGAGGCAGGGCACGAACACAAGGAAAATGACAATCTGCCCATACACGGTTGGGCGCACCATCTCCTCAGACGCTTTCAGCGCTTCGGCAACCCGCTCATCACGATGAACCCGTCTTCCCAGCCGCTTCTGCTGTTCGGCAATGCGCCGCAGAGTGTTTTCCACAATGATGATGGCGCCATCGATGATGAGTCCAAAATCGAGAGCCCCGAGGCTCATCAAATTTGCCGGCACCCCTAGAGCATTCATTCCGGTGGCGGCCATCGCGAGTGACAACGGAATGACCAGTGTCGCGATGATTGCGGCGCGGGTATTGCCAAGGAGAAGGAACAGCGTGGCGATGACGAGGAGCGCGCCAATCGCAAGGTTCTCTCCTACGGTCGTGATGGTGGCATTGACGAGCTGCGAGCGATCGAGGAGTACGTTGGCGACGATGCCAGGCGGCAGATTGTTGCGGATCTCCAGAAATTTTTCGCGAACCGACGTTGCCACTGTCCGGCTGTTTTCTCCCGTCAGCATCAGCGCAGTGCCGATCACGACTTCGCGTCCATTCTTACTCGCGGCACCCGTGCGGAATTGACCTCCAATTCGCACCTTCGCTACATCATTAATCGTAACCGGAACGCTGCGCCGCGTCGCGATCACTGCATGGCCTATCTCGTCGATGGACTTGATACGGGCGTCCGCGCGCAGGAGGTAGGCTTCGCCACCACGATGAACGTAATTCGCCCCTACTGCGAGATTGGCGGCTTGCAATGCCTTCGCGATGTCCGAATAGGAAAGCTCGTAGTGCACCAGCTCGGCTGCATCCGGCTCGACAATGTATTGTTTTTCGTAGCCGCCGAGCGAGTCGATGTCGGCCACACCGGGAACCGTCTTTAGCTGCGGTTTTAGAATCCAATCTTGCACTGTCCTGAGATAGGCCAAACGCGCGATGTCATCGCTCAAGCGTTCGCCGTCATCGGCCAAGTATGAACCGTCGCTCTGCCATCCTGGTGCGCCATTGCCAACCCTCGCGCCATCTCCGCCGGGATTGGCGTATTCAACGCTGTACATGAAAATCTCGCCAAGTCCCGTGGACACAGGTCCGAGCTGTGGTTCGACGCCCGGAGGCAGATTGGGCTTGGCCTGGGCGAGCCTTTCGGCAACCTGCTGGCGCATGAAGTACAGATTGGCGTCTTCGCGGAAAATCGCAGTCACCTGGCCGTAGCCATTGCGCGAGAAGGATCGCGTGCTTTCGATGCCGGCCAGACCCGAAATTGCGGCCTCAATCGGGAAGGTGATGCGCTTCTCCACATCCTCCGGCCCAAGTGCCGGCGCCGCATAGTTGATCATGACCTGCTTGTTGGTGATGTCGGGAAGCGCATCGAGCCGCAGGCGCGTCAATTCGTAAGCGCCGTAGGCAGCAACGAGGGCGGTCAAGAAGACAATGAACCAATGGGCCTGAACGGAAAAAGAAAGAAGCCTGCTGATCATGGCCCCGTCAATCCTCGGCCAGCGACTTCAGGAATTCGGCCTTGAGCGCAAACGTATTGCTGACCGCGATTGTCTCGCCCTCGCAAACACCGGACAGAACCTCGAACAGCCGACCGTCGCTATCGCCAAGCGTAACCGGACGCCTCTCGAAACCGTCAGGCGTGCGCACGAACACAACCCGCGTCTTGCCCATGGTCTGGACGGCGCTCGCTGGCACGGCCAGCGCCGCGGAGCGTTCCTCAATCGCCACCGCGGCGTGTACCAGTGAGCCCGGACGCCAGTTGCCGTCAGGATTGGCGATCTCCGCGACCACGCGCGCCGCATGGGTGTCCTTGTCCACCATCGGGCTGATGAAGACGATCTTGCCGATGGCGCGCTTTGCAAGCCCATGGGCGGCAATCGACACGGTCTGCCCTTCGGCGACGATCGGAAGGTCGGCCGGACCGACGGCGAGCTCGACCCAGACGCGGTCGAGATCGGCGACGGTGAACAGCTCAGTCTCCAGATTGTCCCGTCCGACCGCCGCGCCGAGGTCTACCTTGCGATCGACCACGCGTCCCGACATGGGCGCGCGAACTTCCTGGCGACGCAAGCTGGTTTCCGGCTCGTCCGCTAGCGCGGAGAGCTCATCTTCCGTCACTCCGAGTGCAAGCAGCTTCTGCCGGGCAGTCCCCAGGTTCACCTTGGCCTGCGCCGCGGCGCTCTGGGATCGGAGCACGATCTGCTCGGCGATGACGTGGCGATCCCATAGCATTTTGTCCCGCTCGTAGAGGTTTCTCTGCAGATCGTTGTTGAGGCGGGCGGCAAGGTATTCGCTCTTGGCGTTGGCGACCTCGCGGCTTTCGAGCACCGCAATGACCTCGCCTTTTGCGACAGTGTCGCCGAGCTTCTTACGCAGCTCCGCGACGGTTGCCGACAGCTTGACCGACACGCGGGCGATGCGGTCGGCGTGCGGCACGATGGTGCCCGGCACGACGATACGGCGGACGAGCGTGCCGTCCTGGATGGCGGCAAGCTCGATGCCCGCCGTCTCGATCTGATCGTCCGTCAGCCTGATGCCGGCCCGGTGATCCTCGCCGGCCTCCGAGTCGGGGTCGCCTTTCGGTCGACGTTGTTGCGCGTCGCCCGTGTTTTCGGCACTCCGCAGCGAGGCCGAGCCCGTCACCAGGTCGACGGCGTCGTGAACCGCCTGAGGAACCTCTGGGATCAAACTTGCGACCGCGATACCGCAGGCGACCGCAAGGGCTGCTACTGTTACGTGGCTGGCCACGTGATGGCGGCGCATCGTGTGCTCGGTGTTGAGCATGGGTGGACCCCACGCTTCGTCGGCCAAGATAGTCTAGGGGAGTATACCTTAGCCCGCCGGCGAGTACAGTGCCTGTCGGCACGAACCACCGCTGAAAATCGCCGGTGAAGCCGATCGCTACAGTCACCGCGACGGAAATGACGACGACCGTCAGCCCGGAGATCTGTTCCGCCTCATCGGTGCGGAGACGCAGGGGCGCCTTATGCATGGCAGGCCCGCGGTGCAGCGATGAACTTTTCTGGGTCGCTGAATGACTTAGAGGCTCGATCAGAGTTGTGGTCGTGCAACGCGGACGTTGTGGGTCAGGGGAATGTTCCCATTTTTTTTCTGAAGGAGATTAAACGATGAAAACAACTATAATGCTGACGGCGGGGATTTTCCTGATCGCCGCGACGGAAGGTGCCCTTGCTAAGGGTGGCAATTCCGGCGGTGGAATGAGAGGTCCTGCGTTCGGCCCCAGCTTTGGGGGCCACATTGGGATGACGAGCCACGAATCCAAGCATGATCGCGATCATGATCGCAGAGACTGGTACTCCGACAAACATAAGGACAAGGACCACGATGAGTACGCGGCGAAGTGTAAGCACCCGGCTCCAGGCACCTGCGGGACGAACACGATTCATCCCATCATCAATCCAAATCCGAAACCTGTCGCCACTCCTCCTCCGGCGAGCAACCCGGGTCCCGTCGTCCGCGATCATCGTCCGGGAGGAAATGCCGCTGGCCTCGTCCCGGGAACGATCATTCGCGATCACCGCAATGGTGCCGATGGAAAACCGGTCGTAGTCGTAAGCTCAAGTGGAGGCGTTACGGTTACTCGACCTGCTACCGGTGCCGATCTGCAGAAAGCCGGTCTTCTTCCAAAACCCGCGCCTTCTCCGGTTTACGTGCCAATCGGTGCCTTGGGTGGTGGCCGCTGATAGTCAGGGTTGAAAATTATGCGGGCGGTGGGAAACCACCGCCCGCGTTGCCACTGAACGATCTCAGCGTTGCCGTCTCGACGGTCCGTTTGCGCCTGACCTAACCGACAACCTGCCTCTCGGCTCGCCAACGCGCTCGCGACATGGCAAGTATCCGCTTTCAGGAGCGCGACCATGCCGATATTCGAGCTTGCCGGCGAACGGCCGGAATTTCCGGCGGACGGGCAATACTGGATCGCCGAAACCGCGGTCGTGATCGGCCGCGTGCGCCTCAAGTCCGAGGCCAGCGTGTGGTGGGGCGCGGTATTGCGCGGCGACAACGAGTGGATCGAGGTCGGCGAGCGTTCCCAGATCCAGGACAACGCAACATTGCATACCGATCCGGGTTTTCCGCTCACGATCGGCCGCGGCTGCGTGATCGGGCACAACGTGGTGCTGCACGGCTGTGCGGTCGGCGACGGCAGCCTCATCGGCATGGGGGCGATCCTTCTCAATGGGGCGCGGATCGGGACGAATTCGATCGTCGGCGCCGGTGCCGTCGTCACCGAGGGCAAGACGTTTCCGGACAATAGTCTCGTGGTCGGCGCACCTGCCCGCGTGATCCGCTCGCTCGACGAGAAAGCAGTGCAAATGATTGCGCACGGCGCAGACGTCTATGTGCGGCGCTGGAAACATTATGCCGGCGCGTTGAAACGGATCGAGTGACAGACGGCGATGCACCGCTCACGATCAGGTGATCTCCCGATCGCCAGATTTCTAACATTGCAAATAGTTCTTTAACCGGACCGCTTCATGATGGTGATTGAGGGTTCTGGTGGCATCGGCAATAAATCCACTGTGGTGGGCAAATACACCTCTCGACTGCGGACGGTTGTCGTTTCCACAGCAGCCTCTCGCCTATCTAGCGTGGAGGAGGACGATGAAGACCATAGTTGCCGGTTTCCTGGGATTGGTTGCACTCGTGACGTCGTTTCCTGGCGGCTCTCCTGTATATGCCGATGCCCTTGAGGCAGAGTCTTCCGCGTTGTCGATCCTCGCTCCTGACGCAGGTGCAAACGGCGTCGAGAGCTTGGACCAGTTTCACTGCGTACTCTATAGCGACGGTGCCGACAACTGCATCGTCAATGTGCAGCTTGACGCTGTCGATCAACAATCGACTGCTGTCAGCAAAATCGATCCGCCGGCAACCGAGCAGGCGCCGGCAATCCGATTTGTCGACGCTATTCCGGTTGTCGTTGTTCAGACGGTGACCATCGCGGCTCCTGGACTCGACGCTGGCGACCGCGGGGAAACCGCATCCACGCGACCGGTACCGGTACCCGCGATAGAACCGGTGATGGATGTCGATGTCAAAACCACGACCGGGGCGCTCTTGCCGCCCGCCGGCCAGTCTGGCGATGCCATTGCGGTTGCAGTCGTCCAATCCGCGACGGTTGCAGTTCCTGGCCAAAGCGCAACGGACAGCGAGGAGACGGCTCAAGCGGAATCGATGTCAGGTCCCCCGGGGCCGCTTTCGATCCGCCAAACGAAGACGGCGGCGCTCGATTACGAGGAATGATGCTGCTACTCTTTGCGGAAAGCGGCGGGAACCACGTTCCCGCCGCTTTCTTTTGTATCGTCTATTTGTATTCTTGCAGCGCTCGAACGTGAATTGTCTACGTTTGAGAATCCAAGACAATAAGGTTGGCCGTGCGGCGCGACGCTCGCGAGGTAATGTTATGCAAAAAATGCTGAGCGACCTCGGCCTTTATTCGAAGAGGACTCGCGGAGCCGGCTTTTTTACGACGCTCGCGGTGTTCGCCGTCACCATTGGGACGGCGGCGGGTCAAGACAGCGGACCTCCAAAACTCCACACCAACGAGGCTTACGTGGAGGAGGTGACGCAGGCGACGACGCTAGCCGTGAACGATCCGATGGCCGTATTCGCGTTCGTTTTGAACAGCCTTCCGGATCGGGTGAAGGTCTACCCGACCGAAAACTATTACTATTTTACCTTCATGCACGGCGGCGCGCCGTATGCCGGAAATATCAGGATCGAGTTGGGCGACGACGACAAGGTGACGGTGCATTTTACGTATTATCAGGATTGGTCGGAATGGCGCCAGGATTCCTCATTGACGCACGTCGTCCTCGACGGCTCCCGCGGGGTCGGTGTCGAAAAGATGGAGCGGTTGATCTATCGCCTCTCCTACGGCGGAAAGAGCGTCATTTTCGCGCTCAATGATCTATCGCAGGTAAAGCCCCCGGCTGGTGCACTCGCGCCCGGCGAGAAATTTATTGGTCCGATCTTCGACGAGTCGGCTATTCGCTTCTTCCTCGTCTACAATTCGAAGCTGAAGGTGTTTTGCTATATTCTCGATGAGACCGTGAGGGTCGCGGACGAATTCTTCGCCAGCCGGCGCGCCAATCGTATTCTCATCGGCAAACGCACCGGTTTTGCGTTCTACCGGGACCGCCTTCTTGACCGCAAGATTCTTGTAGGTGTCTACGAGGGCAACTACCGGCTTAATACGTATTTCGATGGGCCGTTCGATCAGCTGCCGGACAATTTCATCGAAGGCGAGACACTGCGGCAGGCCATTCTCGAAATTTCTCCCGGCCTCAAAGGCAAGATCGACCGTTTCGGCAGTTCGCCGAACGGTGAGGTCCGCTTCCTGATCAAGCCGTACGCGTCCTACCAAAGCGAAAGCGACCTCTACGGCGTAGACAAATGCGCAAGAACCAGGGTCCGAGCGGCGAGCTATTACGCCTGCTTCGTGGCAGAGCCTGCGGATAGCGATTTTAGTGCGCCTACGGATGCGAGGAAGAAAAGGAAGCGGTGAAGCTATTACGGGACAGCGTGCGCCGCCGCACTGGCTCTAGGACCGCATTCCGATCATGTTGAACCACTTCTCCTGCGTGATGGCCGGGCTTGTCCCGGCCATCAACGTCTTGCTTGCTGTGTACCGCAAGAAAGCGTGGATGCCCGCGACAAGCGCGGGCATGACGCTGGAGAAGTGATTTGATCTCATCGAAACGCGCTAACTCGCGCGCAAGATCAAAGGGGCCGGCGCTTTCGCGGCCGGCCCGCCGCCTGTGTGGTCGTCAGCTTCGCCAGCTCACCACCTTCGTCCGCGGCTGCCCCAGCGCCAGTGGCCACCTCGACTGCCCCATCGCCAATGTCCGCCACGGCTGCCCCATCGCCAATGCCCGCCGTCGCTGCCCCATCGCCAATGCTGGACCGTCGTGACGTGGTCAGTCGCGGTCGCAAGATCGCCGATAACCGTGCCGTTGACCGGTAGGGCAGACGCGCCGCATGTCCAGGCGAGTCCGATGCCCGCCACCGCCAAACCGATAATCAAGATCTTTCTCATCGTGAGATCTCCCTAAATCACTGCCTGTCTTCGACCACCATCGCCCACAAAGCGTTTTTACTAATGCACGATGTCTCGACAGCAGTTCCGCCTTAGCAGACTGTGCTTACTGATATAATAATTGCCCTCAATTTGGTCTTTTCAACGTTGCCTTCATTCATCTGCTGTTCATTTCTCGCTTATTTTCTCTGTGATTTATCACACTCAAGTTGTGATGAGCACTGCGGGTGCAACTGTCTAGCTGACAGTTTGCCCCGCCAACTCGTTGAACCAGCCAATCGGGGCCTGCTCGTTTTCCGCGGGGCAGAAGCGCCATCGCACCGCGAAAGTGTTTCGCGCGCTCCATTGGTTGTTGCAACGCAGTAATCCAGAGTAAGCAGCCGCGTCACCGATTGTCGTGCCGTCCAACGATACGCCGATGGTGTGCAGATTGCGCCGCAACAGTACCCGACATGGTCCGATGGCTCCCGACTTTCCACGACTGGGATCGATGCTCAATTCCCCTGCTACCGCCTTTCTCGCCATCTCTTTAGTTGCTAGCATTGAAGATCAGAGCAGTCCGGGGGGCCGGACGCGATGACGGAGCGGAAGATGACGATCAAGCAGGCATTGTATTTAGGCACCTCCGCGATAGCGGTGGCGGCGTTCGCGATCGCTGCGCCGACGCAGGTGCGGGCGCAGGCGCAAGCGGCGGGCATCACGATCGATGGCGACGATATCGGTGGTGTCGTCACCGGACCGCGCGGACCCGAAGCCGGCGTGTGGGTGATCGCGGAGAGCAACGATCTCGCGACCAAGTTCGCTAAGATCGTGGTCACTGACGACCAGGGACGCTATGTGATTCCAGATCTTCCCAAGGCCAATTACACCATCTGGGTGCGCGGCTACGGGCTCGTTGATTCACCCAAGGTGCAGAGCGCTCCCGGCAAGCTTGTCAATCTCACTGCGACGCCGGCGCCGACCGAAGCCGCGGCGGCGGAATATTACCCTGGCATGTACTGGTACTCGATGCTTGAGATACCGGCGAAGGATCAGTTCCCCGGCACCGGCGCCAAGGGCAACGGCATTCCGGAGTTCATGAAGTCGCAGAACTTTTGGATCGACACCGTGAAGAATGCCTGCCAGTCGTGCCACGCACTCGGTTCGAACGGCATTCGCCATCTGTCCTCGAAGCTCGGCACCTTCAAGAACTCCACTGAGGCGTGGGAACGACGGGTGCAATCCGGCCAGGCCATGGCCAACATGGCGCTCGCCATCAACCGTCTCGGCCCCACCAAGGGCCTGTCGCTCTACGCCGATTGGACCGATCGCGTCTCCAAAGGCGAGCTGCCGTCGGCAAAGCCGGAGCGGCCGAAGGGCATCGAGCGCAATGTCGTCATCAGCATGTGGGATTGGTCGACGCCTAAGATCTACCTTCACGACGCGATCTCGTCGGATAAGCGCAACCCGCGGCTCAATGCCAACGGCCTGATCTACGGCTCGCCCGAAGAGGCGGCCGATTTCGTGCCGGTGCTCGATCCGGTGAAGAACACCGCGACCATGATCAAGCACCCTTATCTCGATCCCAAGACGCCGTCGACCAAGGAAAACACCATGGGGCCGTCGGTCTATTGGGGCGATGATCCGATCTGGGACAGCCATACCTCGATCCACAATCCGATCATGGACGAGAAGGGGCGGGTGTGGTTTACGGCGAAGCTGCGGCCTGACGAAAATCCGGCTTTCTGCAAGCAGGGATCCGACCATCCCTCCGCCAAGGTGGCGCCGATCCCGGTGTCCGGGCGCCAGCTCTCCATGTACGATCCGAAGACCGAGAAGTGGTCGCTGATCAACACCTGCTTCAACACCCATCATCTCTATTTCGGCCACGACGCCAACAACACCCTGTGGATGAGCCAAGGCGGCCCGCAAAGCGGCGTGGTCGGTTGGCTCAACACCAAGCTGTACGAGCAGACTGGCGACGACGTGAAGGCGCAGGGCTGGACGCCGGTCATCGTCGACACCAACGGCAACGGCAAGCGCGACGCCTACGTGGAAGCGAACCAGCCGCTCGATCCGTCGAAAGACAAGCGGGTGATGGCGGCATTCTACGGCGTGCAGCCGAGCCCGATCGACGACACCGTGTGGGGGCAGTCGATGGATGTCGGCTTCTCGCGTATGGAACAGCCGGGCTACATCATTCACCTCATTCCGGGCGCGAACCCGAGCGAGACCGCGCTTGCCGAACTGTTCGTGCCGCCGGATGAAGGTTATGGCTCGCGCGGCATCGATCTTACCACGGACGGCGTGGTGTGGACGGTGCTCTCGAGTGGCCACATGGCGAGCTTCGACCGCAAGAAGTGCACCAAGCCGATCAACGGGCCGGAAGCGATCACCGGCAAGCTATGTCCGGAGGGCTGGACCCTCTACAAGTTCCCAGGTCCGCAGTTCAAGGGCGTCACCGACCAGGGCAGCGCCGAGCACGCCTATTATATCTGGGTCGACCGCTTCAACACGCTGGGGCTCGGCGCGAACGTGCCGATCGCCTCGACCAACGGCGGGGAATCGCTGACCGCGATCGTCGACGGCAAGTTCGTGACGCTGCGGGTTCCCTATCCGATGGGCTTCTTCACCAAGAACGCCGACGGCCGCATCGACGATCCGAACGGCGGCTGGCAGGGCCGGGGCCTGTGGACCACGTCCGGCACCCGCACCAACTTCCACGGCGAAGGTGGCGTCGACGCGCAACCCAAAGTGTTCAAGCTGCAGGTCAGGCCAAACCCGCTTGCGGGTTGAGCGGCGGGTGGCGCAACGCCCGTAACGGCAACGATTGCGGCCCGCGGCGGAGAAACCCGCCGCGGGCCGCGTGCGTCAGAGATTGGAGTTGGCGTTGATTATGACTGCTGTAGGGGCGACCCTTGTGGTCGCCCGCATTGCGCACCAACGGGGCGCGATCATAGCTGATCAAGTCGGGAGTGGGGCGACCACAAAGGTCGCCCCTACATCATTCGTACGCTACTGCGCGTAGAGCTGCCCGAGATACGCGGTCAACCGCCCCGCAACAAGAACTCCGGCCCACCAAACCATGGTTGCGGCGACGAACCTATATCCGCGCTGAGAAATCGCGCCCTTGGCCTCCCACTCCGGACTCTCCCGCCGCATTGTGTTGAAATAAAACCAAGTCACCACGAGGCCGGTGATAACCAGGGTGAACTTGATCAAGAACGCGCCGTCGGTGACATATTTCGACGGCTTCGTCATCCACAGGGTGAATCCGCTCACGAACTGCAAAGCGACCGCAACCCAAACGACCGGGAAGAGCCTGCCAAGCGACGTCAGCGGAATCGTCCGGAAGAATCCCAGCAGTCGCAGGCCAAAGATGAAGATGAAACCGATGACGACCGCGGTTCCCAACGCATGTATGGTCAGCGCGAACGGCCAACCCCACAACGACTCCCCTCTCGCCCATTCTGAGAATGCCGAATCTTCCAGATACTGGAGCACTGTCTAGGCCCTCCCTCGATCATAAACGCCCGTCTCACAGTGGCGAGCTAGCGGTCAAACTGGTCCACCGCCTTGTTCAGCCGATACAGTGCCGCGCAAGCAACGGCGAGCACGCAAGCGTTGACGGCAAGGACCATCAGAAGAATATTGATGCTGTTGGACATGGGCGCTCTCTCCTGATCCTGGCTACAGATACGGCAGCAGGCGGCCACAGGCGATCACGCCTGCCCAGCACACGAGGACCAGGATGGCAACCGCCTTGGCGAAGGCAGGAGCATCCTCTCCTGCCTTGAGCTTCCACAGCCGGTCGGACAAAGAGAAATACAGAACCGCGGTTGCGCCGATCGGGATGAAAGCAATCTTAGGCGCGAACGTGTAGTCGTTCACCACGTAGCGGTAGGTGTCGGCGAGCAACATCAGCATACCGGTAAAAACATTCATCACCACCGCCACAACCCCGATCGGAAGTAAGCGGTGCACGGCGGAGAACGGCACCGATTTCCAGAAGCCCAAGATGCGCAGCACGACAATCAGCACGGTCGCGAATATCAGCGTGAAGCCGAAGAAATGCACCGTTTGCCATGGCACAAACCAGATGACGTTATTGATGAGCAACTCAAGGGCAGGCGAAATGCCGGCCGTCGGGTCGGTCGGCAGCACATCCGTGGCCACCCGGATTTCGGGATGATTGATCTGCCCCCCGCGGTGCCCGGTTTCAGCCATGATGCCGAGCGTGATGATTGCGAAAGCAAGAACCCAATAGAGCGACGTGTTGGAAAAGCGCCCGATGTAGCGATACCGCCACAGCTCGACCCAGGCGGTGACGCCGGTAAACCCAAGGCCAAAGAGCGTCCACAATGCCATATCGCGATGGGCATTGATGACGGCCTTGGAAATCTCAGGGATAGGCGGGACGGTCAGCGCCCACATCGCCGCGGCGCCGGTGACATAGGTCGGAACGCCGACGATGGCGAGGATGACGAAGACCACAAGGCCGCCGCGCTTTAACGCGTCGTTGTTGGCGACCAGCGCGATGACGTAGAAGGTGAGCGCCATCACCCACCCGACGGTCGGGAAGTGGTTCAAGATCATGTGCACGTGCGACCACGCCTGCGGCGTCGCAGTCGCTGCCTCGGCACCAGTCACGACCCGCTGCAATTCGTGGTGGCTGATTTCCCAGCCCATCTCGTCGACGACGATCATCAGAATCACGGTGAGCCCGGCGAGACCCAGCATCGCTTTGAGGGCCTGGTCGGAGGGCTTGCCGACGCGCCAGAGCTCAACCACAGCGTAGCCGCCGGTGATCAACAGGATCGCAAGCGCGCCCAAGCCCCAATAATAATGAGCATTCATCACGCTCTGAGAGATCTTGGCATCCTGAGACAAAAGCTCCATCGACCCAAGGCCGCTGAGGAAAGTCGGGATAGCGAGTAAGGCCAAGATGCCGAACAGGACGAGGCAACTTCGCTTGATCACCTCATTCTTTGTGGCCAACGCGGTAATGAAGAAACCGAGCACAAAGATGAGCCCGACCGACGGGAAGACGCTCACAAGAATGTGCAGATGCGACCAAGATTGTGGGATCAGATGCATATAGGTGTCCCCCCTACCCGGATTGGCATCTCGCGGGTATGTGTACGTTATTGTGGGCGAGTATCAATTTGCTTCCGTTGCGTCAACGGGATCGCTCGCTAGCCTTGGAGCGCTTCTAGCGAAACCTGCCGCGACCGCAGGAGCG
>WNFF01001803.1_pt1 | contig 17300 bp, 10 predicted proteins | sample 5400441 | NCBI WGS metagenome assembly WNFF01 (sample SAMN13153345, study PRJNA577476) | soil metagenome | isolation source: 120 cm saprolite under Douglas fir tree site 2 hole 3 replicate 1 | place: USA:California | collected 2015-04-18 | reverse complement strand
GCGGGTCAGGCGTTGTGGATCTACGAGAAGTTCCAGGCATGGACCGACAACCACGGCAATCCTGAAGATGAACTGTCCGTCGTCGCGATGCTCGATGACATCAGTCTCTACTGGTTCACTGACACTGCCGCATCGTCGGCCCGCATCTACTGGGAGAATACCCGCGCCGGCATGGCGGGCACGTCTGGCGGACGGATCGAACTGCCAATGGCGGCGTCGGTCTTTCCGCACGAGATATTCGTCCCGCCAAAGGCCTGGGCTGAGGCGCTGTGGCCCAACTTGTTCTACTGGAATGAGGTCGACAGGGGCGGTCACTTCGCCGCGTTCGAGCAGCCAAAGCTCTTCACCGAGGAGTTGCGGAAGGCCTTCAGGTCACGGCGAGGTTAGGGATCTGGCTGTCGTCAGCACCCCGCGTCGGTGCTCCGCCGCGCACCAAATCTGAAACGAAGGGGAGCAAAACCCATGAAGAACGTAGAAAACGGAACGGGAGTACCGGCGCCCCATGTCTCGCGCCGCAAGTTCATGCTTGCGGCGGCCGCAACCGGTAGTGCCGGAATAGTGTCATCCGTGGGCCTGGCGCTGATGGGTGCCCGCCCGAGTGCCAACAAGATCGACCGCAGGAGGAGTCAGATGGAGAGCCCGATCGAGGTAGTGCGCAGGTTCTGCGCGGCGTGGTCGGACGATGTCGGGGCCGCCGAGCTGGCCGCATTTTTCACGGACGACGCCGTCTACCACAATATCCCGCTGGCCCCGGTCACCGGCAGGGAGGCCATCGCGAACAACTTCGCGTCGTTCATCCGCCCTGGCGCGCCAGGCATCGAGAGTCTCCACCTCCGCCTCATCAACATCGCAGCCAACGGGCCGGTCGTGATGACCGAGCGGGTGGACGTCTTCAAGCTCCCTGGCAAGTCGTTCGAGCTGCAGGTCATGGGGACCTTCGAGGTCCGTGACGGCAAGATCAGCGCCTGGCGGGACTATTTCGACATGAACCAATTCACCAGCCGGATGGGATGATTACGTGATGCAAACGTTCGCGAAGATCGGCCTCGACGCTCTTCTGACACCGGAGAATTGCGTCTTTCTCCTCATCGACCACCAACCGTTCCAGTTGGCAAACGTCAACAGTCACGATCCCACAATCGTCATCCACAACGTCACAGGGCTCGCGAAGACCGCGAAGGCGTTTGGCATTCCGACGATTCTCACCACAGTCAATGAGGAGCGCGGCGGCGCACTTTTCAAGCAGCTCCAGGCGGTCTTGCCGGATCAGAAGCCGATTAACCGCACCTTCATCAACGCCTGGGAGGACCGCCGCGTCGTTGAGGCGGTGAAGCAGACGGGCCGGAAGAAACTCGTCATCGCCGCACTCTGGACGGAGATGTGTCTTGCCATGCCCGCCATCCATGCGATGGGTGACGGCTACGACGTGTACGTGGTCACCGACGCCTCGGGCGGCGTAACGCCGGAAGCGCACGACATGGCAATCCGCCGCCTGGTGGCGGCGGGAGCCCAACCGATCACTTGGATTGGATTGGCGGGAGAACTTCAGCGTGATTGGGCACGGACAGAGCACCTCAAAGAGGTGGCTCAGGTACTGATCGACCACGCCGGTGCCACCGGTTCTGTCCTCCTGTGGGAAAGGCAGTTGCTGGCAGCCCCACAATTCAAGGGCGCCTAGAGCACGATGACACCAAGGGCAACGACTTCACTCGGCATCCATTACCATGTCAAGCCCGGTCTGCGAGAATCGATTCTGACCGAGATGAAAAGCATGCTCGACCGTTGTGCGAAGGAACCCGAATTCATTATGGCGATCATTCATGCAACTCCAGAGCGGCCGAATGAATTCGTGTTCTACGAGCTATGGAAAGGAACGCGTGCCGAATTCGACGCGATCCAAGGCTCAAAGCCCTACCGCAAGGCCTACATCGAGAACACCAAGAAATTTCTCGAAAAGGTCGACGTTGAGTTCAACGCGCCGATCCTGGAATGGGGCACCAACCTGACAGGTCTTAACCAGTGATACCCGAGGCTACGGAACAAGTCCGTCTGTTTCATGTCTCAGTTCCGCAAGAAGCCATTGACGATCTTCGAGCGCGCCTGCGAGCTACCCGATTTCCCAGCGAACAGCCAGTGACGGACTGGTCTCAGGGGGTTCCCCTCGCCCAAGCAAGAGCGCTCGTAGAGTATTGGGAATCTCGCTATGACTGGCGACGCTTCGAGACAGAGCTGAACTCGTTTCCAAACTTTCGGACATCGATTGATGGATTGGGCATTCATTTCATCCACGGACGCTCACCCCATCCCGATGCCTTACCAATTCTTCTCACTCACGGTTGGCCTGGATCGATCGTGGAGTTCATCAATATCATTCGGCCTCTGACCAACCCGACAGAGCATGGCGGTCGCGCACCGGATGCGTTCCATGTAGTCGTTCCGTCTCTCCCGGGATTTGGATTCTCTGACAAGCCAACCGACACCGGGTGGAACGTGTCCCGCATCGCCTCCGCATGGAGTGAGCTGATGCAGCGGCTCGGCTACAAGCGGTGGGTCGCACAGGGGGGAGACTGGGGCGCGGGAGTAACGACCGCGCTCGGGCAGCTTCTCCCCCCTGGACTCGCTGGAATTCACCTCAATTGGCAATTCGTGGTTCCGACGGAAATCGCCGGGAACTTGAGTTTCGAAGAGCAGAGAGCGGTCGATGCTGCCAAACGCTTCTTCGGCGACGGGTACTTCCGCCAACAATGGGCTCGGCCGCCGACGATCGGATATGCACTGGCGGATTCACCGGCGGGCCAGGCTATGTGGATCTACGAAAAGTTCTACAGTTTGACTGACAATATCGGCTCACCCGAAGACGCGGTGCCACGGGACCAGATGCTCGACAACATTTCACTCTACTGGTTCACCAACACCGCGGCATCATCAGCGCGGATCTATTGGGAGAATAAGAGTGCCGCATTTTCGGGAGGCAAGCTGAACTTGCCCGTCGCTGCAACAGTCTTCCCGCGAGAGATATACCGTGCCCCAAAGAGCTGGGCCGAGCAGACCTATTCCAATCTCATCTACTGGAACGAGGCTGAGCACGGCGGCCATTTCGCCGCTTTCGAGCAGCCGGACATTTTCGTCGAGGAAATGCGTTCCGCGTTTCGACAATTAAGGGAACCGTAACAAAAGCGCTCCTTGCCGCCTGCGCGGTGCTCACGATGGCCGCGCCGGCCCGCACGCAGACGCCGCGGCCCAGCATCGTGTTGCCCTGGCGACCGCTTCGCTTCGACGAGAACTATGCCTATCTGCGCGACTCCGTGCGCCACGGGTGGTGGCAGCCGCTCAAGTATATCCCGATTGGCGGGTGGGGCTCGCTCTCAGTCGGGGGGGAAGTGCGGGCCGAGTACGAGCGCCTCGATCACCCGGGCTTCGGCGCATTGCCGACCGATCTCGGCGGATATGAGTTGGCGCGCGTGATGCTGCACGCCGACTGGCGCGTGGGGAGCCAGCTGCGCGTCTTCGGGCAGCTCGCCAGCGCCCAGGAAGCGGGGGCGCACCGGGGGTCCGCGGGCCACCGACGTCGACACGCTCGATGTGCGGCAGGCCTTCGCCGAGTTCACCCAGCCCATCGCCCCCGGTCGGCTTTGGGGCCGGGTCGGTCGCCAGGAGCTCGTTTTTGGAGGCACCCGGCTGTTCGCGACCCGCGACCCCGCCAACGTTCGGCGCTCGTTCGACGCCGTGCGGGGTGGCTTCGCGGGACAGCGGGTTGCCGTGGACCTGTTTGGGGGGCGGCAGGTGCTTGTGGGCCCGGGCCTGTTCGACGACCCGCGGGACTCGACGCGCTACACGTGGGGGGTGTTCAGCACGGTGACGCTCCGGCCCGATCGACTGTGGCTCGACGTGAACCTGTTCCGGGATCATCGCGACTCGGCCCGCTTCGCACAGGGGACGGCGCCCACGAATCGCTGGACGGCGGGCGCGGTCTCCCGCGGCCGTCACGGGCAGTGGGAGTGGAACGTGGAAGGGTTGTATCAATGGGGCCGATTCGGCACGGCGCCGATCAACGCCTACGACGGGATCGTGGTCGTGGCGTACACGTTCCGCACCCTGTGGCAGCCGCGCTTTGCGCTGGGGGGTGGCGGCCGAGGTTGATCTGCGCGTACCACCGGCCAGTGCGCTTCCCATCCTTCTTCCCGGTCTCCGTGAGCGGCTTGATGCATGCCATACGACACTCCTCCCTCGGGGAAACGTACCCGGTGGTTGGTGAGAAATGGGGCTTGTTCTACGGCAGTATTTGAAGTTGGTAGGCGAGTCGCGAAACTTTTCCTACGGGGTTATCTGAAGTTCAGCGGCGCTGCATACCAGGCGTTGCGGTTAGCGCTCCTGCTTCACCTTTACGTTTAGCCCTTGCGCTGCTTCTTCCTCGCTGAGTAGTTGCACGCGGCATGAACCACCTGCAAGTTTTCTTGTGCCCACAGTTTGTTGTAGGCACATATCAAATCGAGGGTGCCGGCGAGCACCGCATTGGCGGCTTCATCTGTCGTCCATTTGTGATCGACATGCGTTTCTCTGCCGCTGTCTACTAACACCTTGTCAACCTTTCCGCAGAGCGGGCAGAGGTTGTTTTGCTTGAGAAGCAGTTTGCGCCGCACGTTCGCTGTTCTGAACTCCGGCGCGAGTCGCAGCAATGCTCCCTTGATGACTTTCCGCAGGGAATTGCCAGTTTTGTCGGCAAACTCTTCGATACTCGGCAGTCTCGCCATGCGTTCCTTTATCCTTCCCGAGGCATTGTGAACGTAGTAGCGGCGCGGGCGAGAGTCGAACTCGCACTCGCCTGGGCGTGGGCTGGCGCTGGCAGACCAGGTCGCCTGCACCTTAGGCACGATCCGTTTGGTCCTCCATGTACGAAGGGAGCAGCCCGTGGCGAACGAGCCTCTATTCCAAGACCTCATGCGCTTCTTTCGCGCCGCTCGGCACCTCTGGGGAAGGTGCCCCAGTTGCAACCAGCTATTCCGTCTCTCGGAGGCAGCGATCTCCTACGGCAACACCCCTCCCAACGACTGGCTCAAGCGGCTGCAACAACGAGAAGGCCGATTAGAAGGACGCGAGGGCGAGCTTCAAACCTGGCACGAGGACCTGGAGTTTCGGGAGCGCGAACTCCGCAGCGGCACCCGTGATCTCGACCAGCGCACGCGTCAGCTGTCCAAGCTCGTCAAAGCGGAGGCGGCCAGGATGTTGAAGGAAGATCCAAAGTCCCGGAAGTTGATCACCGCTGCCAGACGCGAAGGTGCGCAGAAGTCGCGCACGGCACTCCTCGGGACCCTCTTTGAGCGTCTGGCTCCCTTCGCGCGGAACTTCGCGCATGATCCCAATGACCTGCGGCCGATCTTGAACCCCATCGACTTCGTGTGCTTCGACGGCCTGACCGCCTCCGGGGCCGTAGAACGGGTCACCTTCGTTGAGGTGAAGAGCGGCACGAGCACTCCCACTCCCAGACAGCGCAGCATCGAGGCCGCCGTGCAGGATCGGCGGGTAGGATTCGAACTCTGGCAACTCGGTGAGCGCGGAGTCCCGCTCGAACAGCAGCTGGTTCGCAGTTCACGGGAACGGAAGGCGCTACCACCAGGCGATGAAGACGACTAAACGGCGCGGGCGGCGGGCAGGGGCATCACGTTTCGAACTCGTCAGGCTTCCCGCCGATAGCCGCGGAAGGCCCGGTACTTCGCCTTCTGTCCGCACACGGTGCAACGTGGGTCACTCGTGCCCATGCTGGTGAGGAGCCAGACCGGAATCCAGAGGCCGCCCGTCACCACGCTCAGCAGCAAGTGCAGGAGGTGCTCGGTTTTCTTCTCCAGGTGCAGGGTGGTCTTCTGACACTGCTCGCAGTAGTAGACGCTCTGTTGCGTGGCCATACCATCCTTCCTCCGTTGGTGAGTGAAACCTACGGATGACATGGACGCACGTGGAGTCGAACCCGCAGGTCGTGCGCGGAATGTGTGGTTCGGGAACGGCACGATGGATTTGGCGATGGAAAAGGCCCTCTTGGGCGAACCCAAGAGGGCCTAAGTTGTTGATGGGCCTGGGTAGAGTTGAACTACCGACCTCACGCTTATCAGGACGGCGCCGCCCGTCAACCAGCGTCAGCCCGCGTCAACCAGCGTCAATTCTACGTGACATCCGTCAGTGGGCGTCAGTGGGCGTCAGCTGGCGTCAGCCGGCGTTGGCACCACTTTGGCACTACGCTCCAGAATGAAACGCGCGCGCGGAGGGGACCAGATGCCGCGAGTGCCCCCGGCACGGTCCGAATTACCGCGTCCGCGACCGTGGTTCCCCTTTCTGATCGGGGCGAGCAGGAAGCCGGTGTCGGCTCTGCAAGTGAAGTTGCGGCTTGGTCCGAACCGATTCGCACTGTGTGCGCCATGAGAAGGTATGCCTGTCAAGGCGAACGTAGTGGCCGCTTCCTTCGATCCCCGACTCGCCTCCATCCGCACTATGAAGGGCGCCCTTCGTGGCGCCCGGTGCACGTTGCGGTTCGTCCGGGGTGCTGCAATCTCAACCGCGGTCTCGTCAGGACCTAGCTGCGGCCGCAGGCACCGAACCCGAGGCGTTCTCGGGCAGGGCGAGCGCCGACGTCTCGGTTCTCCGGGCGCCGCTCTCGAGGAGCCCCTTGAACAGGTCGAGCGGCAGCGGGAAGATCGTGGTCGACTTGTTCTCCGAGGCGATCTCGGTCACCGTTTGGAGGTGGCGGAGCTGGATCGCCGCCGGCTCCCGTCCGGTGTGGCGACGGCCAAGCCCCATCAAGAACACGATCACCGAACCATCCAGCAGCAAGCATGTCGGCACCAACGCGACGACTCCCCTAAATAAGGTGACGTTCATGGCGCACTAAATTAGCTCTGGATCCGCCGACTCGTCTTCGCTCTCCGATTCTGCGCTATGGAGGCTGTCCCCGGGAGTTGTGCGTCCGAGAACCGCCCCTATCGTCTGACCGGCGCGCCCGCGACGCTTCCCGTTGATCCGCTCGTCTGGACAGGGCGGGCTGGATTCATCCCCTTCCTTCGGTTTCGTGGGCTTCTTTAGACTCGGAACCGTTTCAGTTCATGGCGCATCAAACTCTCCATCAGCAAACCCAGTCGCCTTAACCAGGCCATCGCAGGGCAGTAGCTTCTTTGTTTCGGCGTCGCGACACACCGAGTACGTAAGAATCACACTTCCGTTGGCTGCCGTCGTGCCGGACGATTTTACCTGTCCGAAGCTAGGGTCAGACACGGTTACCTTTGCTCCCGCTAGGGGAGTGCTGACAGATGCGAACCTGGTATCCACCGACCCCAAGGAGGCTCCAGGAGGAGCGAACCAAGTGTCCTGACCATCGGTGTCGTAAGGCGGTCGCCGGAGATCAGGCGAAAGTCGCAAGCAACGCACCGCAGCACTCACAGTACGGGGACCCCTGAACTGCACCGTCCCTCATCGAGGCGGCAGAATTCGCTTGGGCCGAGTTCCAGACAACCCCCAGCAGGCTCTGGGAGGCGATCGAACTTGTTATCATTTGATTTTGAGGCACCCACTGGCGCGAAAGGGCTATTCAGGGCTTCCGGCTCCGATGCGCACCTCATACTGATCCAAGAGGGAGTCGCGGAAGCCCGCGAGCATGCCGAGGGACGAAACCACGCGATGAGAACGCGGCGCCGTGAAGCTTGCCGCGGCACCACGGGCAGGTCGGCTTGGCTGACGCCCTGAGGTTGGTGCTCCGCCTCTTCGGGGGCCGCCGCCCGGAAGCCGAGAAGCCCCTCCGCGCCGAGCTCCTCAGCATCGAGGGCCTGGAGGAACGGGCCAGGGCGCTCGCCGCCAGCTTCACCCTGGCCCGGGATCCGCGCCGCAAGGCCCGCCCGTTCTTCTCGCGCCTGGACGACAATGCGTGCGTGCTGCGCGAGGCCTATCGCGTCCTCGCCGACGACATCCATCGCGGTGAGTTCGTGCCCCCGGCGGCGGAATGGCTACTCGACAACTTCCACCTCATCGAAGGCGAGATCCGGGATACCCGGCACGACCTTCCGCGACAGTACTACCTGGGGCTGCCCAAGCTAGCCTCGCGGCAGATGGCCGGCATCGCGCGGGTCTACGCCATGGCCCTGGAGCTGATCCGCCACACCGACGGTCGTCTGGACCGGCACCAGCTCGTGCGCTTCATCGTCGCTTACCAGACTGTGGCCCCCCTGACCATCGGCGAGCTCTGGGCCTGGCCCAGCATGCTCAAGCTCGCCCTCCTCGAGAGCCTGCGGCGACTGGCGGACGAAACGTTGCAGGGCCGGGACGCGCGTCTCACGGCCGACGGCTATCTAGCCCAGATCAGCGGCGCCGAAGGGACGGCACCCCTGGCATCCCTCCCCGAAGTCCTGGAGACGGCCTACGTCGTACGCCTGCTGCAGCGGATGCGCGAGTATGGGCCGCTTGTCTCTCCCGTGCGCGCGGCTGTCGAGGAACGCCTCGCCGCGCAGGGAATGACAGCGGAGGATTCGATCCGCACGGAGCACCAAAGCCAGGCTGCGGGGCAGGTCTCCGTGGCCAACGCCATCACCAGCCTGCGCCTGTGCTCCACCCTGGACTGGACGCAGTACTTCGAAAACGTCAGCCTGATCGAACAGGTCTTGCAGCGCGACCCGGCTGGCGTCTACGGGAGAATGGATTTCCTTAGCCGGGACCGCTACCGGCAGGCCGTGGAGGAGCTGGCGGAGGCAACTGGCGAAGCCCAGCTCCGCGTGGCCCTTCGCAGTGTGGAGAGCGCCCGTCAGGCCGCCGAGCTGAAGGCGGCCGACGACCGCGCCGCCCACGTGGGCTACCACCTGATCGGGAAGGGGCGGCGCGACCTCGAGACCGACGTGGCGTACCGTCCGCGCCTCACGGTCCGCGCACGGCGTTTCATCTTCGCCCACGCCACCAGTTTCTATCTGGGGTCGATCGGACTCGTCGCCGCCGCCCTGCTGGCTCTGGCCGTCGCGTACGTCCAGGCCCAAGGCGGGGGCCCGTGGGTCGAGGCCTGGACGGCAGCGCTCCTCCTCCTGCCCGCCAGCGAGTTCGCCATCGCCCTCGTCCAGCGACTGGCCGCCCACCTCGCCGCGCCGTGGCGCCTCCCCCGCCTCGACTTCCAGGCCGGCGTGCCCGAGGACGCGCGGACCATGGTCGTGGTCCCCACCCTGCTCACGAGCGTGGCCGGCGTGGCCGAGCTGTTGGGCCACGTGGAGGTCCTGGCCCTGGGGAACGTCGACCCGCGCATACACTTCGCCATCCTCGGCGACTTCGCCGATGCCCCCACGGCCGAGCTGCCGGCAGACGCCGAAATCCTAGACGCCGCCGGCGCTGGCGTGAACGACCTGAATGCCCGCCTCGGCCAGGGTCGCACCGACCGGTTTCACCTGTTCCATCGTGCGCGCCAGTGGAACCCTGGTGAGGGTTCATGGATCGGTTGGGAGCGCAAGCGCGGGAAGCTTGAAGAGTTCAACCGCCTACTGCGGGGGGCCAAGGACACGAGCTTCCGCCTCCACGTGGGCGACTCGAAGGTGCTGCCCAGCGTGCGCTACTGCATCACTTTGGACAGCGACACCCGGCTTCCCCCGCACGCGGCCCGGAAGCTCATCGGCATCGTCGCCCATCCCTTGAACCGTCCGTCCTTCGATCCTCGCCTGCGCCGGGTCACCGAGGGCTATGGGATCCTACAGCCCCGGGTCAGTGTCACGATGGCGAGCGCCGCCGGCTCGCTGTTCGCCCGCGTGTACGCCGGGCACACGGGCGTCGATCCCTACACCACCGCGGTCTCGGACACCTATCAGGACTTGTTTGCCGAGGGGATCTTCACGGGCAAGGGCCTCTATGATGTTGACGCCTTCATAGCGGCCCTCGAAGGCCGGGTCCCTGAGAACGCCCTCCTCTCCCACGATCTCTTCGAGGGCCTCCACGCCCGGGCCGCCCTGGTCACGGACGTGGAGTTGGTCGACGACTACCCGGCGACCGTGCTCGCTCATGCCCGGCGCCAGCACCGCTGGGTGCGGGGCGACTGGCAGATCCTCTTCTGGCTGTTTCCCCTCGTCCCGACGCGGGAGGGTGTGGAACGCAACCGCCTCTCCGTCATCTCCCGCTGGAAGATCTTCGACAATCTGAGGCGCACGCTGGTGGCCCCCGCCACCGTCGCCCTGCTCGCTCTGGCCTGGCTGGTGCTGCCGGGAGACGCCTTGGCTTGGACCCTCGGGGTTCTCGCCGCGATCGCTTTTCCACTCTACCCGCTGGCCGTCCGGCTCGGGGCCGGCCCCGCCCCCCAGCAACCCTGGGGGGTGTTCCTGCGGATTCTGAGCGAGGACGTGAAGACCGCCGGCGCCCAGACGCTCCTGCAAGTCACGTTCCTCGCCTACCACGCCTACGAGATGGCCCACGCCATCGCCCTCACCCTGGTTCGCCTCGTGATCACGCAGCGCCGCCTCCTCCAGTGGGAGACGGCGGCGGCCGCCACCGCGCGGGCCGCCGGCCTCAGCGCCCGGGCCGGCGCGTTGCTGTTCCTCGCCGAGATGGCGGCCAGCCCCTTCATCGCCCTCATCCTTCTCGGTGTGATCGCGGCCGCCCGGCCGAGCAGCCTAGCGGTGGCCGGTCCCCTCCTTGCCTTGTGGGTGGCCGCGCCGCTCGTGGCCTACTGGCTCAGCCAGCCCGCGCCGCCTGAGCATCATCTGCTGGGCTTCGAGGACCGACGCTTCCTCCGTCTTATCGCACGCAAGACCTGGCGCTACTTCGAGACGTTCATGGGCGCCGAGGACCACAGCCTGCCTCCGGACAACTTCCAAGAAACGCCCGCGCCGATGGTCGCCCACCGGACGTCCCCCACGAACATCGGGATGGGGCTCCTCTCGATCTTGGCCGCCCACGACCTGGGCTTCATCCGCACTCCCGAGCTGGTCGAGCGGCTCGCGGCCACGTTGTCCACCATGGACCGACTGGAGCGTTTCGAGGGCCATCTGCTCAATTGGTACGACACGAGAACCCTGGCCCCGCTGCCCCCCAGCTACGTCTCCACCGTGGACAGCGGCAATCTTGTGGGCGCTCTCCTGGCCCTGGCCGAGGGTCTGCGGCGGCTAGCCGGAGAGCCCCAGTCTGCGGCGCAGATCGGCGCCGGCCTGCGGGACACCGCGGCGATGGCTGGGCAGTCCCTGGCGCGTCTGGCGGACACGCCAGGCGGACGCCCGGACGGGAGGGCCCGCTTGGCCGCCGCGGTGCAGTCCGTACTGGATGCGTTGGATGGTCCCGAGGCAGGGGAGCAGCAGCTGGCGCACGGCGTCGGACAAGTCCCCGTCCTCAGAGCAGCGCTCGCAGCGTTCGAGTCGGAAGGTGCGACCTCCAGCCAACACGTCGAGGCGGCCTACTGGTCGCGGTCCCTCGTCGCGGGGTTGACGGCCCCCGGCCCGAAGCCCGGTGAGTTCGCGACGCGCCTCGAGGACCTCGCCGCGCGCGCCCTCGCGTTCGTCGACGGCATGAGTTTCGCCTTTCTCTACAACCGGGAGCGCCAGATCTTCGCCATCGGCTATCGCCTCGCGGACGCCCAGGGCCCCGGTCGTCTCGACCCTTCCTACTACGACCTGCTGGCTTCCGAGGCCCGCCTGGCCAGCTTCGTCGCCATCGCCAAAGGCGATGTCCCCGACAGCCACTGGTTCCACTTGGGGCGGCTGCTGACCAGCGTCGACGGCGCCCCGACCCTGCTATCGTGGAGCGCCAGCCTGTTCGAATACCTCATGCCGCTCCTCGTGATGAAGAGCTATCCGGGGACCCTCCTCGACCAGTCGTGCCGCATGGCGGTGCGTCGGCAGATGGCATACGGGCGGCAGCAGGGAGTGCCTTGGGGGATCTCGGAGTCCGCCTTCAACCTCGTGGACCGTCACGGCACCTACCAGTACAAAGCCTTCGGCGTGCCCGGTCTGGGGTTGAAGCGAGGTCTCGGCGAGGAACTGGTGGTGGCCCCTTACGCTACCGCGCTGGCCGCCATGGTGGACCCCGAGCGGGCCGCGCACAACTTCCGGCGGCTGGCCCGGGAAGGGCTGGACGGCGCGTACGGTTTCTACGAGGCCATCGACTATACCCACCGGAAAGCGGTCGACAGCGAGAGCGTCGGCGAGCCCCGACCCCATGGCTCCCGCGGGGTCGTCGTCCAGTCCTTCATGGCGCATCACCAAGGCATGAGCCTGGTGGCTCTGGCCAACGCCGTCCTCGGCGATCCGATGGTGCAGCGCCTCCACGCCGATCCCCGGGTGCAGGCCACCGCGCTGCTGTTGCAGGAGCGCGCGCCGCGCCATGCTCCCATCACGCAGCCCCGACCCGCCGAGGAGACGCGGGTGGCGGCTCCCGTCTCCGCGGTGGCGATCCGGCGTTTCCGGTCGCCCCACACGCGGTATCCTCACGCCCAGTTTCTGTCCAACGGCGCCTACACCGCCATCGTCACCAATGCGGGAGGCGGGGCCAGCTTTTGCCGCGGCCGCGCCGTCACTCGGTACCGCGAGGACGCGACCCGTGACCTGGGGAGCCACTTCCTCTACCTGCGCGACGTGCGCAGCGGGTCGGTCTGGTCCGCGGCCTACCATCCCACGGACCGGGAGCCCGAGGAGTATCTGGTCACCTTCCAGGCCGAGAAGGCCGTGTTCCGCCGCCGTGACGAGGACATCGCGACGCAGCTCGACGTCGCGGTCTCAACCGAGGACGATGTCGAAGTGCGCCGCCTGACCGTGACCAACCAGAGCGACCGGCCTCGCGAGCTCGAGGTCACGAGCTACGCCGAGATCGCCTTGGCGTCTGTTACCGAGGACCTGACCCACCCCGCCTTCAGCAAGCTCTTCGTAGAAACTGAGTACTTGCCCGAGAGCGCCGCGCTGGTGTGCGCCCGGCGACCTCGCGCGCGGGACGAGGCCCGCGTGTGGGCGGTCCACGTGTTGAGTGTGGACGGGAGGATGCAGGGGCCGGTGGAATGGGAGACCGACCGCGAGCGGTTCCTGGGCCGCGGCCACAGTCCCGAGGATCCGGTGGCCCTCGACGGACGGGCCCTCTCGGGCACCACGGGGGCCGTGCTGGACCCGATCGTCAGCCTGCGGCAACGCATCCGTTTGGCCCCTGGTGGATTCGTGCGCCTGTCCTTCGCGACGGGGCTGGCCATGAGCCGGGATGGCGCTCTGGCCATGGCGCACAAGTACCACGATCCCAGCGCTTCCGCACGCACCTTCGCGCTGGCCTTCACCCAGGCACAGAGCACGTTGCGGCACCTGGGCATCTCGAGCGACGAGGCCCAGCTCTTCGAGCGCCTCGCCTCCCGGGTCCTGCACACCGACGCCTCGCTGCGGGCGGGGCCGGAGGTCCTGGAGCGCAACGTCCTGGGCCAACCGGGGCTGTGGGCCCACGGGATCTCCGGCGATCTCCCCATCCTCCTCGTGCGCGTGGTCCAGGGAGGCGACCTTCCCCTCGTGCAGCAGGTCCTGCAGGCCCAGGAGTACTGGCGGCTCAAGGGCCTGAGCGCGGACGTCGTGATCTTGAACGAGCATCCCGTGAGCTACCTCGACGACATCCACGTCCAGCTCGCGGGGCTCCTCGACACCGGGCCCTGGGGGGCGTGGAAGCACCGCCCGGGGGGGGTGTACCTGTTGCGCGGCGACCGTATGAACGGAGCCGAGCGAACCCTGCTCGCCAGCGTGGCACGGGCGATCCTCAGCGGGGATCGCGGCAATCTGTCGGACCAGTTGGACTGGCCGTATCCCGAGCGGCCGCCGCGGACGGAGCCACCGCCCCGGCGCCCGGCTTCCGGCCCGGACGGCATGGAGATTGAGCTGCCCGCCCTCACCTTTGCCAATGGGACGGGCGGCTTTACCGATGGCGGCCGCGAGTACGCGGTCGTCCTCGACGGGGACCAGGAGACACCGCTCCCTTGGGTTAACGTCATGGCCAACCCCGGCTTCGGCACCGTGGTCTCAGCATCGGGCTCGGCGTATACGTGGGCGGAGAACAGCCGCGAGAACCGCCTCACGCCCTTCGCGAACGACCCCGTGACCGATCCCACCGCCGAGGCCCTCTTCGTGAGGGACGAGGAAGCGGGCGACGTGTGGTCGCCCACGCCGGGGCCGATGCGGCGGACCCGAGAGAGCGGCCGGTTCGTGACGCGGCACGCAGCCGGAGTCTCCCGCTTCAGCCATGCCTCCCATGGGATCCTCCAGGAGCTTGCGGTCTTCGTGGATGTGACGGACCCAGTGAAGTTCTCACTTCTGACCCTTACCAACCGGACCGACCGCCCGCGGCGACTGAGCGTGGTCGCCTACAACGAGTGGCACCTGGGGCCGCCGCAGCCCGGGGAGCACCTCCATGTGATGACGGAGCTCGACGCGGAGACGGGGGCCGTCCTGGCCACGAACCCCTACAACCAGGAGTTCGCAGGCCGGGTCGCCTTCGCGCAGGCCAGCGAGGCGCCGAGCTCGACCACGGGAGACCGCCTCTCGTTTCTGGGACGCAACGGCTCGCTGGCGAGGCCAGCCGCCATGAGCGACCACGCCCTGTCGGGTCAGTTCGGGGGGGGGCTCGATCCCTGTGCCGCGCTGCAGGTCGAGATTGGCTTGGCGCCCGGAGAGAGCCACCGCCTCGTCTTCATCCTGGGACAGGGCGGGGATCACCGGCACGCGCGCGAGCTGGTGCGTCGCCACGGCAGCGTGGCCGCCGCCGACCTCGCCATGCAGGCGGTGCAGCGGTTCTGGGCCGACACCCTGGAGACCGTCCAGGTGCGCACCCCTGACGACTCCTTCGATCTTCTCATGAACCGCTGGCTCCTGTACCAGGACCTGAGCTGTCGGCTCTGGGCGCGGTCCGGCTTCTATCAGCCGGGAGGTGCCTTCGGTTTTCGGGATCAGCTCCAGGATGCGATGGCCCTCTCCCTGGCGAGGCCCGACCTGTTCCGGGCGCACATCGTCCGAGCCGCGGGCCGACAGTTCCTCGAAGGGGACGTGCAACACTGGTGGCACGAGTCGTCCGGCCGCGGGACCCGCACCCGTTGCTCGGACGACCTCCTGTGGCTGCCGTACGCCGTGGCGCATTACGTGGGCACGACCGGGGACCACGGCATTCTCGACGAGCTCGTCCCGTTCCTGGAAGCCCCGGTCCTCGCCGCTGGCGAGACGGAGGCCTACGGGCAGCCGCGGGTCTCCGCCGAATCGGCTCCCCTCTTCGACCACTGTGTGCGCGCGATCGACAAGGGCCTTACGGCGGGCGCCCACGGCCTTCCGCTGATCGGCAGTGGCGATTGGAACGACGCAATGAACCGGGTCGGGCACCTGGGCCGCGGCGAAAGCGTCTGGCTCGGGTGGTTCCTGCACACGGTGCTACGGCAGTTCATCCCCCTGTGTGAGGCCCGGGACACGACGCGGGCGGCGCGCTACGCGAGCGAGGCCAGCCGGCTGGCGAGCATGCTCGAGCGGGCCTGGGACGGGGAGTGGTACCGGCGGGGTTACTACGACGACGGCACGCCGTTGGGCTCGGCACAGAACGACGAGGGCAAGATCGACTCGATCGCCCAGTCCTGGGCCGTCCTGTCCGGAGCCGCGCCCGTGAACCACGCCGAGCGGGCCATGGACGCCGTCCGCACCCAGCTGGTGAGGCGCGCAGCCCGTGTCGTGCTGGTGCTCACTCCCCCCTTCGACCAGTCGGCGCAGGACCCCGGTTACATCAAGGGCTACCCGCCCGGGGTGAGGGAGAACGGGGGCCAGTACACGCACGCCGCGGTGTGGACGGTCATGGCGGTGGCCCGGCTCGGCAACGGGGACGAGGCGGTGGAGCTGTTCCACCTGCTGAACCCCATCAACCATACGCGGAGCGCCGCGGATGTCGAGCGCTACAAGGCCGAGCCGTACGCCACCGCCGGAGATGTCTACGCCCACCCGGCCCACGCCGGGCGCGGCGGCTGGACGTGGTATACGGGCTCTGCGGGCTGGATGTACCGGGCGGGCCTGGAGAGCATCCTCGGCCTCAAGCGCCACGGCGCGAGCTTCGAGCTGGATCCCTGCATCCCCGCGGTCTGGCCCGACTATTCCATCGTCTGGCGTTTCGGCCGGACCGGCTATGAGATCTTCGTTTCCAACCCGGAGCACCGCTGCCGGGGAATCGCGGAGGCCGAGCTGGACGGCACCCGCGTGGATCCCGCCGCCATCCCCCTCGTGGACGATGGCGCCACGCACCAGGTGCGCTTGGTGGTGGGGGAGCAGGCGCACCGCCAGCCGAGGACAGCCACGGGGACGGCGACGCGGGCCTGAGACGTCCGGCCGCGGGGGCGACTTGGTCGACCAGAGGACCGTCGGAACTTTCCGGATAGGGCGACGAAATCCTCCCCCGCATCGGGTGCCCGCGCTGCAACATAGACAAGCGCCGTGACCTTCGGGTCCATTCCCGCTTCGCTAATGACGGTGCCGCCCCAGGAATGGGCGACCAGCACTCTACCGTATGCCAACATGAGACGGGAGAAGAGGCAACAGGAGGAATCGATGCCATACTGAGGAGGAACACGTCCCAGAGGACATCCCAGATGAAGGTGGGTTTGCCGACGAACCGGTGAGCGACGTTCTAGCGGCACTGGTGGCGGAGCTGCCTCCCATGGAACGCGCGTGCGTGCTGTTGAAGGACGTTCTTGACTACCATCGCCGCAGTGGTGGAGTCCACGTTGGGCGGAGTCAAGGCCGCCCTGCATCGGGGTCGAGCCAAGCTACGCGTGTTGCACGACGCGCACCAGCGAGTGGAGCTCGATCAGGAGCAGCGAAAGCTGCTAGACGCCTACGTCGAATGCTTCAATCGGCGGGATGAGATGCCCTGCGCCGCCTGATTCAAACTGACGCCCGGGTCGAGACGGGGGCGAGCTCAGCGCTGCCATCCCGGAAGGCGAAACCATGCGCTTGTGCGGCTGGTGCACGCGCGCCATGTTCGACCGCGACAACATCATCGACGAGCAGGACCTCGCTGCCGCCGTGGGGAAGCAGTTCGAGGGAACGCCCAGGACCCAGGAGTTGGCAACTCGTGGCGGAGCTCGAGCGGCACCAAGATCGTGAGTCGTGGGTGAGCTGGGCCATCGAGTTCGTCCGGCGCGGACTCTGGCCCGCCGACGTCATCACGGTGCACGGGCCCCACGCCTCGGCGGCCGATCACTTTTGGGGCGAAGCCGAAGCCTGGGACGAGTCGGGCACGTGGTCCTACACGGTCGCGTTCCAGACGCCCGCGCGACACGGCTGGGACCGACGCGGGGTCCGTCTCTGGGACGCTGAACACCCCGGGAC
>WNFF01001802.1_pt1 | contig 17304 bp, 18 predicted proteins | sample 5400441 | NCBI WGS metagenome assembly WNFF01 (sample SAMN13153345, study PRJNA577476) | soil metagenome | isolation source: 120 cm saprolite under Douglas fir tree site 2 hole 3 replicate 1 | place: USA:California | collected 2015-04-18 | reverse complement strand
AGCACCACCACGAGCCGTGGTAGCACGCCGCTGAAGTCGAGCCCGAAGAAGACATTGAAGAGCAGGAGCAGGGCCGCCTCGACCACGGCCATCACGAGGACATTGCCGGCCAGCTTGCCGAGGTAGATGGCCGACTTGTCGCCGGGCGTGAGAACAAGCCCCTCCCAGCAGTCGTTTTCTTGCTCGACAAGAAAGCTGCGGCCGAGCCCGAGCACGCCGGCCAGGATGAAGCCCAGCCAGAGCAGCCCCGGCAGCGCCGTCTCCACCCGCGCGCGCTCCGGCCCGAGAGCGAACTGGAAGACGAAGAGGAGCAGAACCGAGAAGAACAGGAGGGCGTTGAGGCTCTCCTTGCTGCGCCGCTCGGTCAGCACGTCCTTCCAGACCACGATCCAGGCCCGCCGGAGGTAGGCGCTCACGGAGGAGACCCCGGACCCAGGGCGAGGTCGTCGTAGAGACGGTGGAGGTCTTCGCGGCCGAGCTCAGCGGTGGGCCGGTCGAGGACGATGCGGCCACCCGAGAGAATGGCCACGCGATCACCGACGCCGAGGCCCGCGTCGAGGCTATGGGTCGCGACGACGAAGGCCCCGCCGCGGCTCTTGAAGCCCAACAGGAACTCGTCCAGCCATTTGCGTCCCGCGCGGTCGAGCCCCGTGAAGGGCTCGTCCAGCAGCAGAAGTCGCGACCGACCGAGGAGGACGCGGGCCAGGGCGAGGCGTCGCTTCATGCCCGCCGAGAAGGTGCGGGCGCGCTGCTCGGCCGCGGCCCCGAGCTCGACGGCCTCGAGGGCCGCGCGCAGCGTCTCGGGTCCCGCGGCCTGCCCGCCCATCACCGACCAGAAGCGAAGGTTCTCGAGCGCGGTCAGATCTTCGTAGACCCAGGCGCCGTGGCCCACCATGCCGATGGCGGCTCGCGCCGTCTCCGGATCGCGCGCGGGATCCACTCCGGCGACACGGAGGGCGCCCGAGGTCGGGCGCAGCAACGTGGCCAGGATGCGGAGGAGCGTGGTCTTGCCCGCGCCGTTCGAGCCGAGGAGCGTCAGGCCCTGGCCCGCCGAGAGCTCGAAGGAGACGTCGTCAAGGACGCGGGTGACGCCGTAGATCTTGCGGAGACGCTGGGCCTGGATCATGCGGCGAGAGCGGGTCGGCCGGGGCGGGATCCCGGTCCCGAGTGGATCAGAGCTTCATCGCCTGGAGGCGGGCGATTCGCTCCTCGATGGGCGGGTGAGTGGAGAAGAGCGAGGCGAGCCCGCCCGAGGTCAGCGGGTTGACGATGAAGAGGTGCGCCGTGGCCGGCGAGGCGGGGAGGGGATTCTGCTGTGAGGCGGCCTCGAGCTTCTCGAGCGCATGCGCGAGCCCCGAGGCCTTGCCGACGAGACGCGCGCCCGTCGCGTCGGCTTCGTACTCGCGCGAGCGGGAGATCGCCATCTGGATGAGCAGGGCCGCGAAGGGGGCCAGGATGGCCATGATGAGCACGCCGATCATGCCGAGACCCCCGCCGCCTCCCTCTTCGTTGTCCCGGCGGCCTCCGCCGAACATCGCCCCCCACTGCGCCATCTGCCCCAGATAGGTGATGGCCCCCGCGAGGGTGGCCGCGATGGTCATGGTCAGCGTGTCGCGGTTCCTGACGTGGGAGAGCTCGTGGGCGAGCACGCCCTTGAGCTCCTCCTCGCTCATGATGCGCAGGATGCCTTCCGTCACCGCCACCGCGGCGTGCGAGGGGTTGCGTCCCGTCGCGAAGGCATTGGGCGAGTCGTCGGGGATCATGTAGATCGGCGGCACGGGGATCTGGGCCTTGGCCGCGAGCTCACGGACGATGCGGTAGAGACCAGGCGCCTGCGCCTCGTCGACGGGCTGGGCACCGTACATGGACAGCACGATCTTGTCGGAGAACCAGTAGCTCCCGACGTTCATGACGAGCGCCAGAATGAACGCGATGGTCATGCCCTGCTGGCCGCCCAGCGCTCCGCCGACGAGCACGAGCAGGCACGTGAGGACGATCAGGAGGAAGCCGGTCTTGATCAGGTTTGCCATCGCGGGGGCCTCCAGCTCGAATGCTAGCAGCCGGTCGTAGGAGCGTCAAGCAAGCGGCCCTGAAGCGCGGCGCCGGCGGGCGGTCGCGCGCGGCTCGAGGCCGACCCAGCGGATGCCGCGCACCCCCGCGAAGCGTCGGGCCATGACCTCGAGCGCGTCGGGATTGTCGTCGATCAAGATGAACCGGCGATCCGTCTCGAGACAGGCCGCCCCCGTCGTCCCGCTGCCCGCGAAGAAGTCGAGCACGACGTCGGCAGGCCGAGAGGACGCCTGGACGATGCGCCGCAGGATGCCCAGCGGCTTCTGGGTGGGATAGCCCGTGCGCTCGCGCCCCTGGGTGGGCACGATGGTGTGCCACCACGTGTCGGTGGGCAGCTTGCCCCGCGCAGCCTTGTCGGGGCCGACCAGCCCCGGGGCCATGTAAGGGATGCGCTCGACGGCCTCCCGGTCGAACACGTAGCGCGACGGATCCTTGACGTAGACCAGGATGTTGTCGTGCTTGGGCGGCCAGCGTCGCGACGGGCGGCCGCCGTAGTCGTAGGCCCAGACGATCTCGTTGAGAAAGCACTCGCGCCCGAATATCCGGTCGAGGAGCACCTTGCAGTAGTGCACCTCGCGGTAGTCCAGGTGGACATAGAGCGTGCCATCGGCGGCGAGCACCCGATACGCCTCGCGCAGCCGCGGCTCGAGGAAGGCAGGATAGTCGGGAAAGGCATCGGGAAAGGCCCGCGAGCCCATCTTGACGGTCTGGTAACGCTGTCCCTGGAAGCCGACCCGATCCCCCGCGGCGCTGCGCACGGTCTTGATCCGCGTGTGGGACTGGGGCTTGCCCGTATTGAACGGCGGGTCGATATAGACGAGGTTGACGGCGCCATCAGGCACGTGGCGGCGGAGGATATCGAGGTTATCGCCCTGATAGATGGTGTGCACAGCCCGATCAGTATAGGGCGGCGCGCGGTTTCTGGCCGTATGCTGGGAGGGGAGGGGGGCCTTTGAGGTTGACAATCGGGACAGGCCGCCCGTAAACTGACCCGGTTTTACGGAAATTTACAAATTCTGTCGAGGGTTAGCGAGACTCAGCCATGGTCATCAAGGTATCCGAAATTCCCGCGGAAGGCGTACAGATCGAGAGCGTCTCGGCCTTTCCGGAGCCGTTCCAGGACCGATCCTGGCGGCTCGAGGATGTCGACCTCGCCATCTCCAGGGATGGCGACACCGTGTTCGTGGACGGTCGGCTCGACGCGCGCATGCCCCAGGTGTGCTCGCGCTGCCTCGAGCCGTACGAGGCGAGGGTCGAGGCCGATGTCCACACGCGCTTCGTCCCCAGCCCCGGTCGCGGGGAGGAGCGGGAGCTCGGCGCCGACGATCTCGAGAGCGACGTCTACGACCATGGTCAGATCGATCTCGGCGCGCTGCTCGAGACCGAGGCGGCCCTCGGGCTGCCCATGAAGCCCCTCTGCCGCGAGGATTGCAAGGGACTGTGCCCGTCCTGTGGCGTCAACCGGAACGCGGTGGCCTGCGCCTGCGCGCCCGCCACCGGGGATCCGCGCTGGGCCGCGCTCAAGACGCTCGCGGAGCGACTGCATCGATAACGCGCCCGGCCGGCCGCCCGGCCCGGCGCCAAGGAGCCATCACGCCATGCCGCTGCCGAAACGAAGACACTCCAAGACCCGCGGGCGCAAGCGCCGCACCCACTACAAGATGGCCGTGCCCACGCGGTCCATCTGTCCGCAGTGCCGGGAAGTGAAGATGCCCCACCAGATCTGCCTGAAGTGCGGCTACTACAAGGGCCGGGAAGTCGTCGCGATCGAGGGCGAGTAGCTTCGACGCCAGAGAGCCGCGGCCGATGAAGATCGCGGTGGACGCCATGGGCGGCGACTTCGGTCCCGCCGTCGTGGTCGAGGGCGCCGTCGCGGCAGCCCGTGAGTTCGGGCTCGCCTCGGTCCTCGTCGGCGACAAGGCCGCCGTCGAGCGGGAGATCGGGCGCCTCAAGGCGCAGGAGCTACCCGTCTCCGTCCGCCACGCCAGCCAGGTGGTCGGGATGGCCGAGCCGCCTTCCCACGCCCTCCGCCGCAAGCGCGACTCGTCGCTCCGCGTGGCCGCCGAGCTCTGCAAGGCGGGAGAGTGCGATGCCCTGGTGTCGGCGGGAAATACCGGGGCGGCCATGGCCATCGGGATGTTCGTGCTCGGCGTCCTCCCCGGCGTGGACCGCCCCGCCATCGCCGCCGCCCTCCCGAGCCTCGCGGGCTATACCATCCTGATCGACGCCGGCGCCAACGTCGATCCCAAGCCTCGCCATCTCTTCCAGTTCGCCGTCATGGGGCACGTGTACTCGCGGGACATCGTCGGCAAGGACAACCCCCGGGTGGGGCTGCTCTCCGTGGGCGAGGAAGAGGGGAAGGGCAACGAGTTGACCCGCGAGGCCTTCGACGAGCTGCGCACCTCCTCCCTCAACTTCATCGGGAACGTCGAGGGGCGCGACATCTACAACGGCCGCTGCGACGTCGTGGTCACCGACGGCTTCACGGGCAACGTCTGCCTCAAGGTCTCCGAGAGCCTGGCCGAGATGCTCACGGCCATGATCCGCGAGGAGCTGGGGCGCAACGTCTTCTCCCTGGCCGGGGCCGCCCTCTCCAGGCGAGCCTTCGACCGGATGAAGCGCCGCGTGGACTACACGGAGATGGGCGGGGCGCCGCTGCTCGGCATCAACGGCGCCTCCATCATCTGTCACGGCGCCTCCCCGGTGAAGGCGATCAAGAACGCGGTGCGCGTGGCGGCGGAGTGGGTCAAGAACGGCGTGAACGAGCACATCAAGACCGCCCTCGAGGCCGAGGTGGAGCTGGCCGAAGGACGGGAAGGAGGTCGTGAATGACCCGAGCGCGGATCATCGGTGTCGGCGCGTATGCTCCGAAGCGCATCCTGACCAACGAGGAGCTCGAACGGATGATCGAGACGTCGGACGAGTGGATCGTTCAGCGCACGGGCATCCGCGAGCGCCGCATCGCGGACGAGAGCGAGGCGACCTCGGACCTCGCCCTCAAGGCCGCCCAGCAGGCCCTCGAGCGCGCGGGGGTGGAGCCGCGGGAGATCGATCTCATCGTGGTCGGCACCACCACGGGCGACATGGCCTTCCCCACCACCGCGAACATCGTTCAGCACCAGCTCGGCTGCCGCAACGCGGGCTCCATGGACCTCTACGCCGCCTGCTCGGGCTCGATCTACAGCCTCTCCGTCGGGTCGCAGTACATCGAGAGCGGCAAGTATCGGACCGTGCTCTGCATCGGGGCTGAATGTCTCTCGCGCATCGTGGACTACACGGATCGCGGCACGTGCATCCTGCTCGCCGACGCGGCGGGGGCGGCCGTGCTGCGCGCCTCCGACGGGGAGGCGGGCATCCTCGATACCGATCTCTACTCCGACGGGCGCTACGGTGAGCTGCTCATCCAGCCTGCGGGCGGCTCCCGATACCCCGCCACCCACGAGACCGTGGACAAGCGCATGCACTTTTGCCGCATGAAGGGGAACGAGGTCTTCAAGGTGGCCGTGCGGATGTTCGGCGACTGCGCGGAGCGCATCCTGTCGCGAAACGGCATCACGGCCGACGACCTCGCCCTCTTCATCCCGCATCAGGCCAACCTGCGCATCATCGAGGCCGCCGTGAAGCGGCTCAAGGTGCCCATGGAGCGGGTGATCGTCAACGTGGACCGCTACGGCAACACGGGCGCGGCGTCGGTCTACGTGGCGCTCGAGGAAGCTCTGGCCCTCGGCCGGATCAAGCCGGGCGACCTGGTCCTGATGGCGGCCTTCGGGGGCGGCTTCACGTGGGGCGCCGCCCTGCTTCGCTGGTAGGCACTGCGTGAAGATCGCCTTTCTCTTTCCCGGGCAGGGCTCGCAGGCCGTGGGCATGGGGCGGGCCCTCGCGGAGTCCTCGGCCGCCGCCGCTGCGGTGTGGAAGAAGGCCGACGAGGCGCTGGGCTTTTCCCTCTCGCTCCTCTGCTTCGAGGGGCCGGCGGAAGCCCTCGAGCTCACGGCCAATACCCAGCCGGCCGTCCTCGCGGCCAGCGTGGCCGCGGCCGCCGCCCTGCACGAGCGCGGCATCCAGCCCGACCTGGCCGCCGGCCACAGCCTGGGTGAGTACTCGGCTCTCGTGGTGACGGGAGCCCTCGGCTTCGTCGATGCCGTGCGGCTCGTCCGCCGGCGCGGCGAGTTCATGCAGGAAGCCGTTCCCGTGGGCACCGGCGCGATGGCGGCGCTCCTCGGCCTCGAGCTGCCCGCGGCCGAGCAGGCCTGCGCGGAAGCCGCGCAGGGCGAGGTGGTGAGCGTGGCCAACATGAACTCGCCGGGACAGATCGTCATCGCGGGGCACCGGAGCGCCGTCGAGCGGGCCGTCAAGGTCGCCGCCCGCCTCGGCGCCAAGAAGAGCATGCTCTTGCCGGTGAGCGCGCCCTTCCATTGCGCCCTCATGAGGCCGGCGGCCGATCGCCTCGCCGCGGAGCTCGAGTCGATGGCCGTCGAGGCGCCCCGGGTGCCGGTCTTTCGCAATGTGGACGCGAAGGCCATCACCCGCGCCGAGGACGTCAAGCCGTTCTTGATCCGCCAGGTCGCCAGTCCCGTGCGATGGACGGAGTGCCTCGAGGCCCTCGCGGGCGCCGGGGCGACCTCCTGGTTCGAGGTAGGGCCGGGGCGGGTGCTCACCGGACTCCTCAAGCGCACCATCGACGGCGCCCGCGGCCACGCCGTGGAGGATACCGAGTCGCTCGAGAAGGCGGCGACGGCGCTCGCGGGCGGAGCGGTGGCGTGACAGACGGCAAGGCGCTGGCCGGCCGCTCGGCCATCGTCACCGGCGGCACCCGCGGCATCGGCCTCGCCATCGCCCGTTTGCTGGCGGAGGACGGCGCCTCCGTGGTAGTCTCTGGCCGCGACGCGGCCCGTGTCGACGCGGCGGCCAAGGAAATCGAGACGTTGGGTGGCGCCGCGCTGGGGATCGTGGCGGATCAGTCCAAGCGCGAAGACTGCGAGCGGCTCGTCGAGACGGCCAAGGAGAGCTTCGGACGCCTCGACGTGCTGATCAACAACGCGGGGATCACGCGAGACCAGCTGCTGGTGCGCATGAAGGATGACGACTGGGACCAGGTGATGGACACCAACCTCCGCGGCGTGTTCCTGATGACGCGAGCGGGCGCGAAGGTCATGATGCGGCAGAAGAGCGGGCGCATCATCAACATGACCTCGACGGCCGGAGCCATGGGCAATGCGGGCCAAGCCAACTACTCCGCGGCCAAGGCGGGCGTCATCGGTCTCACGAAGTCGGCGGCGCGCGAGCTCGCGCACTGGAATATCCAGGTCAATGCGGTAGCCCCGGGCCTCATCGAGACCGACATGACGGCCGGGATATCCGACGAGGCCCGCGAGGGCCTGCTCCGGCAGGTCCCGCTCAAGCGGGTGGGCGCGGCGCGGGAGGTGGCGGAGGTGGTACGATTCCTGGCCGGTGACGGGGCCACGTATGTCACGGGCCAGATCATCCACGTCAACGGGGGCCTGTACATGTAGGGGCGCTCCCGTGGACACGGGATGTGTCGTGTGAGTTCAATACACTCGGGTAGTCGGGAGGTGTGCATGGCAAAGCCGGTCGAAGAGCGCGTCAAGGAAATCATCGTCGAGCAGCTCGGGGTCGAGGAGGACGAGGTCAATCCCAACGCGAAGTTCATCGAGGACCTGGGCGCCGACTCGCTGGACACGGTGGAGCTCGTGATGGCCTTCGAGGAGGAGTTCGACCTCGAGATCCCCGACGAGGACGCCGAGAAGATCACCACGGTGGGAGACGCGATCAGCTACATCAAGGAGAACCAGTAGCCGGGAGTCCGGCTTCACCCATGGCCACGGACAAGCGCCGCGTGGTGATGACCGGGGTGGGGGCGGTCACGCCCATCGGGAACACCGCCGAGGAATTCTGGGCCGCGCTCCTGGAAGGGCGTTCCGGCATCGGCGCCATCACCCGATTCGACACCACGGGCTATTCCACGCGCATTGCCGGCGAGGTCAAGGGATTCGACCCTCTCAAGTATATCGACAAGAAGGACGACCGCAAATTCGACCTCTTCCTCAAGTATGCGGTGGCCTGCGCGGCCATGGCCGTGGAGGACGCGGGGATCCAGACGGACCGCGTCGACGCCTCCCGCTTCGGGGTGCTCGTGGGCTCGGGCATCGGAGGCCTCGAGACCCTGCTCGAGAATTTCGAGACGCTCCGGACCAAGGGGCCGGACCGCGTGTCGCCCTTCTTCATCCCCATGATCATCATCAACATGGCCTCCGGCGTCATCGCCATGCGATTCGGCGCCAAGGGACCGAACTCGTCCGTGGTGACGGCCTGCGCCACGGGGAACCACGCCATCGGCGAGGCCATGCGAATCATCGAGCGGGGAGACGCCGACGTGATGATCGCGGGCGGCTCGGAGGCCATCATCGTTCCCCTCACCATCGCGGGCTTCGCGCAGATGAAGGCCATGTCCACGCGCAATGACGAGCCCACGAAGGCGTCCCGGCCCTTCGATGCCGAGCGGGACGGCTTCGTGTGCGGAGAGGGCGGCGGGCTCGTGGTGCTGGAGTCCCTCGAGCACGCGCGCGAGCGGGACGCGCGCATCTACGCCGAGATGGTTGGCTACGGCATGACGGGCGACGCCTACCACATGACGGCTCCCGATCCCGAGGGCGACGGCGCCGCGCGGGCCATGGCGGCGGCCCTGCGCGACGGCGGCCTGGAGCCCTCCGCCGTCGGCTACATCAACGCGCACGGGACGTCGACGCCCTACAACGACAAGTTCGAGACCATCGCCATCAAGCGTGTCTTCGGCGAGTACGCGAAGAAGGTGCCGATCTCGTCCACGAAGTCCATGACCGGACATCTGCTGGGCGCCGCCGGCGGCATCGAGGCCATCGCCACCGCCTTTGCCATCCATCACGGGGTCCTCCCGCCGACCATCAACTACGAGACGCCCGACCCGGACTGCGACCTCGACTACATCCCGAATCAGGCGCGCAAGCAGGAGGTCGAGGTAGCCCTCACCAACGCGTTCGGGTTCGGGGGGACCAACGCGACGCTGGCTCTGAAGAAGTTCCACCCGTAGTGCCGGCCGGGGCCGACGCCCTCGTCGCCCTGGGCGCGCGCCTGGGCTTCCGCTTCCGCGACGCCGCCCTCCTCGAGCAGGCCCTCACCCACAGCTCCTACGCCAACGAGCATCCCGGCACGTCGGACAATGGCGCGCTGGCCTTTCTGGGCGACGCCGTGCTCGGGCTCGTGATCGGCGAGCATCTCTGGCGTCTCCACCCCGGTGCCACCGAAGGCACATTGACCCCGCAGCGCGCCGCTCTCGTCTCGGGCGCCAATCTCGCTCGCTGGGCTGCCGATGTCAGGCTCGGGTCCATCCTGCGGGTAGGCCGGGGCGAGGGACAGACGGGCGGACGCGAGAAAGAGTCGGTGCTCGCCACTGCCTTCGAAGCTCTCCTGGCCGTCGTCTACCTCGAGGGCGGGCTCGAGGCGGCCCGCCGGACGGTGGCCGCGGTGGCCGTGTGGTAACGTGAAGTCATGCGCTTCTGGCCTTTTCGCGGGCGGCCCGTCCCGCCGTCCGCCGATTCCTCCGCCTTCGCCATCGCCGAGCTCGCTCCCCAGCTCAGCGGCGTGCTCGCCGTCGAGCAGGTGAGGACGGAGGGGCACGCCCTCGCCTTCGGCGGCCGGCTCCTCCTGTCGCCCGAGGCGGCGATCACGAGCCTCCAGCCGCGCTTCCGCTCCTTCGGCTATACGCCCTTCCTGCAGGCCAGCGATGGGCTGACGTGGGTGCGCGCCTTGCCCTTCGTCGAGGTCGAGGCGCCGTCGCGTCCCCGCCTGAACATCATCCTGTTCGTGCTCACGGTCCTGTCCACGGTGGTGTCGGGCTCGGGCGCATTCTTCGACTTCAATCCGTTCACCGAGCCTCTGAAGCTCGCGAACGGCTTTCCCTTCGCGTTCACGCTCCTCGGGATCCTCGGTACCCACGAGTTCGGCCACTACTTCACCGCGCGACACTACGGCGCGTCGGTGAGCCTGCCGTACTTCATCCCGGCGCCGCCGCCCTTTCTCTTCGGCACCCTCGGGGCCATCATCCGGATGCGCTCGCCCGCGCGCGATCGAAATTCGCTGTTCGACATCGCAGCGGCGGGGCCCCTCGCCGGCTTGTTGGTGGCCGTCCCCGCGCTCTGGATCGGCCTCGGCTGGTCGAAGGTCGGTCCGGTTCCTCCGGGGGGCGCGGTCGTCTTCGGCGATTCGCTCGCCATGCGATTCATGACATGGCTTGCCTTCGGCCCTCTCCCGCCGGGGCACGACGTCTTCGTCCATCCCGTGGCCCTGGCGGGCTGGGTGGGGCTCTTCGTCACGGCGCTCAATCTCATCCCCGTCGGCCAGCTCGATGGCGGGCGGATCGCCTATGCGCTCTTCGGCGCACGCCATCGGCAGGTCTCGCTCGCGGCATTTCTCGCGCTCCTGGTGCTCGGCGCGGTCACCGGTTCGGGCAACTGGTTCGTCTGGGCGTTCCTGCTCTTCTTCGTCATGGGCTTCCAGCATCAGCCGCCGCTCGACGATCTCTCTCCCCTCTCGCCCGCTCGCTATGCCGTCGGCATCGGCTGCCTCATCCTGCTCTTCCTGCTCATCCCGCCTGTTCCCATAGCGATACAGTAGCGATAGCGGGGCCAGCTATTGCCTCCGGCCCTGAACCCCGCTAAGATTCGTCAGGCTCGCGGCCTTCGCCGATCGCGCCAGGCTCATTCCATCCAGAGGAGATTTGTTGGCCGAACACGCTGACCCGAAAGCCCTCGACTCGCTCATCCGCAAGGGTGAGGTGGACACCGTGCTCACGGTGTTCCCCGACGGCATGGGACGGCTCATGGGCAAGCGCGTGGTCGGCCGCTACTTTCTCGACCACGTGCTGGAGGACGGCGTCCACGCGTGCATCTACCTCTTCACGGTGGACATGGAGATGGAGCCGCTGCCGGGCTTCACGCTCACGTCGTGGGAACGTGGCTATGGCGACATGAAGATGGTGCCGGATCTGGGGACGTGGCGGCTCCTGCCGTGGCTGCCCAAGACGGCCCTCGTCTTCTGCGATGTCTACACCGAGGAAGGGAAGCCCATCGAGGAGGCGCCGCGCTGGGTGCTCAAGCGACAGCTCGAGCGGACAAGCCGGCGCGGCTTCACGGTGAAGACGGCCTCCGAGCTCGAGCTGTATCTCTTCCGTGAATCCTTCGACGAGGCGCGCGCGAAGCGCTACCAGGGCCTGACGCCCGTGTCGGGCTACCTCGAGGACTACCACATCCTCCAGACGACCAAGGAAGAGCCGCTTGTGCGCGCCATCCGCAACGGCATGGAGGCGGCACGGGTGCCCGTGGAATTCTCCAAGGGTGAGTGGGGCAAGGGGCAGGAGGAGATCAACCTCCGCTACGCCGAGGCGCTCGAGATGGCCGACCGCCACGTGCTCTACAAGCACGGCGCCAAGGAGATCGCCTGGCAACAGGGCGGCTCCCTCACCTTCATGGCGAAGTACGACATGGGGGCGGCGGGCTCGTCCTGTCATCTCCATTCCTCGGTGTGGGACAAGACGGGCCGGCGCAATCTCTTCGCGGGCCGCGGCCGGCAGGGCACGCCCCTCTTCCAGCACTGGCTGGCGGGACAGATGGCCATGGCGCGCGAGTTCTCCTACTTCTACGCGCCCACCATCAACGCCTACAAGCGCTACCAGGCGGGCTCCTTCGCGCCCACGCGAATCGCGGCGGGCTGGGACAACCGCACCTGCGGCTTCCGCCTCTGCGGCGAGGGCTCCGGCTTCCGGGTGGAGAACCGCATCCCGGGCGGCGACGCCAATCCCTACCTCGCCTTCGCGGCGACGATCGCCGCGGGCCTCCACGGAATCGACAAGAAGCTCAAGCCGCCCAAGCTCTACGACGGCAACGCCTACGAGGATCCCAAGCTGGCGCAGGTTCCGAAGAGCCTGCGCGAGGCGCTCGACGCGCTCGAGCGATCCAAGGTCGCCCGCGAGGCCCTGGGCGAGACGGTGGTGAAGCACTACCTCCACCATGGGCGTCTCGAGCAGCAGGCTTTCGACCAGGCCGTCACCGACTGGGAGCTCGCGCGGCTCTTCGAGCGCATCTAACTACGGCCCCTCACCCTGCCCTCTCCCCCGAGGGGAGAGGGATCTCTTTGAAACCCTCGCCCCCGGAGGGGGAGAGGGCCGCTGTTAGAGCTGAGACGCTCGCCTCGAGCGGTGAGGCGAGGGCTGAGTGAATGAGCGGGAGCGACGATGAGGATGAACGCATGGGCACGAGGCTGAAGGGCAAGGTGGCGCTGATCACGGGCGCCGGGATGGGGATGGGTCGCGAGGCGGCCATCCTCTTCGCCGAGGAAGGCGCGCGCCTCGTGGTGTGCGACATCAGCAAGCAGGCGTCCGAGGAGACGGTGGCTCTCGTGGGGAAGGCGGGGGGCGAGGGGCTGGCCGCGGTGGGCGATGTCGCCGTCGAGGAGGACGTGAAGCGGATGGTGGAGGAGGGGGCCCGCCGCTTCGGCGCCCTCCACGTCCTCTACAACAACGCCGGCGTCCTGTGGAAGGACAAGGACCGCTCGGTGCTCGAGACGGACGGCACGCACTGGGACCGCGTCATGGCCGTCAATCTCAAGAGCGTGTTCTGGGTGACCAAGCACGGCATCCCGCACATGCAGAAGGCCGGGGGCGGCTCCATCATCCTGGTGGGCTCGGTGTCGGCCCTGGCCGGCTTCACCCGGGCCCAGGACGCGTACACGGCGGCCAAGGGAGCGCTGATCTCCTTGAACAAATCGCTGGCCATCCAGTTCGCCAAAGACCAGATCCGCTCCAACATCATCCACCCGGGCATCGTCGACACCCCGCTGCAGGCGCCGTACCTCACGCCCGAGCTCAGAGCCGAGTTCAAGACGGGCATACCGTTGGGCCGCATCGGCCAGCCCCGAGACATCGCCCACGCCGCGCTCTTCCTGGCGTCGGACGAGTCGTCCTTCATGACGGGCGCCGAGATGGTCGTCGACGGTGGCTTCATGGCCCAATGACCCCGGAGGGCTCTCTCATGCCGACTCGGACACTCCGGAGTGTCGGACTCGCTCTGACGCCCTGGGCCCTGGCCAGGTAAGGCCCGCGTAAGGTGACGTCGCACGGCGCGGCTCAGCCGGCGCTCCCCTCGGGGCTCGACCTCGATGCGGGGCTCTCCCGGCTGGGCTACGCCGCCTTCCGCCCCGGCCAGCGCGAAGCGGTCGAGACGCTGCTGGCGCATGGCCGGCTCTTGCTGGTCGCCCCCACCGGTGGCGGCAAGAGCCTCATCTACCAGCTCCCCGCCGCTCTCCTCGGCGGCACGACCCTCGTCATCTCGCCCCTCATCGCGCTCATGCAGGACCAGGTGGAGGCGCTCAACGCGCGCGGCGTGCCCGCAACGTTTCTCGCCTCCACCGTCGAGGGCGGGGAGATCCGCGCGCGGATGGCCGCGGCCGCCCGCGGCGAGTACCGGCTCCTCTACGTCGCGCCCGAGCGGCTGAGCTTCCCGGGCTTCAAGAGCGTGCTCTCGGATCTCCGCTGCCCGCTCGTCGCGGTGGACGAGGCCCATTGCATCAGCGAGTGGGGACATGACTTCCGGCCGGAATACCTCGAGATCGGCGCGCTCCTCGCGGAGCTCTCCAGCGCGCGGGTGCTCGCCTGCACGGCCACCGCTACCCCGGTGGTCCGCGACGAGATCCTGGCGCGCCTCGGGCTGCCCGCCGACACGCCGCAGCTCGTCCGAGGCTTTGCCCGGCCGAACCTGTCGCTGCGAGCGATGGAGGTGGAGGGTCGGCGCGAGCGAGATGGGCGCGTGGACGCCGCGCTCGTCGAGGCGCTCGGAGGCCCCGCCGCGGGGAATGGCGCCGCCATCGTCTACGCGCCCACCCGACGCTCCGCCGAGGAGGAAGGCGCTCGGCTCGCGGGGCTCGGCTGGCGCGCGCGCGTGTACCACGCAGGGCTCTCGCCCGGAGAGCGTGACGGAGCCCAGCGCGACTTCCTGGAGGGACGGGCAGAGGTCATCGTGGCCACCAACGCCTTCGGCATGGGCATAGACCGGGCGGACGTGCGCGCCGTTGTTCACCTGGGGCCGCCGAGCTCGCTGGAAGCGTACTACCAGGAGGTCGGGCGCGCCGGGCGTGACGGCGCCCCGGCGCTGGGACTCCTGCTCATCTCCTCGCGCGACCTGCCGTTGCGCCGCGCCCTCATCGAGCGCGGGGGCGACGGCGCCGCGCCCGACCCCGCCGTCGTCGAGCACAAGTGGGGACTCTTCCTCGAGCTGATGCGGTGGGCCGAGGGCGGGAGCTGCCGACACGATGCCGTCCTCCGCTACTTCGGCGACGAGGCGGAGACCCTCCACGGATGCGGCCGTTGCGACGTCTGCCGCGCCCTCGTGGATCCCGGGGAGGCCCACGACCCGGATGCGGTCACCCTCATCGTCCGCAAGGCGCTCTCCGGGGTGGCGCGCGTGCACGGACGCTTCGGCCTGCAGACGGCGGTGGCCCTGATCCATGGTGACGCGGACGAGCGGCTCGATCGGAGCGGGCTTGCCTCGACGCAGACCTTCGGCAATCTTCGTGAGCGCGCCCCCGAGTGGCTGACGCGCCTTCTCCGCCGCTGCGTCACCGCGGGCTGGGTCGGCTTCACGGGGGCGGACCGGCCCGTGGTCACCCTCACGGAAGAGGGACGCGCGGTGATGAAGGGCGAGCACCCCGCGCGGCTCCTCCTTCCCGCGGCCCGCGATGCCGCACGGCCGGCCAGCGCCCCGCGACCGAAGCGCCGCCCCGCCGCGAGCGACGAGCTCGATAGCGAAGGGCAGGCCCTCTTCGAGGCGCTTCGCGCCTGGCGGCTCGGTGTCTCGCGCGAAGAGGCCATGGCCCCCTTCATGGTCGCCTCCGACCGCACGCTGCGCGACATCGCGCGGCTGCGCCCGCGGACGCTCGACGAGCTGGCCATGGCCTACGGCATCGGCCGCCACAAAGCGGAGCGCTACGGCCTCGCGGTGCTGCGCGTGGTCGCCGAGGCGGCCCGGGCATGAGCGCCGAGCCCGCAGGCACAGGAGGCTGACGTGTCGCTCGACAAGAAGACCGCGATCGTCACGGGCGCCGCCCGAGGCATCGGGCTCGCCATCGCCTCGCGCCTGGCCGCCGACGGCGCGCGCGTGGCCGTCCTCGACCTGGATGCTCGGGAGGCGCAGGCGGCCGCGGGCAAGATCGGGGCGGGGGCGATGGCCATCGCCGCCGACGTGACCAAGACGTCGGAGGTCGATTCCGCGATGAGCCGGGTCGTCCAGCAATGGGGCCGGCTCGACATCCTCGTGAACAACGCCGGCATCACGGGCCGCTCCTTTCCCATCTGGGAGCTGTCCGACGAGGACTGGCGGCGCGTGATCGACGTCGACCTCACGAGCGTCTTCCTGTGCTGCCGGGCGGCCGTCAGGGTCATGCTCGGGCAGGGCGCCGGACGCATCATCAACATCGCCTCCATCGCCGGCAAGGAAGGCAATCCGACCCTGGTGCCCTACTCCACCGCCAAGGCGGGTGTCATCGGGCTGACCAAGGCGCTCGCCAAGGAAGTGTGCACCCGGGGGATCCTCGTGCACGCCGTCGCCCCCGCCGTCATCGGGACCGAGCTCCTGCAGCAGATGGAGAAGAGCACCGTCGACCTGCTCGTCTCCAAGATCCCCATGGGGCGCGTGGGGCGGCCCGATGAAGTCGCGGCCCTGGTCGCCTGGCTGGCCTCGGACGAATGCTCCTTCACTACCGGAGCCGTGCACGATCTGTCGGGCGGCCGCGCCACCTACTAGCCTGGATTCATCTTGATCCCTCGCCCCGGAGGGGGAGAGGGCCGCAGTTCGAGCTGAAGGGCAAAGCCCTGAGGCGAGGGCTGAGTAGATCAGGGGGAGGCCCCGATGCGAAACGCGAGCTCGCTGCGGGCTTAGGGGGCGACGCTATCTGCGGGTAGGTGGGGTGGGTGGTCGCGTGGTCTTCTTGGTCAGGACCGTAGCGACGAAATCGTCGGCGACCTTGTCCACGGCCTTCTCCACGACGGCCTGCTGTCCCTGGTATACGGTCTTGAAGAACCACTTGCCCGCGTCGGATTCGAGGAACTCGACGTAGGCGCGCAGCTCGACGTCGCTCGCCTCGCGATACGTGTAGAACATCTCGCGCAGGACATCGTCGCTGACCATGTCCCGGATCTGCGCGCGAAAGACGTCGAGGGCGACCTGGGTCTGCGCCACCTCCTGACGCTCCTGGCCGGAGAGGATCTGCTCGATCCCTCGGTTCCAGCCGTTGACGGCGGCCTTCTCGGCGGCAAAGGTTCCCTCGGAGGCGCGTGAGGCCTCGTCCAGGCTGAAGATGAGCACGAGGCGATAGTCGGACGGCTGCTTGTTCTCGAGGCTGGCCAGGTACAACTTGCGCGCCTGCGCGATTCCCGGCTCCGTGGCCGCCTGCTCGAGCCGCGCGATCTTCCGGCCGGTGGCCGAGCGGTACCATACCAGGACGCGGCTGAGGGCGTCGCCGTCGTAGCCGTCGAGGAGCGCCTGCCGGATGGGCTTGGCGAAGGTCTCGGGCGAGAAGGCGGCGTCGAGGGTCTGGGCGAGCCAGCGCCGGGCGTCGTAGTCGACGCGCGGGTCCTCGTCGAGGATCTGCCTCATCCGAATGCGGACGAGAGCGAGATGGCTGCGTATGCCGGAGACGCGCATGGCCTCGTCGACGCGCGCGCCCTTGTCATCCAGCGGGGCGGGCGAGGTCTTGTCCGGTCGGCGTCCCTTGTCCTGCGCCTGGGCGCTGGCGATGGTTTCTGCATCGGCGAATCCCAGCACGAGCAAGGCCGCGATGAAGATGAGAGCGGAGCGGCGTGGCACTGTCATCCCGGGGAGCCTAGCATTCCGGAGGCCCACGGGGCAATCATGAGCGAGCTAGGGCAGGAGATCTGGCCTCAGCGCGGCGGCCAGGAGGGCGACCTTGGACACCGACTCGGTGATGCGATCGTCCAGCGCCATGGCCACCGCGTCCCGGAAAGGGACCACGCGGCGCTCGAAGAACTCGTCGTCATCGGCGGCGAGGGGAGCGGGCGTGAGGTCCAGGCCCACGAAGCAATGCGCCGTCTCGTCCAGGTAGGCATTGGACGGGTAGAAGCGGGTGAGGAAGAGCAGACGGCCGGCGCGATGACCGCCCTCCTCGCGCAGCTCG